>Ga0247610_10000881_pt1 | contig 39732 bp, 62 predicted proteins | sample 174DNAGHGhighgp2_FD_193483 | JGI IMG/M metagenome (GOLD analysis project Ga0247610, IMG submission 193483) | Sheep rumen microbial communities from Palmerston North, Manawatu-Wanganui, New Zealand - 1742 DNA GHGhigh gp2 | ecosystem: Host-associated > Mammals > Digestive system > Stomach > Rumen...
TTGCGGCTTCTTTCTCTGCCCGTTCCGCTTCCTTCCGCTGTGCTTCGTCCAGGGAATCGAGGTACTTGCGCTTGTTTTCAGCTGCCTCGCTGTTCGACTTCGACAGGGACTTTTTCAGTTTTTCCACCTCCGCAAGTAAGGCCGCTTTTTCGGGGTCCGGCGCAGTAGTCGGATTGCTTACTTCGGTCTTCTTTTCGGCGGTCGCTTCGGGCGTTCCGTCAATCTTCTGTTCCATAGTGTTCTCCTCTCGCGTTTGTTAGAGCGGTTCCCTCCGCTGTGGTTTCCGTTTTAGAGACTTGTCTGTCTTGCGCGATTATGGTCTTCCCTGACCTATTTCCACCGGCGAACCGGGGGTTATACTCTTGTAAGGGCGAGTCGGCAGCGGCATCCACAGTCATTTGCTGGATCGCTGAACCCTCCGGGATGCATTGCGCTGTCGCCGTCAAAGGTGTAGAATCTTTCATTCAGAGGAATCGTTTCACCTTCAAGGTATGCGTGGGTGTCACGCACACGGTCATCAAGCATCGTCTGCCAACGCTTGTAGATGACCTTTCCCTGTTCCGATTCCTTCTCCGCGACATTCCACATGGCCTCGTTGTAGACTCTGTGAGAATCCGTCTCTGCCACTCGCATGATGTCTTCGGTGGTCGCCTTCTCATCGCTTATGTACTCCGTCACCCTCTGCCGCCAGGTCTTCCCGGCTATCTTCTTGTTCACGGACTCTGCGACCTGCTCTTCCTCGACTTCCGGGATGGTCACTTCCTCGGCGGCGGGTTCGGATGCTTCGGTCTGCGGTATGGTGGCGGCCTCTGCTTCCGGGTTGTCGGAGAGCATCGTCACCGCCGCCTCATTCCCGCTCACATAGGACAGGAGCAGAATGTCTTCGATAAGGTCGAGCAGGTATGCTTCGTAGTCCTTGCGCTCTTCCGGGGTCTTGGAGAAGATGTCTGCCACGATGGGCCGAAGCACATTCAGTTCGTCAAAGGGCATCAGTCTGTCCATCAGACACCTCCGGCTGTGTTCTCTCCGTTGTTGTTGTCTTCCTCAATGACCACAGCCTCGCCGTCACCGGCGTTCACGCCTTCCTCTTCCTTCTTCACCGCCTCGGGCGGGTCTCCCCAAATCATTTTCAGGTACTTCTCTGACATCTTCACATCGGAGACAGGGTCATTCGACAGGCCGGACTTCTTGAAGGCCAGTTCGGGAGCCATGCCCATAGCCAGCATGGTCTGCGCGGCCTGTGCCTTCGACTGCACATTCGCCGTCTCGTTGCGGATAAAGTTCAGCTCAAAGTCGATGGTCTTGATATCGAGCAGCCCCTTCTTCCGCAGGACATCGACAAGAATCTCATCGAAGTAGTGGTTGCTCTCCCGGAAAAGGTCTTCGGTGTTCCGGGCAGCTGAAGCCGCCTGTTCCCAGCCGTCCCGGAAGATGACTGCGCCCTGTGTGTCGGAAGTGGATGTGCCGCCCTTGCGGGTGGAAGGCATCGAGCAGATGCGGAGGATTTGGTCATAGAGGTTATCCATCAAGGTCTGCGTCTGATCCTGATTCAGTTCTTCGGAGAGAATCTTGAAGTCTGCCTTGTTGTCTCCGATAGAGGACAGCGCAATCAGGCCGGACTTCTTGATGGTCTCGGCGGTCACACTCTCATCGAAATTGCAGTTGATCGCCACGCCAAGGGACTGGATGAACTGGTCCACTCCGTCCATGCGGTTTGACTGAAGGTCGGACATCGCGTCAATCAGCGTGACCACATTCTCAAAGCACCCCTGATTCACGCTGTTGTAGCGGTACTCGATAATCGGGATGTGGCCCAGCGCGTTCGGCTCCACCCGGTCGATATTGATGGCGGTCGCCTCATACATCGGGTAGGCTGTGACGGTACGGGAGACAGTCCCGCCGGATAAGCGGAAGATTTGCGTCTCGGTGTAGACATCGATTAAGGAACGGTCTCCGTTGATTACGATGTTCACCGCGTACAGGGGACGGTTCCCGGGCCGCATGGACTTGACCACGAACGCAGAGCGCGGGTCGAGTGCGTAGGCCTTGACCGGGATATCCGAGTCATTATTCGATTCCACGAACAATGCCGCCTTCCCGACCATGTGAAACCAGTCAGCCATGATGTTGTCGGCCTTCTGCTTCCCGGAGCGGTACAGGTATTCGTTCAGTTTGTCCACCTTGGACTTCTTGCCGGGTCTGCGACTGGTGTAGAAGGCGGGTTCCATCAGGAAGTAGCCGTTCTTGAAATCGGTGATTTCAGATGCCACATTTACGCATACCTTGTTTAAGATCCACCCGTTATATTCCTTCGTGCGGTTAAAGACCGGCTGAAGGCCTCTCCTGTACCAGTACAGGTAGTCTTCCTCCATCACATTGGCGTAGTGGTACTCCAGGGCCGTGTTGACTTCGTAGATGATGTTGTCGATGGTCAGTTCTTCAGCGGACGCGAATATATCACGCCGCCCAAACAGCCGCTGCGACATCGTTAGTACCGGCGCGTTTTTCTCATCTGTCGTGGTTTCAATCGTGTCTGCCATCTCTTCTCCAATCGTCCGCATAAAAAAACGGAGGCATAGTTTCCCATTGGAAACTTCACCTCCTCTATATAGGCCCTATACCACATTCTGTGGTAGTTTGTCAAGACTTTAACGATAAATTTTTAACAATCTATTCACCAAAACCGCTTCATCACCACGGCTGCCTGTGTGGTCTGCCCCTGGACAAGGGAAGCAAACATACTCATCGCGTCCGGGACATCATCGTACTTGTTCTTTGAAGTCATGGTGTACGAACACAGGAAATTCATAGCGACCCGGTAGTCTGTATCGTACTGCGAGGGGTCCTTGAACAGGAAATGCTCCTTCACAAAGGCCGAATCCACGATGATACGGGTCTCTTTGTTGGCGGTACTGTACTTGGTTGTTATTTTGGTAATCCCACCTTTCTCTTTTATCTTCTCCTGTACATTCTGTGCGATTCGACCACCCGCGGCGTTGGATTCAAACCGGGCGGCCTTGACACCATGCCTCAAAAGCATCTCTACAAGGCGCGGTTCGACCACTTCCGGGCCGTGGTTGTCACAGATGAAGTCCGTCACGAAGAATTTATCGCCGTACTGATAGGCAACAGGCATGACGAAGTAGTCCGTGCCTTTGTTTTTCGTGTCGCAGACAGCAAGTACAGCGTCAGGCTCGTCCATCGGCAGGTCCATAAACCGCTGGAGTTCATCGGGCGGGTAGAGGATGCCGCTTCTTTCGACCGGTTCGTTCTGATACAGTGCCTTAAAAGAGGCGGGGTCCATCAGTTTGCGAATATCGTGGTAGAATTTAGTGGTAAATCCAATCTTGCCGCCATAGTCAAAGTTCGATTCGTCCTTCTCATTCAGGGCTGGCATGGTCAGGAAAACCGCGCGGGGGTTGTCCTGATACATGGTTTTGAGCCGCCCGATAGGGTCACGCACAGACCAGCGGGTCGCAATCATCAGAATCTTGCAGTTCCCTTGTTTTCTCTGAAGCATATCCGTGGAAAAGGCCGTCCACTTGGCTTGCAAACGGTCTTCGGACAGGGCTTCCTCAATGCCGGAGACGATGTCATCCACATAAAGCAGCTGGATCGCACGGACACGGCCTGCATTCTGCGCCCCGATAGAGGCCATCTGAAAGGTTGAAAACCGCTGGGCCTTGTCCACATCGATTTTCATATCAAGCGCGTTCGTCCGCACCACTCTCCGTTCCGGGAATATCTCATTCCAGGCATAATCTCCGTCAGGGTCCATCTCCCGGAGCAATTCTTCATACACGCCCCGAAGGAAAGACGAGTTATGCGAACAGGAAAGCATTCCGTCATCCGGGTTTCTCCCCGCGAGGAATAACTGGAAGAATGTTGCGAGGGCCGAATTATGCGTGGGAATCATCGTCTTCCCAACGAGATACATCCCGTCCCCTTCTACAGTGATGCAGTTGCCCTGTTTCGGTTCCACGCGGGTGATGCTTGCAAAGGCAATCTTTCTCTGCTTGTGCGGTTCCTTGTTTCTTTTGCGCTCAAGCGCACAGGGAATCTGCCTGTCAGGGGTGAACCCGATGTAGTACACATCCTTCTTGCCCATGATCCCGCTCGATGAAAGAATCGGGGGATGTACGATAACACAAGACCTCCACCCGAATGTTGACAGCAGTTCGATGAAAGTATCCCGCAGTTCGATGTCGCAGGTGGCGAAGGTGTATTTGCTTCCGGCAAGCGTTCCGTCAGTGTCCAAAAGCCCCGCAAGAAGTTCAAGCCGCTGTTCGATGCTGGCTGTCAGGTATTCCTCCGGGATATGCTTCGGAGTCCGTCTGCCGTCATAGCACATTCCATACTTGTGAAGTTCCTGACGAATGTCGAAGTTATACCATTTCGTCCCCGGCTGACGCTGTTGCTCATAAATGTGCCGCTCGTAATATCCTTGCGAGTGAATCTTCTCAATGATTGCATAATCCGATTCGTGGTTCGTGATTGTCGGGGCTGTGTTTGTCCCATCTCCAAGCCACACGCCAAGGAAGTACGGGGAGAACAGTTCCTTCTCTTCGCCCACAATGCACCGCGGCGGCAACTGATAGCGATACCGATGGCCCCGCCTCTTTTCAGATCCACCGTCTTGCAGTCTTAACTTTTCAAAGTCCTTTGTCTCACGCGTAAAGTAGCCCCGGTTTTTATCACCGTGGCAGTAAGCCATCCATTCATGCTGTTCATGGCACTGAATCTTCTCCCCGTTCGTGAACTCAACAAGGCAGTCAAGCATCACTTTCGGCTTCACTTGCAGAACCTTCTTGAATTTCCCGTCCAGGCCGATGACCTCATCCCCTACTGCAAGGTCTCCGTGGTTCTTCCACCCGTTCCTTGTCAGAACAGGCGTATCATCTGCGAGTGCCTTGCCTATGCCCGGCGGACAGCTCACCGAAAGCACATCAATTTTGTCATCCGCTAACTTTTGCAGCTGCTCTACGATTGGGTAGAGCATCTTCCTCCGAGGCAGGTAGAACCGCTGTTCAGGCGGCCTCTTCCACTCCAAAGCAATGCAGAAGTCATCGAAGTAGTCCCTCGCGGTCAGCAGGTAGGATTCCTTCAGCAGTCCCATTGCCTTCTCGGGCGATGTGTTGAACCACTGCTTCACTCCGGCCCGGTACTTCACCAGCATCTTATAGGTCCCCGCCTTGTCCGTCTGATAGGAGGCCTTCAACACCTCCAAAGCCTTGTCGAAGAACAGATTCTTCACGAACTTGGCGTATACTTCCTTCACTCTCTTATCCATTCCACAGTCCTCCCACGCACCATATTACCACATTTACGCATACCATCAAATACAAAAAAACAGGGGCGGCCCAAATCCACTAAAGCCGTCCCCGTCTTTGTGTGACATATCAGCGAGGGTATTACCATTTGCCATTTTCCCGAACAAGTTTTTTATTCCGGTATTCTTCGCTGACTATGGATAGACAATGCCCAAGCCGCTCCGGGCTTCCCCTACACCACCGCGAGGGGTCCTGACCTTCATAAGGGTCAGCGACAGTACCCGCGGGGGTGCGCCGGTCCTAAAGCAGGTGATCGGTCTGCCAAAGGCCGCCTGTGCGATCCGTACGCTATCTTCTTCACACAGTTGAAGCCGCTGTGGGCATTCTTGGGAAGGCTTCCCAGCCTCCTCAATATGCTTGTCCGGCAGAATTGAACCGCCGATGCCTCCGAAATGGAAAGGTAGGAGAAAGACTCCGAAGGCACGAACCATCCACAAGCCGCATTTCACGCAGGAGGGCCGAAATGTCCCGGTGCAAACACTGCACCGCTGCCGCGGAGGGGAGTCGAACCCCTCATCAAAGGCCGGGGAAAAGGGAAGAAAACCCCGCCTCGATGTGCCAACCGCGGTCACCTCATAATGTGAGGGTCAAAACAATGACACCGAATGGCACTGTCTTTATACCACTCTCCCGCATATCCTGTCAAGCACAAAAAAATCAGCTGCCAACACGAACCCAGCGGAAACCCAAACAAAACCAAACTGAAACCCAACTGAAACCCGCCACCCTATCTATAGGACTACTTGGTAGTAAATATTTATATATACTCCCCCTGTAGTACCCTACTATAGTCCTCTATCAACTACAGTCTTCAGAAATCTCCACTTTGTAATCCTACTAAAGTCCGCAGTCACCTATAGTCAGAGGAAGTTCGAATATTTTGGTGGGAATATTTAATGGGAGTATTAAAACCCTAAATATTTTTTCGGAAATACTAAAGGGGGTAACCCGGCCCCCTGGGCTGCGCCGCTATTCCCCCCGGGGGTAGGGCTGGCACTCACGCGGACAGAGTGCTAATTATTGCATTAAATGTATCTTTAGCGCAAAAATACAAGCCCCACGGACCCGAAAACAGGCCGGAAACAGGTCACGCCCGGCCCTTTACCTTGTTAGTCTCTGCTAATTGCCTACACAATTCCCACGGCCCACGGGATCACCCCGGGCTTTTTGTGCACGTGTTTGCATTTTCCATACACGTGTATGGTTTTTTTGGGCACGTGTATGGTTCCCGGCCGGGGCGGGGGTTACCTCACCACTAACCGACTAACAGATATACATACTATAGCACCCTATCCCATATTCCGGGCCGTGTCTTATTACCTACCTATCCAGTAGGCGAATATCCGCGTGTCGGTTTGCAATCCAGCCCTGGGCAGCATGGATCCGGGGGGTGGCGGGCCGGGCCGGGCGTGGTCAGTCCTCCGGATTAAGCCCCGCGGCGCGCTCTGCCTGTCCCCGGTCCTTGGGGAGCATGGCGATATATAGATCGCAGCCGAGGGCCTCCGCGATAGCCTGGAGCCTGGAAAGCCCGATGTCGGAACGGTTGACGGTGCGGTGGATGGATGGTCCGACCACCCCGAGCCGCCGCCCGAGGCCCTCCACGGAAACCCCTTGCAGAGCGCACGAGGCCTTTATCATGCGCGCGAGGTCCTCTCTCTTTGTGATTATCATAACAAACCCCCTCTAAAATGACCGCAGGCGGCGGAAACGCCCTCGCATGGAGAAACGCTCACCAGCCCCGGCAGGAGCCGTCAGGGCGCGAAATAAAGCCCCTGGCGGCTATATCGTCAGCGCATATCATACCACGGAAACCGTTAGCCGTCAACCTAACATTACCGGTTATTTTTATTAGGTCAATCGGCTATTTTCCGTAACGAAATAAAGCAGAAAGTGCTTGCTATCCCTAACAGGATATGTTATAGTTAAAGTGCTTCAGAGATGAGGCACCGCCCCCGGACCCGGGGAGCATCAAGCCGAAGGAGAACAAAAAAATGAAAAAGACCACTCTTGAAAAATGGACCACCAAAGCCGCCGCCACCCTGGAGAAGAGAATTGACCGCGCCGAAAGTAAGCGCGGACCGTTGGAGCAGATCCGCTATTGTAACGATGCGGAACTCGGCTGTCTGTATGTAAACGATGCCGGAACCGTGTTATATCGCATCCCCGGCCAGCAGATCCCGGCAGACGCAAGCCCGGCCCTGGCTCCTATGCCCGGCCTCGCGGATCTTTTCCGTCGTGTGAGAGACGATGCCCGGCAGCAGCTGGCCGCCGAGGTAAAGCAGGGAACCACCGGCGACGGAAAAGCCGCTGTCGCGCTGTACGGTGAGGACGGCGCCCGTCTTGCTATTATTGACGCAAAATTATACAAGGAAGCCCCCGCGGGCGCTGCCGCTTATGTTTCCGGCGTTCTGCTGCCGGTGCTATTTACCGATGAGGACGGCGAGCCGCTCGCGATTGTATGCCCGAAGAAGGCCGCAGAGTTTACCCCCGCCGAAGAGGACGCGCCGAAGCCCGCGAAAAAGTCCCGTCTTGTATCGATCCAGCCGCAGGCCGAGCCGGAAGAAAAGCCGGAAGCCCAGCCCGCGCAGGAATTCACCGAAGAGCCGGCAGCAGAGATGCCCGCAGAAGCCACGGAAACGGCCCAGGAAGCCGCCGAAGCCCCGCAGGCCGAAGAAGTCCCCGCCGAAGCAGAAGAAAAGCCCGCTGCCGCCTCATACACCATCAACGAAGAGCGCGGCGGCGTAGAGGTCAGCTTCCCCGGGAAGCCTGCGGAAGCCGTCCGGGACCAGCTGAAGGCCTCCGGATTCCGCTGGCACAATGTGCGCCGCGTTTGGTACGCCAAGGCAACCCCGGACCGGATCGCCCTAGCGCAGAGCCTGGCCGGGTCCGCTGCTCCGGTGCAGCTGGCACAGAAGACCGAACCGCAGCGGCAGGAGTTGACCGCCGAAGACCTGGAATCCATCACCGCGAAATATTCCGAAATGGTCACAGCAGACGGGGAAGGTATGTATGCCGGGTATACCGGGGCCAATGGTCGCGGCCTCTACGGTCAGGAACTGAAAAAAGCCATCCTCGCCGAGCTGAAGAAGAACGGCTTTTCTGCCACCGCCCGAAGCGGTCGCGGCGGTTGGACGGATTCGTTTACCTTCACCGTCAAAGTCCCCGAAGCCTTCACAATCTCCGAGGCCGACTACATCAAGGCCGAGACCGAAGGCCACGCCACAATCCGCGGGTTGTACTGGTACACCACCCCGGCCGGGGAAAGCATTCACCGGGACGCGCTCCCCTATGACTACGAGGAGCGGCAGCCGATTCTTGAGGAAACCGCCCGCCGGATATATCAAGATTCTGTAGCCAATCAGAGCGGCGAGAATGTCGCCGAGGTCTTCAAGCGGGCTGTTAAAACCATTGTAACGAGTTTCAACAGCGACCACAGCGACAGCATGACGGACTATTTCGACCGCGGGATTTATGACTGGTATCGCTGGGCGGCGGTCTGACCCGCCCACCAGCTGTGGCCCGGGGCTTCTGTGGAATTTCTCGACACCTGAAGCCCCCGGGCTTGCCACCGCCGGACTTCCGCGGTATGATAGAAGGAACAGCAACCGACAACAATTGAACAGCCGCCGGGGCGCAAGCCGGAACACTACACCACTACACCACTACACCACTACACCAAACGGAGGACAAAACCATGACGAACCTTAACGAAACCATCAGAACCACGGCAGACCGCATCTTCTGCGGACTGGAAGCAGCTTTAACCGAAGGCGCGACCGCCGAAGAGAAAGCCCGCATCAACGACCTTCTGCACGAAGGCTTCGACCCCGCCGACAGTTACGCTTCTGTCTATATCGTCCCGTTCCTTCAGGACATCGCGAAGGATTGCGGCATGACCGCGGAGACTTTCGAGGTTGACGAAGAAGCCGTTATTGACCACTTCGCGGATCAGGTCCGCGACCTGTTAGAGGAAAAGGCAGCGGGCAACACGGTGCGCTACTTTCTCGACTTTGACCCCTTCGACCAGGACGCCTTCTGTCTGATGACCACGGACGGGCACGATACCGTCTGCGAGGGGCGGCTTTCCGAAATCATGGAGCAGGGCGATGACTGGCAGGACGCACTCGACCGGCACTTCGAAAAGACCCTCGGCATTCTGCCGAACGAATGGGAAATTGGCTAAAGCCCATTCTGCCCCCGCCCGGGATCGCCGTAGCATCAAAGCACGGCGGGGGCTTCTGCCGGAAGGCACACGAAAGCAAAGGGAGGATAAAGCAATGGCAAGAATCACGAAAGACGAAACCCGGAAGGCGACCTTCTACCGCTCCGGCAAGTGGGTAATCGAGATTGAGGAACGCACGGACGCGGATGGTGCCGTTCTGACGATGTACATTGAACTTGAGGGCTACACCGTGCGGATGTACTGCATCGGAATGCCCCTTAACACGCCGAACGCGGTGGACGGAAAGACGCACTACACGCGGGAAGAAGTCACAGAAATGCTTCTGTCTTCCTTCCCGGACTACACGGAAGAATATCTTGAAGAGGTGGGCGAATATGAAGAGGCGTAAAGCAAGCGCACGGATGGCGGCTGACTGCGTGGGGCTGTGTGCAGGTTTCGCGGAACTGGTCGGCTGGCTGCTCATCGGCGGCATGAAGGCGGCGGCGTGGCTGACGGTCGCGATCTTCCGGGGCCTGTTGGCGATCCTGTCCGGTATCGGTCGCGGGGTCGCGTGGGTCATCCGTGAGAACCGGGAGGAAGGGCGGCAGCTGGACGCGGAGCGGCGGGAACGCTGGGCAGAGCGGCACGGCCTGACGGAAGAAGAAGAGGAGCCGGAAGAGGAAGAAGCCCTTCTGCCCGAACCTGAAGCGGAGACCCCCGAAGAGGAAGCCCCGGTTCTGCCCCCGTTCGGTTTCAAGTTTGAGGGCTTCCAGGTCGAGGCCCCGAAGGAAGAAGCCCCGGTCGAGGAAGTGGCGGAAGACTCCATCCGGGAACTGGAAGATCCCGGAACGGAAGACGATGAGGCCTTCTGCCTTCTGCCCGGTGGATCGCCGGAGCGGGCGGTGGTCATCCTGCGGAAGCGGTTGGCGGTCCTGTACACCCGGAAAGAGAAGGTCGAGTATGTCAACGGGGCCGACCCGAAGACATGGGCCAAGTACCAGCAGACTAAGGCGTGGCGCGGTCTTCTGTGGGACATCGAGTATGCAGAAACGCAGCTGGAGCTGATCGAAAGAGCAGTAAGCGCATAAAGGAGGCGCGGGATGTTTAAGGACGGTCGATACATTAACGCGGGAACAAACGAAATTTACCGCTACGGCAAGAAGGCCGTTGCCAGGGTGGAAGCAGCCCTCACCCCGAACGAAGCCGGGTTCTACACCATCCCGGCAGACGGCGGGAAGTATTGGACCTTCGGAACCACGGTCGGGGCGTATGGAGAGTTCGCCAAATTCGGTGACATTATCATCCCCGTGAACCGGGCCGGGAACCTTTGGGCGAAGGCCGACCACTACAAGGCAGCCGCCTTCTGCTCCGTCATGCGGGCGATGATCGTTTATATGCACAGGATGAACGCGGAGCGGGCAACAGAGGAAGAGGAGGAAGAGGAAGAATGACGGAATACACCTACGGAATGCGGCTCCGGGGATTCGCTCCCGGATGCCAACCGAAGCGGGGGCTTCTGCGGCGGGAGGACGGCGTGGGCCGCTACCACGATCTGCTCATCTATGACCGCCCTCTGACCGATGAAGAACTGACCGACTACGAACTGGACGACTTAAACAAAAAGGCCGGGGACTGACCCGGTCTTTTTTTGTTGCGCTTCTGCGTGATAACTATGGGGCTATCTGCCCTTCTAATCCATTCTGCCCGTTCGGCGGCACAATTCCGCACCGAAGCGGTTAAAATCGATTGTGAGCCGTTTTAGCGGTCTTCTCGCGCGCGTTATGCGTTTGCGTGATACCCCTCAAACTCCGACCATGCCCCGAGCAGCTGCTCTTCGGCCTCTGTCGGTGCGAACAGCACGGGCTTGCCGTCTTCGTTCACGATGGCACTGTATTCAAATCCACCGGGGCGGCGCACCCGGAACAGCGTTGCCGGAGCCGGACCGTCCTCTTCTGTGAGCGGGACGATGCCTACCACCTTCTCTCCGGCGAATAGAGGCGGTTCATGCGTTTCTGTGGTCAATCTGTCATTCCTCCGTCTAAAATCGATCCTGACGCGTTCTGCGGCCTTCTGCTGGCATTTCCGCATCTGGTGTCATACTTCCCGGTTCATGGGCTTGCCCGGTTCGATGGCGGTCACTACTATCGTCCCCCGCTTCGTCTTCTTGCTCTTCTGCTGTTTCTTCCCCGCTGACTCGATCTCGACAAAGGACGCGTCCACCACATTGCCATCCGGGAGTGCCGCCGCTTCTGCCGCAAGCGCGTCCAGGTCGGCCTTCTTCGGCGCGGCCTGTTGCAGTTCGACCGCGTTCTTCTGCTGGTAGCCGAACCAGTTCTGCCCGAAGAACATAGCCAACTGGGGCGACAGTTTCCCGGAGAGGGAGTAGTCCGCATACAACTGGTGAAGCATCTGATGTACCCGACTCGCCAGTTGCCGGTTCTCAAGTGACCCCATCCCCGCCAGCCATGCCCGGAACTCGTCCTGTGAAACTCCCAGCCATGCCGCCAGTCCCGGAGGGTTCGGCTTCATGTTCCGGGCCGCACACGATGCCATGTAGGCCTTGACCCGCTCTTCTATTGCCACCGGATCGAGCAGGTCTGTTGCCGCCTCCCCAAAGGGGGCAAGGGCATGGGCCAGGAAATCCGTGTTCTCGTCCGGGGTCACGCCCTTGACCTTTTCTTCTGTGCTCTTCTGCGTTACCGCTTTCGTCTTTCGTCCTGCCATCTGTCACCTCACAGCCCGAACAGGGCCGCCACATCTTCTTCCGGGGTCTTTACACCGCCATCGCCGTCTGCCCTGACTTCCACCGGTTCCGCATAGCATTCCACATTCACGGTCTGATACCATTTCCCGATGTCCTTCTTGAATCTCTGCTTCGGTTCTACCGTCACGATGTCGATGACCCGGAACGCCTCGGCCCCCTTCAACGCTTCCGGGTTCTTGACAAAGAGCGAGATGTAATTGCCCGGTGTGCTTCCGATGACCGAAGTCATCGCCCAGGGGCCGTGCTTATGGCTCACCCCAAACTTCACTCCGTAGGTCGGGTAAATGTCACCCTTCTTCAGCATCCTCTTCCTCCTCGGTTACCAGCCGTTCTATTTCTTCCATCACCCGCAAGGTTTCTGCCATTACCATGTTCTCCATTGTTTCCCGGTCGAGGGCCTCGACATCAATCATCTGCCGCATCTTCGCCAGTTGCCCGCAGACACAGCCAAGCCCGAACGCCGTTTTCGCTTTCATACTTCCGCATCCTCCTTCCCAAGTACATACCCGACCACGAAGCCGCCGAAGAAGGCGACCGTGGCAAATATCGCTGCTACGATCCACATATGCCCACAACCCTCTGCGCCATCTGTGCCTTCTGCGCTTCGATCTGTACAAGCGCGGTCTCGATTTCATCAATCGGAATTTCTGTCACATATCTCTCGCCGCAAGCAAGTTCAAACCGTGTCCCGTCACCGTATGCTTCTATCGCGTTTACGGTGTCAAGGTTGATGAATGCGAATGCTCCGCTCCCTCCATGAGAGAGCAGTTTTATCCATGCCATCTCTATTTGCCCTCCTTCAGTCCCTTGAAGAATTCCTCCATCACATCGCAGAACCAGTCTGCCGTGGCCTTGCTGTTGAACGATGCCACCTTGTATGCGGTGTTGTCTCCATCCACATTCACCACCAGCACCGGCAGCTTCTTCCACGGCGACCAGTCCTGCACCGATACCGTCACGCCGTTATGTCTGATTCCCTTTAACATTGTCTTCCTCTTTCCCGAACAGAGCCATGACCAGGTCGAAGTCTTTCTGTGTCACTTCATTCTGCGACTTGAAACCCAGCCCCTTAATCAGGTCCTTGACCTTGTCCCGGGTGTACTGCTTGTTCTCCAATGCGGTCGAGTAAATGTACCGCCACTGCTTCACGGACAGGGGCGAGTCATCCGTGCGGGTCGCCAGTTCATCCGCCTTGCTCATGAAGTCCTCGTCTTCGATGTCCTGGCTGAACATCGAAGACAGCCCCGAAATGGACAGCACCGTCCCGACCATAGCGCGTTTGGCAGCCATCTTGATACTGCTGTTGATGGCATCGGGCTTTCCCTTGTTCCAGCCGTTCCGCTTTTCAAAGGTGTTTGCGGAGCCGTAGCCGGAAGCAATCACATAGTCCACGCCGTTGTTCGCGATCTTGTGCAGTTCGCACTTCATGGTGTACAGTCCGAAGAACAGGTCATCTCCCTTGTCGCCCTTCTTCCACTCTTCCGTCTTGCTTTCCATCGAGATATGCGGGACGAGGCCGTATGCCAAGCAAATGGATTCCGCTCCCGCTTTATACAGGGACGGTGATTTCGTTCCGGGAATCACACCGAAGTCCACATCCCGGACCAGTTTCTTCTTCGTCCCTCCGAAGGGGACGCTGACGATGTAGTCTCCGTCCTTCGTCATCTTCGCCACGGCCTGTTCTGCCGCGTAAACTGTTAATTTTTCGCTCATTTCTTCTGCCTCCATAATTCCGTTACAATCTCTTCCCACATCGTGTTAATTTCTTCTGCGGTTTGTTCTGCTTTTGCCCGTTCTTTCAGATGGTCTCGGCCTATCTGCCACGCCAGCCGGAGCAGAACGATTAGATCCTTGTCCTTGCCAGCTGCTTCTGCCCGGGCGAGGCTGTTCTCGATTTGGTCAGTCCACATGACCCAGTCTTCGTGCGTCACTTCTTGCCTCGCTTCCCGGCCTTTAAGCACTCTTGCCTCTGCCGATAGATTTCGTATAGTTCCCATGCGACCGCCTGACCGTTCCATCCCCGCTTCTTTTCGAAGGTGTCGATGTCGATGAGGCGGTACTTGCCGTCCTTCTTGAGGTGAAGGATGTAGCGTTTCACCCGTTCGCAGTCCTGAACACGTTCCCTGTTTTCGGGGGTTCCGAAATAGATTGCATCCCGGTACAGGGCCAGCTGGCTTGCCGCGGTCATCTGCGCTTCCGTGGTCATGGATGCGTAGGTCTTGATGTCCACCACCGCAAGGTCATCGTCCACAATCCCAAAGCGGTCTACGGTTCCGCAATACAGGGGCGGTTCATTATCCGGCAGGTAAAATGCCACCGGCTGCTCAATCATCTGCCAGTCGCAGTAGTGGTCGAACAGGAACGAATAGTATGCTTCCAGGTATCCCTCGATTTCCGGGTTCTCTTCCGGGTCGATGTCATAGTCTATCTGCTCGGTCGCCTCATGCACCGCCGTTCCTTTCCGGGCCGCTTCCTGTAGCACCATCGCGTTGATGCTGCCGTAGCGTTCCGCGTTCAGCGGGGCGAGGATTTCACTCACGCTGGGGATCTTCACCCCGCCGACTGTGTATTCGTGCTTATCCGCATCAAATTCAATCTTCATCGGTCATCTTCTCCCAAGCCTCGGCAGCTGATGTGTCGTACTTGTAGCCGTCCGTCCGCTTTCCGCAGTCGAGGCATCTGACGCACCAGTCCATGTTATAGCGGTAGTCCCACACGGTCACCGCGCCGGTCTGATCTAACCGGAGGTTCGTGCTTCCGCATCTCGGACACGGTTTCAGCGTTGCCAGGATTTCACCCGTTGTCATCGAGGAGCCTCCCCATTGCGCTTGCGACCATCTCCACCGCTTTCTTGCGGAGGAAGGCCCGGTTCTCTTCGGTCGGGTCATGCATCATGCCTTCGTAGTCGAGGCCCAGCAACCAGTCGGAACTCACTCCCAGCGTCCGGCAGATACCCACAATCGAGGCAGCCCTCGGCACTCTGTAGCCCTTCATGATTCTGCTCACGCCCGCTTCCGTCAAGCCGATGCTCTTTGCCAGCTCCTTCTGCGACACGCCCTTCTCTTCCATCGCCATCCGCATCCGGGGGACGAACACTTCCGACAGGTTTTCGTTTCTCTTGTCCCGGTCTTTCTTTTTCTCTTCAGTCATCTGCTTCCTCCTTCGCTTCTTTCAGCAGTGCCACCATCACTTCGCCCTTCAGCGTTTTCATCAGTCCGTCCCGGAGGCCGGTAAAGTAAATCATGTCGCTATCGTCCTCGTCATCCGCGACCATTTCGAACACATCTGCGAATGCCGCGTCCAATAGAGTTATCGCGATCATCAGCCGCCGCGAATCCGGCAGATGCTTCTCTTCAAGCGTCATCCTCTTTCCCCTCCTATCAGCAATCTCCCACGCAGCTTTGTTACAAAGGCGAACCATGTCAATATAGTTATAATCACTCATCCTTTTCCTTCGTCCATCCTTGCACCGCATTTGGGGAAGTGTTTGAAAAACTTGTTTCTAATAAGCGATATATCCCACAACGCTTTACAGTTTTCACATCTCCCAAAACCGACAATATCAGTGGGAAATACCCATCGACTGTGCTTCACCGGGTCTATGGTCGGAAGGGCATTCAGCGAAAACAACGCATCTTCCCATCCCTTTTCGTAAGCATCATCAAGATTATCTGTTTGGTAGTTTCGATAGCATTTCGGCAAAACATTGATTGCTTGCGCCGCCGATTTGCTGATTAAATCAATCATTGGTTCTCCTTTCCCTCTCCGCAATCAATTCTTCTCTCCACCTGATCCACCCCGGCTTATCAATGCGCTCGTCTCCGTACAAGTGCATCCTCTCCTGAAAGTCACAATCATCTATCATTACGATCAGGTCTTTGTCACTTATTTCCTTCAGGTGTGGTTTGATAATGCATCGCACAAGATCAGGCATATATGTCTGCCTTCCGTGGCAGTAACGGATAGCGCAGATGGCAAGTACACCGAAATCGTCTTTCTCAAGTCTGCTCATCCGCTCTCCTTTCCCCGTTTGCACAGAACCACTCGTCATCAGGCATCCACGAATACCAGTTGTCGCCACACTGGCACGGGCATTTGTATTCGTTAGGAAACTCCAATTCATGCCCATACTGGTGCGTCCCGGTGTCTATCGGTCTGTACTTGCAATCCTTGCACCGCACCACCGTGACGGCATCGATGGTCGGGGCGGCTTCAATAACTCCAGTTATGCCATACTGCTCCACGCAGCAGAAAAGAGGATCTTTTCTCAAATGATCTATAAGCGCGTCCGCATCAATCAGTCTCATCTTCTCCCCCTTCCATCTTTGCACCGACTACAACTAACAATGTTTCGTTCGTCACAGTCTTCGCAGGAGCCTGCTTCGTTCCTTTCTGCCGGGATAACCGTTTTCGCTTTTTCTATTCTCGCAAACGCATCATCGAACGAACACCACGCGCATCTGTCACCGTTCTTGTCCGCGCCATATTCTTTGCACGGTTTGCAAGCATAGTCGCGCAAACTTTTTATCAGCTCATCCCTGTCTATCAAATCTCCATGGTCGGGGATTTCCACAAGCGGACAGTCCCTGTGCCTGCTATATTCACCGCCGCCCATTTTCCACCACAAGTCGCAATACTTACCGTCAATCGGACAACCGCCGTACATACACGTTTTCGGCATCTCCATGCCCTTAATCAGTATGCTCATCCTTCCTCCTTGTACGGCTCCGGGAGCGGCATCCATGCAACTACTTTAGAATACTGCGGGATATCGAACAGGTTCCAATGCCACTCCCCTTTAAGATCAGTCCAAAAATAATTTGTGTTTGTCCATCTGCACTCAAACTGCTCACCTCTGTCATTGCACACCCAGTAAACCGCTTTCTTCTCTTCCGGGAGTGCCACTCCGCATGGAATCCACCCCCAAATCCTCGGCAGTTCTCGAATCCGCTGATACATTTTATCCGGCGTTTCGGCAAAATCGAAAACGATGTCCAGTGCCGCCTGTCTGCTGATTAGATCGTCCATCACCACAATACCCCTCTAATTCTGACCAATTCCCTCAAAATCTCTTCCGCCGTATCTCTTTGCCCTTTCATAATGGCAATCATCGGTGGTGTTTCTCTTGGTTCGTTAGGTGCTTTTTCAGCAGGATTGACACCGCGATAAACTCCCTCGGCAAGCATACGCACCTGGTTATTCAGTTCCATGAGGATATCTCCCATATTCTCTAACAGCTCTTTTGCGGTTTCAATTCTCTCTTCGGCTTCCACACCACGATTATCCGAATAATGGCACTGTGCTAATTCGTTCATTCTTCGCTCCTCTCTGCGTCAAACTGGCAATAATCGCAATCAAACTCTTGACAGTTTTCACAATACTTTTCGGTTAATTCACGAACCCTGCTTTGCATTTCTTCTATTAGGTCAACCACCCTCATTCTTCGCTCCTCTCCATCCTCCTGCACCGACTACAACTAACAACATTTCGCTCGTCACAGTCGTCGCAGGGGCCTGCTTCGTTCCTCTCTGCCGGGATTACAGCAGGCATCCTCAATATCGTGCCTGTACCTACCGCATACAGTTCGTGTCCGTCAATGTCATACGCAGATCCCTTGTGCTTCATAAGTTCGTCTCTGTCAATCAGATCTCCGTGGTCGGGGATTTCCACAAGTGGACAGTCTCTGTGCCTGCCATATTCACCGCCGCCCATTTTCCACCACAGGTCGCAATACTTACCGTCAATCGGACAACCTCCGTACATACACGTTTCCGGCATCTTCATCCCCTTAATCAGTAAGCTCATCGTTGACCCTCCTGTTCCAGGCCTCTATGGTCATCTGCCCCGGCAGCTGTTCTTTCTCCTTTGCCTTTTCTTTTTTCTCCCGTTCCATCCGTTCGGCCTTGTACTCGTTATACTTCTGCCGGTACAGGTAGGACTTTCCGAAGATGTTCCATGCCGCTTTCTTGATGTTCGGTTCGTACTTCCCGATGATCTCCAGGTCATTGACTGCCCGGTAGGAAATCGGGCATCCACAGCATCCGGTGCGCTTCAGGCCGTAGACTTCGTAGGCATCGCTGTAGCGGATTCCGTAGGTCTCCTTGTACCATTCCTTGTCCTTGTCGCTGACATAGTACAGAGGACGCAGCCTGTAACTGCCGTCCGCTGTTTCGGTGAAGCACAGCGTGGTGTTGTCCTTCCGCGGCACAGATCGCATCCCGCCTTCGTCTCTCCGTTCGCCGGTGATGACCATGTCATAGCCCTTCTGCACTTTGTGTGCGACATTCTTCTTGCAGTAGGTGCAGCACTTCGCGCTTACCTGGAAGTCCGGTGGACACTCCCCGATGAAGTCCCTCATGTACTTTGAGGAGTTGATGACCAACTGGATGTTCGGCCTCGGTTCTCCCGCCGCATTGCAACAGCAGAGGAAATTGATAACGCTCTCGCATTTCGGATATCGTTCCCGGAGTTCCTGCCGTTTAGCCGCTTTGTCCTCGGCCTGCTCGTACTCTTCCGCGATGGAAAGTGGAATGCCTTTCTTCTGCCACTCCTCCAAACCGCTCGACATGATTTTCGACACGAACGGGATTCCGTACTTCCTCGCCGCCAGCACGATGTTGATGTCAGGCCTTGCGGTTTCTATCTCCACGCCATACTTCTCGGCGGTCGCCTTCACATGGTCTTTGGTCGCTTGCATCTCCAAACCAGTGTTGAAGAACACATACTTTACAGGCGGGAGTGACGGAGCAATCTTCCTTGCGGTCTCGATCAGGTCAATCAGGATATCGCTGTCTGCCCCGCCAGAGTACGAGCAGATCGCGTTCGGATGCTGTTTCAGCCTTGTCATTATGATTCCCAAAATCGCCTGGAACTTTTCAGCCGGTTCGTAGTCCGCGTATGCCGGTCTGTCCGTGTAAACTCTGCTCCGATATTCTCCGTGTGCATCTCTCATTTCAGCCCCTCCCAATGGCTCATCACATGGCCCACATATTCCGGCGCGTAGGCCCCCGTTCCGTAATAGTACAGGCTTAAGGCCATCCCCACATCGCCGCCGGTAGCGTTGAGGAATTGCGACATCTGACAGGCGAACACATGGATCTGTGCGTAGGGGTTCCAAATATCCGCTCCGGGAATGCCCCAGTATGCCGCCCTGTCGGCCCAGTAAACGATCTTCTGCTGGGTCAGGCCCCTGTCCACGCCGTTGTCAGACCATTGATTCCAACAGGATTCCTGCCATATCTGACAGACCGCATAAGGGAAGTACCATCCGCATCCTCTCGCCGTCAGTTCGTTGTAAAGGTGCCTCTGCCAGTCTATCGGTGGCGTTTGTCCGTAGATCGCGTAGACACGGAAGCCCTCGGCCTGTGGCTGTGTAGGTACTTCCACCTTCGGAGCCTCTGTCGGGGCCGGGGCGGTTGTCGGCTGCTCCCATACCACCGGGGCCGGGTCCGGCACTGCAGCCGGCCGCCCTCCGCTCATATCTGCCAGTGCCACTATGCAGACAATCGATATCTTCAGTCCTACCATGCGCTATTCCTCCGTTTCTGATGCTCCGGGTAATGCGCCGTAGGTCTTCGCTGTGAGTGCGCTTGACACTCGCTCCCAGTACATCTTTTTCTCGATTCCCCGGCCTATCTCTATCAGCTGCCCGGGGGATGGGGCGAAGCCCTTGGTGTCCGTCCTCGCAAACTCCTTCAGCGCGTTCGCCATCGTCTGTGCCTCTTGGTCTGAAAGGACCGCTGACCAGGCATCCACCGCTATGTCCAGTTCGTCCGGCTTCCAGTTCGGATAGAGTGCTGACGCAATCCGCAGAAGCCGTTTCGTTTCGTCCCTTGTCATATCGCGTCCCAGTCAATCCTCCCCTTCGGCCTGTTGTCCTTCAGCGGGAAGACCCCTTGCCATCCGTTCTTCACAGACTGTTCAAGAATCTTCACAGCCAGGACCGGGTCGCCATCGGAGTGCTTCATGAGATCCTTGATAATCAGTTCTGCTCCCCGCTGGGTGAGTGGCTTCTTCATCCTGTCCCGCATTTCCTTGAAGGACTTAAAGGCCTCAATGACATAGTCCTGATTAAGTTCTTCGGGTAGTATTACCTTCTTCTCTACTCTCTTCTCTTCTACTCTTTTCTCTTCTTCTCTTTTCTTATCTAGTGGCAAATTGCCATTTTTGCCATCGTTTGCCATCGTTTGCCATCGTTTGCTATCTTTGCCATCGTTTGCCATTTTTGCCATCGTTTGCCATCTCGATTCGGCACCCTTCCGACCGGCCTCCGACCGCGTTTCTGACAGGCTCCCGCGGTGTTCCGGGTCGAACCTGGCGTTGTCTGCGGCGATGGCGTTGAAGACCATCCTGACGATTCGCGTTGTCTCCGGGATCGGATCGCCCTTGTAGTAGGCCGACAGCGCAGAGAAGAGGGCCGCTTTTTCGTCAGGCTCCAAGTCATCAATCATGGGCCAAACGCTTTCGTTGATGACCAACCCTTTCTTCACCTTATCCTCTCCCTCTCTTTCTCAATCTCTTCGTGGCAGCGGGCCAGCGCACTTTCCAATTTGACAATTCCCCCGGTATACAGGTCAAACAATTTTCCGTGGAAGAATCGGTCAAGTCTGTACAGTTCCCGTTGAACCCGTGTCTCTTCGAACCTCGCCTCCTGCGCGATGATGGTGTCGAGCATTTCCCGGAATTCCGGGAGTGATTCGTCCGTCAGGCCGTGCCGGATTATCTTGTTCCGCATCGTCTTGAGCCGCCGGAAGAATGACACCTGCATCATGTCGAGCATTCGCCACAATAGTGCCTCTTTCTGCTCTCCCTCGCTGATTGCCCAGTCATCCATAACCACCCGGATTTCACGCACCTGCGCCAAATAGTGCTTGTGTGTCATGAACCGCATATAGTCATCAAATGCGTTCGCGACCACAGCCGCTGCCAGTTGCTTGAGGGCTTCGAACTCGCTTTTCGTGTCCTCGGTGTTGATGTGAATTACTGGAAGGGCCATCCCTCACCTCCGACTATCGGCGTGATCTCGATTTCCACCCGCGGGTTCTGCTTATCATGGTGGACTTCGGAGCCGTCATACATCGAGGCGATGGCGCAGTTATCGTCCGCAAGGATTCCGGCAGCGACAAGGATGTCAAGACTGGCTTCTACCAAGTTCGCAAGGTCTACTTTCCTTTTTGTTTCCATGTAGTACACGCAGGCCACATTGACCGGCGCATCGATGGGGAAGTCGAACTGCGAGTACCCCCGGACATTCTGCAAAAGCAGCTGCTTCACCGCCTCCTTCTCATACGCCTTGTACTTGGAGGACGGTGAGATAAACGGCTTCCCGGTCTTTCGGTTCACAAGGATCTGCTGTGAGTTTTTCTTGGTGATCGGGTTGCCTGTGATAACAAACCTCATTTTCGCTTTCCTTCCCTCCATTTCCGGGCGTTGATGTCCCATGATGCACAAGCCTCGCTGGGGCTGAATCTTCCGTAGTCATTCCGCAGGTGGCAGGTTTGGCATTCCACGAACCAAAACCGACCACCTGTTCCATTGTCTATGATTTCAAGGTCATCGCTCCCGCACCTGGGGCAGTCTTCTTTGGGCCACACAATCCGCTTCATCAGATCGCCTCCGTTTCCGCGATGATGTCTTCCAGCCGCATCTGCCCTGACTTGCCCATATCGGCGAGGAGTGCGTTTACCTGGTCGAATACGGCCTTGCCCCGGTGGACGGTCAGCCTGTACTGCGCCAGCCGTTCTTCGTCCGTCTCCGGGATAAAGTAGCCGGTCCCGTCCAGCAGGTTGCAGATGACAACCCGGTCTTTCGTTCGTGCCGCATGGATTGCTCTCCGGGTCTCAAGGGGAGTCATGCCCATGCTCGATGCCAATTCCTGTTCCGTCTTGGCGTTCTGCTTCCCCGTGCCAAGGTGGTTGAGAAGCATGATCGTAGTCTCTACCAATGTTTCACCCTCCTGTTCCATTGCTGAATGGCGGCCTCCTCGCTGTCTCTCCACGCTCCGGTCGCGCCGCAATAACTGCACACCACCGCGAATGTGTCCGTTCCCTTTATCGGGTTCCCCCGGCGGTCATACTGGGTCGCCATAGTCACCCTCGGCTCTTCGTCTCCGCAGAACGGGCAGTAAAGCAATTCCTCATTCATTGCTCTCTTCCTTCGGTGGGATATCAAACCTCTCCCAGTAAGTCCGCACCACCGGCACTTCCTTGAAGTAGTTATCGATGATCCCCATGAAACTCGCGTTGTCGCGCATTTCCATGCTCTTGAAGATGATGTCGCCATAGAGCGCGGTTCCGTCACTATAGACAGCCATGACCCGGTCGCCAATAGTCGCCGATGTGTGTTCCGGGAATTCGCAGAGGAAGACCTCTCCGTCAATGATTCCCTTACAGACCGCGAAGTAAAACCATTTGATCTCCATTCCTTTCCCCTTTCTTTGGTGGGGTGACGAGGCTGTGCCGTGTCCCTACCGCATAGTGGATTTGCCCCGCCACCCGCTATTCAGTTGTCCCCGCTCTGCGTTTATCCGGGCTTGCGACCGGCTCCGAAGAGGCCGCATTAGGGTGCGGTTTAACCTTCCCACCGCCAAGGTTCTCATGAAGGAGAATTTCCATGTCCCCCTGCTGTGCTTAACGCGTGGGGTACGCGACACCTTAGGAGTCCCGGACGGCGAACCACTATGCGAAAAAACCGCCCGAGCCGGAGCGACAGCTGCCGGTCATTATGAAAGTATCAGTCACAGTTGTGATTGATCCAAACAAGCAATGCCACCATTACGGGGGCAGAGATAAATAACAGGGTATTGGAAAGTGAAGTCGCCGTCCCGGTCGCAACCATCGACAGCGTGAAGAAGAATGTCACGCAAGCCAGCATCAGAAGTCCGACTAACATAGAATTGATTGCCTTTCTCATTTGATTCCCTCCTCCTCAAAACGATCTGCCAGTGCGTAAAGTAGGTCGGCCACTATCAGGTTATTGGCGAACTCGGTTCCTTCTCGAAGAGTCCCGACCACGCCGTTCTCATCCGCGACAGCCACCCATTCGACCCGGCCTCCGAAGAGGCATCCCGGCCTCGGCTTTCCGTAGTGCCGGACTCCCCATGTGTAGGTGTGTCCGTCCTTTGCCGTCAGAAATCCGTCCGTGAACATCGCTCACCTCTTACTCGGTTTCCGAGTTTTGGAGTGAAAAAAAATTTAACGATGTCATCTTCCACCCCAAGTAACTGAACCGCCTGGAAGGCCATATCGGTAGTCCATTTCGCCTTTCCGTTAAGCATCAGGCTCAATCGCGTACCAGTAATTCCCATTGCGGCAGCGAAGTTTCCGGCGGTTTTGTATTCGTCTTTTATCTTCTGTTTCAACAGTCCGTAATTGAATTCCATACTGTCCCTTTCGTTTGCTCGGTTTTCCGAGACACCCATAATGTACCACACCCGCTTTCCGGTGTCAACACTTTTTCTCGACTTTTCGAAAATTTTTCACCAAAACGCTGAAAAGTGTGATATACTGCCATAAAAAGGGGGTGCAAGGAGATGTCGAACACGAACGGAAAGCCCTTTGAGAAAGATGGAAAGCCTTATGGAGTCATCGGCGAGAGAATCAAGGAAGCCCTCAAGATTCGGAGAATGAAACAAATCGACCTTGTGAAGCGGACAGGAATTGCGAGTTCATCTATCAGCGAGTATGTGTCCGGCAAGAATGACCCGAAGCAGGTCAATATGTACCTCATTGCCAAGGCCCTGATGGTGCGGCCTGACTGGCTGATGGGTCTTGATGTTCCGATGGAAGCAATGCCGGAAGACCTGGAAGAAGTCCCGGTGCATGATACCATCCGGGTTCCGATACTGGGAAAGGTTGCGGCAGGTGAACCCATGTACACCGAAGGCAACATTGAGGGAGAAGTGATGATTGACCCCGCCATCACGGGAGGTCGGCCTTGCTTCGCTCTCCGGGTGAAGGGGGACTCGATGACACCGCAGATACTTGACCAGGATATTATCATCGTCCGGGAACAGGAAGAAGTGGATAACGGAAACATCGTGGTCGCCACGGTCGGAATGAGTGAAGGGTGCGTGAAGCGGTTAAAGAAATACCCGAATGCCATCTCGCTCGTTTCTGTGAATCCCATGTATGAACCGATGTATTTCCCGGCTGAAGCGGTCGAATCCCTTCCTGTCCGTATATGGGGCAAGGTAGTTGAGATTCGGAGGGCGGTAATATGAAGGTCAGGCCGTCCGTGGAAGATACCAAAATGTTCCCGTCCCGGCTGCGGGAGGCCATGCGGCGGTGCGGAATCAGTCAGGAAGAGTTAGCGGACCGGGTCGGGGCATCGCAATCCAGCGTGTCCTTTTGGTTGCTCGGCGACCGCTTCCCCCGTATTCCCATGCTGTTCAAACTGGCTGAAGCACTGAATGTAAACGCGCTGTGGCTGTTGGGGAATGATACACAGAGCGACAGCGAGAATGTCCTCGACCTTTACTTCGGCCTCGATGAATCCGATCAGGCCAAGGCGATGGGGTATATGTCTGCCCTCGCCTCTTCTCCGAAGTATGATGCGAAACCGTAGAATGCCCCTGTGGCTTTGTATTTCGCGTCAGAATCGATTCTGCGGTTTTTAGTGAAGGAGTGGAGTTTACCATGAAAGCGAGAAAACTGAAATCAGGGCGGTGGAACTGCCGTGCATATATCGGGAAGGATGAGAAGGGTCGGTCGGTATTCCGTTCCTTCACCGCCGACACTAAAGCGGAGGCAGAAAGACAGGCCGCATTGAATACCTTCAAAGTGCAGTCAGGTGTCCGGGTGAAGGAAATGGTAGAAGCCTTTATCGAGGGGCGAAGAGCTGTCATATCCCCGACCACCTACAGGGGATACTTGAGCGCATACAAAGCCCATGTGGAGGGTGATGTCTTTGGCACTATTCCTGTGCAGATGGTCGATACCGTAAAGGCACAGCGGTGGGTGAACAGTCTGACGAAGCAATGCTCCCCGAAAACTGTGAAGAATGTGTACGGGATGTTCTCTGCCGCATTGAAGTACTTTTACCCGGAAATCAGGCTGAATGTCCGGCTCCCGCAGATTAGGCGACCGCAGCTGCATACGCCTACAACAGCGGAAGTATTGGCATTGTTAGAACTTGCGAACGAAATCGACAAAGAACTGTACAAGGCTATTCTGCTGGGTGCTATCGGGATGATGCGAAGGGGAGAGATTGCCGCCCTGACCGCCGATGACTGCGACTTTGATCGGAACACCATTTCCGTGACGAAGTCGCTGGCCCGGACGGCTGATAACAAATGGGTCATCAAGCCGCCGAAGACCGATGCGTCATACCGGGTGGTGGTGATGTCCCAGCCTGTGATGGATGCCCTTCCGAAGACCGGGTCTCTTGTCGCTCTGACCCCCGCCAAAATCTCCGAACACTTCTCCCGGCTCGTTCAAAAGGCCGGTGTTCATCCGTTCCGTTTCCATGACCTGCGGCACTATGCGGCATCCATTGCGGCCTCGTCTTCGGTGGGTGCTTCGTCCGAAACAATCAAGGCCAGGGGCGGGTGGTCAACCGACAGCGTCATGAAGAGAATTTATATTTCTCAAATCGGGGACGAAGTTGACAAGGATACGCAGAGCATCCTCGACTATTCCGAACGGCTTCTGAAATCGTGAATTTTCGTTCCACCTCCGTTCCACCTCTGTGCCACCTTTTTATGTTTTCAGGCTAAAAATCTTTCGATATGGATAAAAAATAACAGGGGCCAAAACCCCTGTTTTCTGTTGTGGCACAACGGAAATGTAGATATATCGTCAAATCTGAAATGAGCACAAAAAATGCCGGTGGCGGGACTCGAACCCAAAACGGCTATATCAAATCATGTTGTGCCACAACGGTTTCCGTTTCAAACCGTTCCACCTTTTTCGCACCGTTCCACCGTGCGGGTTTTTTGTGGTGATAATTTTTATCATCACCTCCAGGCGCAAAAAGAACCCGGCTGTCACGGTGGCGGTGAAGGAGGTGAAGACCGCCGCTTGGGTTCCACAAGATTGTTATACTTTTACTTTTTCAGGTAGAGCGAGGAAGCCCATCCTCGGTGTCCACCGTACACGGCCTCATACCATACCCGGAGGCCGACCTTGGTCTGCTTCCCGGTCAGGTACGGCTTTGCGCCTTTGGGAATTACAATCACTTCCTTGCCCTTCGTGCCTGCCTCTTTACGGAGCCAAGTGTCCCCGGTGCATCGACCTTGCGGGAGCGGCATCGCGTATGCGGAGGAGGTGTAGCCCATCATGTCGAGGGAGTCCACCTGCACCCTGTACCACGGAAAGCCGTCCATGTCGGTGGTGGTTCCCTCGGCTTCCAGTATGTCGCCCCGCGTCACGATCTGAAGCGTCTCATACTCCACCCCCGGCCCGGAGCGGATGCGGGAGTGGGCGCAGTTCTCGATGCGGACGGGGAAAGTGTCTCTGTGGTCATCGGAGTCAATGGCGACCGCCGTGTGGCCTTCGCCGGTGGCCTCGTTGTAGCGGAGGAGGATGTCGCCGCGTTTTAAGCCCGTTCCCAGTTCCAAAAGGAGCGGGTCGGTCAGTTCGATAAACTTTCCGGTGTCCATGACCATCTTCCGCTCGGTTCCCGTCCACATCGTGCGAAAGCCGGGATTGTAGATTTTCGCCCCGAAGTACAGAGCGTCACCCATCAGAGCGGAGCAGTCACAGTTGCAGAGAGTCTTGACCTTCCGGGGGTTTGGGTCGCTCATCTGAAACAACGCGTCAAAGAGGGTAGTCCTGGGGTATCTGCCGCCGTCCGATTTGAGGCTGTCCTGACCGTAGCCGATGTATACCCCGTTTTCGACCGCCCCAAGCATGAAGTCCGCGATGGCCTCGGCGGTTTTCTCCTCCTTCGGGCGGAACACGAAGTTCCACCCGCCGTAGAAGTTAGCCACATTGAGTTCGCCGTCCAGTTTGCCGGGAGTGCGGAGCTGGTTCGGGGGAGTGCCGTACTTCGTCCCCAGTTCGCTCGATGCGGCCTGTGCGATACGGAGCATCACTCGGCCTCCTCTCCATCCTCCTTGTCCGGGAGGATTTTGGTTACAATCGTTTTGGTCGAGAAATACTGTGCGGACGAATGCTGTGCCACCACCCCGATGAAGGCCACGACAGCGGAGGCGAGGGTTTCCACCGTGCCGATGACTCCCCACCCGAAAGCCTTGTCGAAGGCCCCGAAGAGTGTGACGAGTGCCGGGATGAGCCACTGCATTAAGCGGAGGATGTCAAACTGTTTGCTGGTCATGGGGAGCCTCCTTAGGTAGTCCGGAACGGGTCGTCAATACCGCCGGAAGTAATTCTGCTTACCTGCACGCCGTCAAAATCATTGTTCAAATTGATGAAATACGCAGTATAAGTACCGTTCGATTCCATCATCATAAGCAATGGACTTACTGACGAAACAGAACCCGGGGTGTCGGCAATATATTCTTGCGCTACAATTTTCCCGGCGTTCAACGCTGCATAAACATCCCTTGGAGTAGTGACGTTAAGTTCAAACCGGTATACTGCAGGAGATGACGCAGACCATACAGCGGATGGCGCCGGGCGTTCCGCCCTCGCTGTCACGGTGTGTGAACCGGGTGCCCCAATGAAATATAGTCCGGCCGTGAATCCCTCATAGTCGGCAGTAATCAACGCCACTGATATCTGATAACCGCTTGCCGAGAATGTAAAAATAGGAATATCATCACCTTCACTCTCAGCGGTTAATACTACCGTAGTGTTATTGTCCGTGACGGTTATTTCGGTGCCGTCTACTACAGACCCAAAAAACTGAGTGTCATATCCGGTAAGCAGTGTTGGCCTTTCCGTAACAGTCACCGTCTGCTCCGGCACTACCACCGCAGTCTCGTTCTTCTGTCCCACCGTCAGCACCTTCCCCACATCGGAGTAGGTGTAGGAGGGGAGGGAGGATCCGCCACCGCCGCCGGAACTCTGCCCGGCGTTGGAGTAATCCCAAGAGGAGCCGTCCCACTTGATGCCGCAGATGGTGTAGGTGTTGCCGTCAAGGGAAATGTCATCGGCGTTAACCGCGCTCGTCACCCCGTTGTTGGACACCCACACAGACACAGACGGAGGCATGATGGCGTTGCCCTCGCCGTTGTGGTAAATCGCATAGTCACGCAGAAAAGCCAGTTTTTCCTCGCTGTCAGGCGTTGCTCCGTTCTCGGTCAGCTGGATGAAGATGTCGCGCCATCCCTGTGACCCTCTGTACTCGTTCTCATTCGGTGCGCCCATGCCAACGATGTAGCGACCGTCCGTTTTCTTGTTCACACCCATTGTAAGTGTCCTCCAGTTTTTATTGTGTATCTTCTCGCCGCACGGGCGTTATTCTTTCTCTTCCACGGCTGACAGCCTCGCTCCCAGTCGCTTCAGTTCGTCAGCATGGCGAAGTGTGTCCGCTTCCAGTTTATAGGTTCGCTCGACAAGGGAATTGTGTTTCTCAACCTGCTTCGTCAGTACTCCAATCTTCTCCGTGACAACGGCCTCAAACACTGCCTGATTCTGCTTTAACTGGCTTTGCAGTGATTCGGTCTGCTTCTTCCCGGCGAGTACTGCTCCCAAAAGAGAGAAGCCCCCAGTTACTACCGCCACAAGGACGGGAATCCAAATGTCCATCTTACTTCCCCCTAACCTAACTTTGTGATGGTGATGCGCTGATTTGCCGATGAAGTGGTCACAGACAGAGTGTGACCGCTCACGGACGGTGTGGGGCCGTTCGACCCATTCGCCAACTGGAACACATGGGACGATGTCCCGACTGACACAAGCCACGCGCCATCATAGGTGGTGCTTGTGCTGTTCATGCGGTTCACAGTCAGCAGGTAAACGCCCGATGTCGGAAGGTCGAATGTTTCTGCCGTTCCGCTCGTTGCGACAGTCTCGGAAGTGTCTGCCACGCCGTCCTCCGGGGCCGGAATCCAGTTCGGAGCCACATAGCCCTCCGTCAGGATCATGTTGGAAAACTCGAAGTAGTCCGTGCTTCGGAAGGTCGCGTTCGGGATGTTCGTGTCCGTGCTGTCGCAGAAGTTGAAGTACAGGGCGCACACCACAGCGTCTTCCGGGACGGTGAAGGTGAACTTCACATTCTGAAATGTCTCGGTGTCTCGCCGCACGGTCACCCGGTTTAGCAGCTGTGACCGGGCGGACGCGCCGCTGATGTTCTCCGTGTAATAGATAAGCCGCCACCGGGCGTAGGTGGTGTCCGTGTCTTCCGGGAGAACCAGGTACTTGAAGCCGTAGGCCATCGTGTAGGTCTGCCCCGCAGTCAGGCCGTTCATACTCGCTGTGGAAGAACCGGGGCTTGTCCCGCCCATCTGAAGTGCCAAGGTGGTCTGCGTGGAAGACCCCTTCGTCATCCTGATTCCGTGTTCCGCGGCACTTGCCGTCCACCCGCTGTTCCGGGTGTTGTCCAACTGTTCGTACAGTCGGGGCCAGTTCGCTTGCTGGCTTGCGTCCGGGTTCTTCGTGTTGATGATGAGATTCCGCACACCAAGGTTTTCGACCGCGCTGGTCAGGCCGCCGATAGCGGTTTCCGTCCGGTCGGTCTCCGGCGGGGTGTAGTAGAATTCATGGTCTACATCCTTGCTCCCGGGCGCGGACAGCTCCATCGTCATTCCCTGATTGAAGGTGATTTTCCGGGAGTAGACCCGACCGCTGAACATGGCGGTCATCTGTGTGTCGATTTGGTCGCCAATCTCTACTGCCGGGTCTGCCCACACCCCCGAAGCGGTGAAGGACTTGTAGTAGATTTGGTCTGCAATTGAGTAAAGCCTGTCTACGATTTCCTGTGTGGCAAACGGGCAGTACGCTTCCAGGCAGTTTGTTTCGTCCGTTCCGCTGAAGATGTATTTGTCTTCCGATGTGTACACCTTCACCCCGGTGAACCGTGCAAGCCCCGGAGAACTCTCGACCGTGGTGACCATTTCCTCGGTGATGGTGACCGGGTCGGGAGACATCCCCGCCGGGTCCATCGGGATGAACTGAAGGAGGCCCGCGTCCGACATGATCCAGCACCCGCCGTACATCACACCGATGTAGGACAGGTAGTCCCGGATGGTAGCCTCGCCCTCCGGTTCGCCCAGCATATAGCCCTGGTCGATGTAGTCGCCGTAGCGCACATCCCGGATAACGCCAAGCAGTCCGCAAATCTCCTGAAGGATATCCGTGTCCTTGGCGGGCCATATCAGAGTGCTGTTGTTGTACAGTTTGTTCGCGAGTGACATCACATCGTAGCAGAACGCATTGAAGACCGTGATGCCGCCGGGACTTTCCGAAACGGTCCGGGAGTCGATGTAGAAGGTTCCTTTGTTCAGCCAGTTAGAGTAGTCCGTTCCGTCTGTCACTCGGAACTGCGGGGTGCATCTCGCCATACGGGGAATCTCGGCCCCATCACCAAGGAGTGAAAATTCCATCGTGGCAGAGTACACCCCGCCGATTTCCGGCTCTTCGACAAACGCCTTCACATCCGAACTCATGCTGAACAGTTCGTCCATGCCGAAGATGCGGACGGTCAGGGGGCTTTCGGATGTCACAACGGACAGCCGCACCTCGAAGGAATACTCCCCGCCAGCGATTATGTCTTTGTAGGTCTGTCCACGGACTTGCATCTCACACCTCGATTAAGGGGAAAGTTACCCCGTTCCACCACTCCGTGCCGTCCGGCTTCCTGATACAGAAGCCAGCGGAGGTATTGTTGCTATACATCTTCTTGGTCACTCTGCCGTAGTAGGGGTCCTGAATCCTGACCTGAATGTACTCCGGCATGATGAGCGTTTCTATCAGGGTCAGTTCAGCGGTCTTTAAGGGACGGCAGGTGATGTCATAGCGCATCTTTGTCGCCACCCTCGCCCTGTGCATGGTCGCGTCCATTGTGCGGCCCGCCTCGGGGCCGTCAACATCATTACGCCCCCGTTTGAGGCCGCCGAAGGCGATATAGGGTGAAATGTCCACCCAAGTACCGCCCGCGTTTTTAATCTCGACAGTCATAACTCACCTCACACATAGGCGGCAGCCGCCTGTCTTGCCTGCACCCGGCTAATCTGCCGTGCCACAGCGTCCCAGTTCACCACGCCGTTGCTTCCCCGGTTTTCCCGGATGGCTCCGATCACCTGATTGATACCTGCGTAGATGGCATTCACTACTTCGCCGTTCGCATCAGACACGCCCGCGGCAATACCCGCGATAATCTGATCGTTGTTTGCGACCGCCGTCCGGGTTCCGATTCGGCCCACAAGTTCGGGGCCGGATTCGCGGGCGATAAACGCCTCGCCGTTTTCCACGAAGCCGCCGTTCGCCATATACTGCTGTTCGGTGAAGGGCCTCTGATGACCGCCACCGCCGCCGGGCCGTCTGTAGCGCACAAGGCCGGAACTACTGTAGGTCGAGCCAGCACTTGCCATCAGTCTCGCGGATTCCGTGGAGAAGTAGGAGTAACTCTGTAGGCCAGCGTTCAGGCCGTCAGCAACAGAATCGGAGAAGTCCTCCATCGTCCCGTTGATGCCGTTCTTCATCCCGGTGCTGAAACCGTTCAGAGTGTTCAGGCCGTTCGTCTTGAAGGTCCCGAACAATCCCTGTATGCCACCCAGTTTTTCGCTGATTGCCGTCTTGGCTTCCCCGGTCTTCGTGCCGATGCCGGTGAAAGCCTCCGACACATCCCTCGCGGAGTTCTTCACTTTGGTCGCCGATGCGGCGAAACCATCGCCTCCAATCGGATTTTTCGCGGACAGTTTCTTCTTCACTTCGTCCGTCTTTGTGCCGATGCTGCCAATCTTTGTAGCACCGACCCTCGCCCAGTCGGAAATGTATTTCGCGGCAAGGCCGAACTTGTTCTCGCCCAGCGGGTTCTTTCCGCTCATCTGCTTCTTCACATGACCGATGTTCGTGCCAATTCGGGCAGCCATCAGAGCCGCGCCTTTGGCAGCGGTCTTGATACTGGAAGCGGACTTGCTGAATCCGTTCTCACCCAGTGGGTTCTTACCCTTGAACAGTTTGCCGACCTTGTCGGTTCTCGTTCCCATTGCGGCGATTTCTTTGGAAGCGTCCTTTGCGGCCTTCTTGATTTTGGTCGCTGCCCCTGTGAACTTGTCCTCGCCGATAGGGTTCTTCCCCGTCATCATGCGTTTGGTCTTCAGCACCGCACCGTCAACACCGGACATATCGGCCTTAATGCCCTTCGCGCCCCGGCTGAAAGCGGCCTTCATTCGGTCGGCAGGTTGCACTGTCGCATCAGCACTCGTTCCGACCTTCTTGACGCTCTTTCCGACACCGTCAAGTGCTTCGTCAACGGCATGGATGTCTCCGGCAAGTTCTTGCCACTTCGGCCCCCACTGTGTCGGGTCCATAGCGGCGAGTTGCTCCTGTCGTTCTTTCCATCGCTGTTCGGGGTCTTGCATTGTTCCGTAGCCGAACGGGCTTCCCCATTCCTCGAAACTGTCCCCGCCCTTGTAGGCGATGTAGGCCATCTGCCTCGGGTCCATGCCGAACCACGCGCTTAACGGGTCCGTCCATTCAACCAGCAGTTTGTCGAGGAAATCGTTTTGTTCCTTTGTCAGCGTGGAAAGCCATGCCGAATACTCTGCCTGTTGCTGTGCCGCAAGTGTCGCGCCCAACCCGATACCAATCATTTCAGGAGTTCCAAGGCCAAGGCCACCAAGGCCGCCACCACCACCGGAACCGCCTGTTCCCGAACCGCCGCCTGCGCCTGTTAGGCCAATCCATCCCATGATTTTCGTCACGGTCACTCCCGCGAAGATTGCGGTGAAGATTGCCTCTGCTACGCTATCGTCAAACTGGATATCGATGTCCTGCCCGGTAATGCCGCTCAAGGCCCCGGAAACAATGCTGAAGAAGGCGTTCACAAGGATGCCGCCAAGACCAACAGCTGCCCGGAACGCGCCCGCCCAATCGATTTCCTTGAAGGCTTTGCCGATTGCCTTACCAAGGGAGTCGAAGATGGTCTTCAGAGAGCCGTTCTCGATTGCCGTGTTGACAAATTTGATTAGGCCGTTGATGAGGCTCACGGCAACGCTGGCGGCGGCATTAAACGCCTTTGCCCACTTAATCTTGCTGATGGCCTCCGCAAGGGAATCGCCAAGGCCCTGGATTACGCTGTCGAATGTGCCGTCTTCCAGCGCACCGCTCACGAAGTCGATGAACGCATTGATGATGGTCACACCAGTACCGAAGACCGTGGAGAAGGTAGTCTTCCAGTCGATATCCCGGATGCCCTCGCCAATCTTCTTGCCGAACTTCGTCCAGTCAACTTGACTGATGGCTGAAGTGAGGAAGGTTGCGAACCCGGTCACCCAACCGACAGCCGTACCGATGGCCTTCTTGAAGTCGAAGGTATCGAGGAAAGATTTCAGGCCTTTGCCAAGAGCCTCGCCGACCTTCTTGAAGTCGATAGAGGCCAGGAGCGATGCGGCGAAAGTAACAGCGGTATTTAAGGCTTTGCCGATGCTCGTTCCAAGGGATGTGGCAAACTTCTCGTCTCCGAAGAAGCCCGTGATGAAAGTGCCGATGCTTTTCCCGATTTTGGCGGCCTTCTTTTGGATGGTGTCCCACGGGATGCTGTCGAGTGCCTCGGACAGTTTCCTTGCGAGTAAGGTTCCGAACTCGGTCAGGTCGCCCTCTTCGAGGCCTTCCTTCAGTTTCTTGACGAACTCCGCAATCGGGCCTTCCGATTCGACCTGATGCGTTTCAAACATCTTCGTCCAGTCGAGGCCGGTTCCTGAACTGCCCTTGTTCGGGTCAGAAAGGCGGTTGATTTCATCGAACGGCCCCAGCCACTTCTGCATGGCTTTTGCCGTCTCTTCCGCTTCCTCGCCGTATTTGATAGGGAACTTAATTGCGGTGGTGTACTGCGTCTGCCCGGTCAGGGCCGCAAGAAATTCAGCCACCTGCGCCGCAAGGGCCGCGAAGTGGTCTGATAACATATCGATAGCCGGGGCGACCACATTGATAATCGGTTCCGCAATGGTCGCAAGGCTGTTCTTGATGTACAGGGCCGAAGTCGCCATGCTGTCCATTGAGGAATGGAACCGCGTCCCGGCGTACTCGGAGAAGTGATAGAGGTTTTCGATGCCCTCTTTCATCCCCTGTGACAGTTCTTTCAGTAATGTGCGTAGCCCTCTGTACAGAGCGATTCTGCCAAGTGACCCGGTCAGGTGGCTGATATCGCTCCGAATCTTCCCGACAAAGTTAGCAAGCCCACGGGCCGGGGTGAGCGCAAGCCCGAAGACTTTGCTCAACGCGCCACCGCCAGCAGTTTTTGCAATGCCAAGCAAATGCGTAGCGACCGACTTTGTGGCTGAAGACAGCCTGTTCATCGCCCTGGCGGCAGTACCTGCGTGAGAAGAAATGTGCCGGATGGAATTGCTTCTGCTCTCGCCACCGCTACCCCCGCCTCTCATGGCGGTATCCAGTTGCAGGCTGAATCCGTTTACATCCGGGTACTTATCATTGATTTCGTGGACGGTTCTCGCCACTTCCAGTAGTTTCTCGGAAGCGTTCTTCGGGACGGACACGGCGACCTTGATGTGAGATTCAAAGTTCTCCAGTTTGTCCCGGTACTTTTCCATCACATAACCGATGTCGAAGAGGTTCTTTGCGCCGTCCTTCGGGACATTGATGGCGAACTTGAAGTTGAAACCGTTGAGGGTTTCTTTGAATCGGTTCACCGTGTCCATGACCTTTTGAAGGTTGGTCGCCGCACTATCAGGAATGTTCAGGACTGCGCCAAGACCACCCTTGCCAACCTTCACCCCATTCAGAGCGTTCTTAATACCGGAGATGGCAAGAGCAATGTCGCGAATCTTATCGGCAGTCCCGGGAGCAACAGAAAAATCGAGGTCCTTCTTGTTAAAGGCTAACTCGTTGAATCTGTCCTTCACCTTTTGAAGCGCATCGGACACCTTGGTGATGGACGAAACAGCCGACTGGGTGTTGGCGTTTATATTGATTTGTATGCTTTCGGTTGTGTAAGCCATACTCATTTTCCTTTACACAGGGGTGTCTAACGGTTCTTTCTTGCCCCAGTCTTTCCCCTGTTCCACAAGCAGCTTCATGTACATCTCTGCCTGTTCGACTTCCCGCTTCTCCTGTTCCTCTCTCTGCGCTTCAATTTCTTCATCGGTCATCGGGAACGGTCTTTCCGGGTATTCATACGGTGGCTGGCCCTTGTCTATGAACGCGTTGCCTATGGAAGCCATGATCGCTTCCCGCATATACAGGCCGCTCATCCACAGCGAGTAGTTTTCCTGCCTTCGGCGGTACTCCTCCGCTTGCAGGTAGTCCCTGACAAGCAGAGGGTCGCCGTACCAATACTCATCGTAGGTCATCCCCAATGAGCGAAAGTAGGGGAAGTCTCGCCGGAATACCGTTGTAAAAGGTTTCGCCTCCTTTACTTGAGGAGCGTCACCTTCCACCCGGAGTTTTTTCCCATTTCCTCCGTGGTCTCTACGGCATTGTTGCTATAGGCCGCCTGATTGTACAGGAGGATAAGCCGCTGAAGGAAGTCAGGGGAGAAACCGCCAAGGGCTTCGTAAATCTTGTCCGTCTGCGCCCGGCTGATGTTGCCATGCTTCGGGCCGTGGTGCATACGGAACGCCAGGTAGAACAGTTCCGGGAAGTTCGTCACGGGGTACTTCAGGACATTATCGACCTCGAAGCCGCGGGATTCCGCATAGGACACGGCTTCCTTGTTGAAGTCGAGGGTGTAGGTTTCACCATCCGGGTTCGCTAACTCGATGGCGGGGATTCTTTCGTCTACTTCGTTCTTCTTAATCTTCTCTGCCATAATCTTTTTCCTCCTTCTGATCGTGGCTTAAAGGTTCGTATCAGGTAGGCGCGTTCTCAAAGGTCGGCGCGCTCTGCGGGGCGATGTACAGGGTGGTTTCCAGCGCGGCGTTCACAGCTGCTTCGTTGAATCCGCAAGCGACCGGTTCGCCCTTGAAAAAGACGGCCTTTTCCAGTTTCGGATGAGCGATGCAGAACCAGGTGGCTTTGCTGTCCGCGATGGCGGTGGTGTACGCAGTTAACAGCGTATCGTTCCAGGCGGTCAGCACATCCGCGGTCAGGTTGGCGGTGAACTGCATCACGCCGCCGAGATCCTTCAGGCCCGCAATATACTGAAGGAAATCGGTCTCATTGAGGGGCGTAACATCAATGCTGTTGGGCTGGGGGTTGGTGGAAGGGGTGGCCTTCACTTCGGGGATAGTGATATAGCCCGTAGTAGGACGGGTGCCAGCGGTGGTTTCGACCGCGTAGGACAGGGTCATACCAGCGGTAGATAATCTCGGTGCTGCCATAGTCTTTGCTCCTTTTTAGTAAGATTGATAAATGATATAGGTTCCGTCCTCTCGGCCTTCGCCGACAACGGCTTCATAACGGCTCTCAAGGCGGTAAATGGTTGCGTCTGCAAGGTTTGGCACTTGCATTCTTACGGTCCGGGTGAAGCCCAGTTTGGTCATCTCGCCATCGATAAAGTCGGCGATGGCCTTGGCCTCGGACTTCTTCCCGGAAGTCTTGTTGCTGAACACGGACACGGAGTACATCACCCGGACAAAGTCATCGATTCTGATGGTGCTTCCTTCCCGGACAACATAGTTGTCTGCTTCGTAAAGCATCACAGCCGGGAAAGAGGCCGGTACAGGCAGATATTCTCCGACCATGTAGATGCCGGGGAACTGCTCCCGTGTAGCCGTGGCAACGGCGGTAAATACATCGTTCTCAATGTTCGTCATTCGCCAAATATCTCCCGTCTGACATTCTCAACCGCAATGGGTCTGACTTCCTTACCCGCCTGATACATAGCCATAGCGGGAGGGTTGCCGTAGGTATGCACCTTTTGCCCGGTAACAGGGTCTTTGAACCACCATCCTTTGGGGTTGCTCCAGTTCGGGCTGTCCGGGTTGTATGTTCCGGGGCCGAAACCGAACTCGCTGTTTTGAGGATGCCGCTCCCCGGAATAGGTCACACCTGCGCCGAACTCCATGAACAGAACGGACTGCCCGGTCGCCGTAATGGTCGCACCGCTATCCGTTTTCCGGGCGGTAACAGATACATTTCTGTCGCCGTCATAGTCGGACATGGAATAGATGGTGCTGGCGATCTCTGCGCCGGTGCTGGCGGCATCGTAGCAAGCATTCGCCAGCCTTCTGCTGTCATCCAGCACTTTCTCTGTTCTTTGCAGAGAACGGAGAACGCCAGGTAATCCGGTAATGCTTGCCGTAAAACTCATTGATTCACCTTCACTTCCTGTATGGCGATAGCCACAAAGTTCAGCGACTTCGCCACGCGCCGGACGATGTAGTTATAAATCGGCTGTCCGTCCTTCTCTTCATAGGCCTTTCCCACAAAGAGGACCGTGTCCGTGTTGATCGGTGTGTCGATGTCATCCAGCACGATGACCTTGTCATAGTTGTCGAGGCCGCCGAACATCTCCGTCACGGACTCGCCTGTCGCCGGGGAAATGTTTCCCCAGGCGACTTGCGGTTTGCCGTAGCCAAGCGTTAACTCGCCTGTCTCATTGCCGTACTCATCGTAGACGGGGGTCTGAACCCCTTCGTACAGGCAATAGGTAAACGGTCTTCGGTTTCTTGCCAGCGTCTTCATCACAGCACCTTCGCATACGGCATGACTTCCCGGAGGATGTCCTCGTCATTCACGCTTCCGTAGGTGCGGTTCACGCCGTTTTCGTTGTGTACCGTCTCACCCTCTGCCCCGCGGCGAAGGAAATACCGGGAGGCCAGTTTGCACTGGTGGAAAGCGTATCTGTCGGGGATTACTGCGTCATCAGGCATCGTGAACGGGTAGAGCCGTCCGAGGATTGTCGCAGCAGCTTCGGACAGGTACACGCTGACGAGAGCATCAGTTGCCGCCTCATCATTCTCCACAAGGGTTTGCACGGTTGAAATTTTCTCACTGTCAGTCATGCGCCTGTCCTCCGCATTTATTTCTTCGTGGTCTTCTTCTTTTCGGGTTTCTTCTCTGCGGGTTTCTCCTCGCGGATAATGCCCACAGAGACAGTGCCGTCAGGATTCTTCCGAATCGCCATAATTATTTCGTGTGGACATAGATACCGGTGTCCTTGTTGGACAGCACCCATGCGCCGTGGGCATAACGCAGATTCAGCTTCCACGCATCGGCTTCCTGGTTCACTTCCGGGCTGAAGATACGAGGCACATAGTGCTTCATTACCTGCATAACAGCGGAAGGATGGACGATCATGAAGTTGATGTCGGAACCGGTCGCGGTGTAGCCGCCAGCACCATTAGAGGCGTTAGGGGCAGCCAGCGTGATCTGCGTATTGAAACGCTTGGTCGGGACGGTGATGACGCGCATATCGTTGTAAATATCGACATTGTAGTCGATGTTGCGGTCGCGGTTTTCCACGAAGCGGGTGATGCCGGACTTAATCATGCCGTAGAAGGTCGGGTTCACAAACAGGATACGGCCTTCATAAGGTACTTCGGCTTCATCCAGGGCGACCGTGGCGGCATCGATAGCGGCAACGGCAGCTGCGCCGGTAGAAATGGTAGCGGAAACTACATTGCTGGCATTCGCGCCCGCAGAGTACGCCGCAAATCTGAAGGCATCTACTTCAGGGATAACGTGCTGTCTTTCAACAGTACCCATCAGGCCGCCGAAGGCCATGCCCATGCTTTCCTCGTTGTCGAGGGTGTCAATCATGTAGGACCGACCGCGGTCAGTTTCCAGCACATAGGGGGTCCACTGACCGGTCACATCGCCGGGTACGAAGCCCGCGTTGCGGTCATAGTTGCCCATGCCTACGGTGGACAGGGTGTACAGGTTCACGGTGTTCGCGCCGGTGAACTCGACTCTTTCAGCCAGCGTGTCCAGGATAGCGGTCTTGGACTCGGTGGTGTAGATTTCGTCCAGCATCGGAAGATAACGCTGGGCCAGTGCAATGCTGTTGTTTACGGGTGCGGTTACGGTAGTAGCCATAATCTCTTGCTCCTTTTAATTATTTCATTTCAGAGGCGGTAAGCCGAAGTAGCCTCTCAATTTGTTGTCCTCGGCTTTTTTTGCGTCCGCGCTTGTCGGGGGCATCCCCACTGACAGGCCCGGCTGGTTATCCATAGCGGATGTCACGGCGGCTCTCCGCTGACTCTCGTTAAATGCTTTCTGTGCGGCGAAGTATTCATCGCCTACACCTGCCGGGAGAGACTGGGCCATCAGATCGGCGGTTGTGCTGTCAAATCCAGCATCCATCAATTTGCTCTTGTAAGTGCTTACTCTCTCTCTTGCCTCAAGTTCGGCGATTCTCGCTTCCCTTGCGGCTTCTTTCTCTGCCCGTTCCGCTTCCTTCCGCTGTGCTTCGTCCAGGGAATCGAGGTACTTGCGCTTGTTTTCAGCTGCCTCGCTGTTCGACTTCGACAGGGACTTTTTCAGTTTTTCCAACTCCGCAAGTAAGGCCGC
>Ga0247610_10000884_pt1 | contig 39713 bp, 44 predicted proteins | sample 174DNAGHGhighgp2_FD_193483 | JGI IMG/M metagenome (GOLD analysis project Ga0247610, IMG submission 193483) | Sheep rumen microbial communities from Palmerston North, Manawatu-Wanganui, New Zealand - 1742 DNA GHGhigh gp2 | ecosystem: Host-associated > Mammals > Digestive system > Stomach > Rumen...
GACGATAGTTCGCACTCGCATTCGCAATGCGGCATCTTACCTCCGCCTGTCCCTGCGAACGCTTATTACTCTTGCGTCCAGCCTTCGCCATCACGGTTCCATTCGCCGTCTGACGAAACACCACGCCCTTACCAAGCTTACCACTAAGCTCTTCCAACAATACACTACTAACTTTACTCATAATTAAATCCTCCTAAAATTTTAAATTGTTAAACATTAAATAATTGTTTTATAAAATAGGTTGGGACCTTTTTAAGCCCCACCCGTAAAAAACGGCCTTCCCCCGCCTCAATGAGCCCCTCTCAGGGGCGGCGCCAGCAGGGTGTAGGAACTCAAGCCGTGTCCCGGCTTACCAAAACCCACGGGAAGTCGTCGGCTTCTGCGACTTTCCGTTTAAGCCTTCACCCTTTGAAGGGGGAAGGTTTGGTTAGGGGTAGGTACCCTCCTTAGGCAAGGAGGGGCGGGTGGTTGTGAAAATTAAGTCTTTATTTTAAAGACAATACAAAGCCCCATCATGGCGATGATAATCCAAAAGATCCACTTTAGGTTCATTAGTAAGGGCGAAGCCCTTGCTCCCTTCTCGTTCTTAACAAGAACCGAGTCCCTCCGTTCCACAACCACGGTATCGACCCTCACTTCGCTCCTGTATGTCGCTCTGTCAGCACGACTCCGATCCGTGACCCTGTCTCGGTCCGTCACAGTCGTCATCCTGACCGTGTCCCCAGCATCATTCGTCCTGATATGAATGGTGGTCACCTCCATGATTGTATCATGCACAGCGACCACCACGTCCTCCTTCACTGAGTCCACTCTGACCTCCGACCTCTGACTTCTGACATCAGACCTCGTCACCTCCCTCGTCACGCGGCATCCCATTATTCCTAACAGGACACCGATCCCTATAAGGGCAATCATTAACCTTCTCAATCGCATCCTTCAACCTGTTTACTTCATTCGTCAAATCCTCAACTCTCACTTCCAAGGGCTTCACGATGTTCTTGTGGAACTCATCCACGTACATCTTCCCCAGATCCATGTTCTTCTGCCGGATATCAGCCTTCAGGCTCTCGATCTCCTGCTTATGCTTCTTCCTGTCGATCACCCACCCACATCCGCCCAGAAGGGTGATCACACCCAATATCACATTCGTCCATTCTATCATCTTACGTTCCTCCTATATTATTTATCAAACACCATTTTTCTATTCACTCCGTTCCGCTTCCAACTCACGTGTATAAACCTGATACTACCGTCCGGCCGTTTATACCTAATCATCTGATCATACTTGCCCAGCTGCTCAATAATCTCCGCCAACCTTTTGTTGTTATCACACGTAATATCAGCCGCTTCCCCCTTCATGTGCTGCGAGTTCGCAACACCACCAACCGCAGCATTATGAATCGGACATCGAAACCCCGAATTCACAACAATCGGCTTCCCAAGCCGTTCCCTCGCTGGCTCCAGCACCTCCTCCACCAGCGCCAACATATTCTCTTCAATGCCATACGGCAACTGCTTCGCCGGCTGCGCCAGCCTACACTCCTTGCACCGTGCCCCATTCTCCCTGAAGCACCTCGCAAACTCCTCCTTCTTAAAATATTTACTCATTTCTCAATCCTCCTTTATACCAAGAAGGCCCACACGATTTGTATCGTGCGAGCCTTCACTAACATGTTAAACACCTTGCCGGTCATTCCGACACATTATCTAATACTTAGCAGCATCCTTGCCACTCTGTTCCTCAACAAACGCCATGAGTCGATCGAGGTGATCCTCGATACTTGTACCCCACACAGATTCAAACTTCTCGGGAGTAACCTTGTTTGCACGGAGTTCGTCAATTTTCTCTAATAAGTTCATTTCCTTTTCTATTTTAAATTGTTTTCTACTTAAATTTCATTTGGGGCCGGAGCCTGGAGGCTAACCGCGGATAACCGCAATCAACCTCTCTTCCAACTCCTTCACCTCAGCCTGCGTCACGCGCATCTTCTTCGAGATTGCGCGGTAGTCTGGCAGTGTAAAAGCCAGTTCTACATAGATCACCAGCTTCGGGTCGCCGCTTTCCTTGGCGGCAGCACGGGCAATCCTCATGCCCTTGTCCCTCTGACTCTGATACTGTTCCAGCTCGGCCAACTTCTCCATTTCCGTCAGCACCTGATAGTTACCCATACGAACCTCCGGCCCTACCTCCTCTGGTTCGTTAGCGTCGTCGAAGCCGTCCTCGTCAGCGCCTTCGCGCTCAAACTCGCAGTTGGCTTTCAGCAACGGGTCACCATCCAAGTGATAGTCGCGCAGCGTGTGCGCCATGTCACTCTTGATGACGTTGATCATCAGCGTGCTCAACTTCGTACCCGCTTTCCAGTGCCACTTGCTCTTCGGATCCTTCAGCGTCAGATATGCACGCTTGGGGAAATACTCAATGGCGGGTTCGCCCAAATTGGCTTCGCTAAAAGCGCCGAACTCTGTGCAGTCCTCCAGCTCATCGGTCAGCCAGTACGAGGCAATTTTAAATGCCTCGCGCAACTCCCCTGGCGTGGCTTCGCTCAGAGGCTTGTACTTCTGTTTACTTTTTCGTTTCATAACAAATTACATTATTAATTAGATTGAAGATCTCGCCTTCACTCAATGTTATCCATTCTCACGCCCACGCTGATTTTCAGACACATACACAAAAACGGCCACTCAGTAAATCTACCAAGTGGCCGTCTGTATATGGAGCTTAATTCTTAAGTGCTTTCGTAGGGGGCTTTAGATAACGAGGTCCACCGACGCGAACACGTAGAAATAAGCAGTTCCATTCGCAGGAGCCACTTTTCTACCGAGTCGGAGCGTCGGATAAGCCAAGTAATTATAAACGTTACACTTCATTATCTACTAATTAGGCCGCAAAGATACAACATTTCTCTGCTCATTCCAAATTTTATCGCAAAAATCTCTTATTTATATACATCAAACAGCGTAACTTCATCAATTCCGATTACAGAATTGATCTTCGCCCTGGCCTCATCATTACAAATCTCTGTCTGCGGGAAGTCCTTTTTGTATTCGTCTTTAAGCCACTCCATGTTCCACAGCTTTACATCCTTTTCCCCTGCCACTATCTTACACAGAGGCTCGGAATATGTTATGCCATCCTGCGTATTGAAGGTAATATGCTGCATCCATATCTGAATCTCGCCGATAATCGGCATACGCGTGAACTTATTATATACAGCATTCACCACCCTTGTCCTAACCTCTGCGTCTTCCATCTTGTCAACAAGATAGCTTATCAGGTGCAACACCAATCCATACACCTTCGGACTTCCCAATGCCACTTCTGTCAGTATGGCTATCATCACCTGCCTGTCTTCATCCTTCATGGGTAGTGTCGATTTCCGTAGCCTTGATGAGAAGATGTTCAACAGTTTTGGCATGGTACCACTGTTCGGGTAAGCCTTACCAAACTGATGAATATACAACGCTTCCTGTCGCAGACTGGAAGCCAGACTATAAATCTTCTTGTTCTTTTTCTTATACAGGGGTGAACTGGTCATATAGGTCATCTTATCAGGCTTAATGATGTTCTGCACCAAGTCCTCTGTCATCAACGTCTTCTTGGCATTCAACTGGAAATTCAACCCCGCCAGAACTTCCTGCAACTCAAAGGCTATCTTGTCCAAATCGTTCTTGTTGTTGCAAAACACCTTATAGTCATCCCTATAGCGCAAAATCTTGTAGTCGTCTACCCCCTTCTCTTTCAACTTATCTGCCAGTAGCATATCTGCATAGCCAAGCACAATCTCAGCTATAAAGTCATACAGCGTACTGCCTAGAGGTATGCCGTTGGTCTGCCCATACTGCATTTCCTGCACATATTCATCCAGTGCTATTCCAAGCTCATTTTTACAATGGCGATTGGCCTTTGCTTTATCCCTCCCCATAATGGCCCATGCTATGGTATGGGTATAGATGCTAGGATAGCAATTTGTAATGTCCGTCACAAACATATACGTATATTCAAGACTCAGCGTTATGCCCCGTTGTTCTATTTGCTCCCACCAGTTGGTAATACCTGCTGATTTATGCGACTTGTCCTCATCACGTTTTACTACCGGAATACTGGCTACTTCAATTTGTGGCCGTGCAAACTCCTTGAAACGTTTCTGCAACTCAAACCATTTCCATTTGTCGGTGACAAGCCTTACAATGATGAAGTACAGGTAAGGATTGGTTATCTGTATGGATCGGAAGGTATATCTGGCATCCTTCTTGATCAGCAACTTATGATTGATGTCCTCATAGTCGCGAGGCTTTACATGGTCATTCTCCAGCAAACTTCCAAATGCCGTATCACCCACTGTTTTCTCCACATATTCCAGCACAGGCTTAAAGTCTATATACTCTGGCAAATCCAAAGTACAATAGTTCTTTGGTTCCATAAAGTAATCCCTTGCTTCAAGGTTAGTGAGTTCTAGAACTGTTTTCATTCCATCTCAATTTATATTGCTTATTCCATGAGCTTCATATTCATCAATATACGCATACTTCATACTAACGTTTTTTGATTTGTCGACGCCCCATCATCGGCTGCAACACCTCTTTAACAACTTCCATCAACAGCTCAAAAGGCAGTTCCTCCTTATACTTTATCTTTTTCAAATAAGCCTTCCACATCTTCTGCCGCGTCTCATCCTGCACAAAACCGTCACTAAACACCACATGATCTGGGGCCATTTCCGTTCCACGATTAGCAAACACCTCAACCACGGCCTCCTTCAGCAACCCATGGTCAACCTTGTCCCCTTTCAGAATCATATACACGTCAAAGAAATCCTTCATTCTGCTATTGATCGTTCCAAGGTCAATCATCGTCTGGAACTTCTCCGCCAAAACTGTTTCCAACGAATACGCCTCCACATTCACTGCCGGAAGCCCCTCTATCAGTAACGGATAGTCCAATTGCACAGGTTGCGGCACAATCACATCACCAAATCCCACGTCGATCGAGAACGGCTGCACAATAGTATCCATGTATGCTGTCATGTGAACTCGCGTGCCATTGTATTCCACCTCTACCGTAATATCCTCCAGCCAGATATCATCTTTACCACACTCAAACGTCACGCCATCTTCTTCACACTCTATGCGGCATATCTCCAACATGATACGCTTGATATTCTCCTTATCTCGACCGATATGGTCACCCAGAAAGTCCATGTCACGCGTCGGACGGGCAGCAAACCTCTCATGGGCAAACAACAGAGCACCACCCTTCAAAAAGAAATTCTTCCTGTAAGCACTCTGCGACAGCCTATACAAGAACCGCTCCTGCACAAAGCGAAGCAATATCAGATTATAATCTGCACCTTTCGTTTTACGTGCCAGATTCAATAACTTGGTCCTGTTCGATTTCCCGTAGTTCTTGATATCACCCATACCTCAAACCATTACATTCAGATACTGCGTCATTCTCGTACCAATACGCATTTTCTTTGCATATTCGGTAAGACAAGCTATATTTCGATCTTTGCGACTCAAGTAGGCTCGCAACACTTCCGTCATCACGTCCATTCCCACCTTGTTCCTGAAACGTACAACATCGCACACCGACCGTTCAATGTCGTATATACGCAGCCTATGCCCGGCAACTTCAGTCTCCACCACACCCATCTCGTAATACTTCTGCTCCCAGTAGCACAGCGTAATAGGCGGAAATTCTGGCACCACCACCTTCCTATGCTTCTCCACAGCCACATAGATCGAACCCGGCATCTGCGTCGTCAGTCCATAGTGCTCCCATGCCGAATAAAGACACACAACACCGCCTGGAACTATACGTTCCACGTCCACCATCGTGTCTGCGAGACCGTCTTCAGTGGCATACAACCCATTCTTCAGCCTCACCACCTCGCCCGCATCTATAGCCTTGCGCACAAAGTAGTAGCGTCCCTCTTCGTCAATGTCACGGGGTGTCAGTATTCCCTTCGTCGTATTATCCATTGCACTATTCAATTACCAATTTCAGTTTGCCAAGGCGCAGCCTGACATCGCAAATTCTTTGGTCAAGGTCGGTGCAAATCGAACGCAATGAAATGAATTTCAATTGCTGAGATGCAGCCCGAGCTCGCAAAATCTTTTGCAAATATACGGCTTTTTTTTTTATTGGCCGTAGATTTTCCAAATTTTCTTTCAAAAATCCCTCAAATTTAGGCAAAAAAACACTATTTTTCTAAAATTAATCCTTTTTTCCTACTTCTAAATTCGGGCCAGCACCCATTTCTGAGTCCCGACTCGCTTCTTATAGGTTGTGACATTGTTTATTATCCCCGTGATGCTGGAGAATCAAGGCTGCGATTGAGCGAGTACAGGCGAAAGCTCGCTTTCTGCATGTCGAGCGTGAGCAGGCTCGAGCATCGCTCAAACTTCGTCCTGCTCGTCTATCTGACGATAACCTTCTCAGACCTACGTCCTTGCTTCTCCATCATCACTCCCCCACCCACCCGTAAAAATCGGTTGGAACATTATCTAAAAAAGGGGCTCCGTGCCCCTTATACCCCCGGTGTGTTTTCAAAAGTATAAAGATATCAGGTTAACAAATAATTAGCGCTATGCCGTTGGGGTTGTAGCACGGCAGTTAAGAAAATCATCGCGAACCCGAAGGGCAAAGGCTCGAGAGCGATACCAAAACCTTTGCGAAGGGCGGTTTTCCCCCGTAGCAAATTAAGTCTTCCGCCAACGATTGGCGGGAGATTTAGAGAGTGGTTCGAAGCCCCTTCTTATGAAGAAGGGGTTGGGGTTGATGGAGAACCTGCAGGGCTTGCCCTGCAAAAAATCTCTTTCTTCTATTTCTCTGCACCAGAGAAAAGAAAATAACCTTTTACTCCTTTTCCCAAAAGGAGCCCCCCTCTTCTACTCCCTCTCACCACTTTCCCTCCAACATCATACCTCCTCCCATCTTTCGTAATCCTCCTCACCACCGGCCGTATCCCATCATAATTCCCATAAAGCACTTCAGCAGCCAGTTCCGACATCTTTTTATTAGAATGCGCAGCACCCGGCAGTGTAAACCTCTCCCAACAAAAAGAATACCCCTGTTGCTCAGCAAACTCCCTCATTTTCTCCAGGAAACGATTACCCCGCTCCCATCTGTTAAGCCCCTGATTATCAGCCTCCGCAGAAACATTCAAGTCATCATCCACGCTCAGATTTCCCCCCGATACGATGGCTACGCCTCAATGAGTCCCTTCCAGGGGCGGCGACAGCGGGGTGTAGGAAACCAAGATTCGCCCCGCAGGGGCACAGGCTCCGTGAATCTTACCAAAATCTTTGCGAAGGGCGGTTTTCCCCCGAAGCAAATTAAGCCTTCACCCTTTGAAGGGGGAAGGTTTGGTTAGGGGTAGGTACCCTCTCTTAAGGACAAGAGAGGGGCGGGTGAGTTGGTGACCCTACAGGTGGAACCTGTATAAACCTTTTGCTCCTTTTCCCAAAAGGAGTCCCTGCTGAGGTATATAATAATACACATCAAGGCTTACACCCTCAAAATACCCTTCACACTGATACTGAAACATAGACGCCCCACGTTCCAACTCCGGGACACCACTCCCCGCCATTAACCCTATCGGCATCGCCAATAACAGCAAAATCATCAACTTCTTCATAATCAACGATATAACTAGCTGCAAATATACTCATTTTTCCAAATTCTCACAATTTTTTCCTTCTTTTCTTCCAGATTCTCACGTTTTTCATCCTCATATCGACCCATTTTCTCATTTTGACCCACCAACTTCAGTTGGTTACAATTTGTAACCGACTCATTTCCCACTGTACTTGTCTCTTTATTTCCCCCGATGCAATGTCTGTCCAAGACCTACGTCCTGATAATACTATCAGACCTTCGTCCTCGACCAGCCATCGCATCTCCCCCACCCACCCGTAAAAATAGGTTGTGACATTATCTATGAAGGGGCTCCGTGAATCTTAGCAACGCTCGGCTTTGCCGCTTATTCGAGCGCAGCGAGTCTTAAGAAGAGGGGGCGGGGTGTTGTGATAATCTTATACGACAATTCTATGAAACCTCCAAATAAATCGCCAAAAAAGAATAGAAGCCTTCAAATATCCCACCCCCAAAGCCAATGAAAGCCGATCAGAGATTATCTGACCAGCTTTTGCAAAAAACGGTCGATATCCACCCACCCAAAACGGGGATATCCGTTCACTTTTCTGATTAGTTCATCCTAATGGCGCTGCAAATTTAATCATTTTTCTGTAACATCACTCTTTTTTGTCGTTTTTTTCTTCATTGGGCGTTGTATATAGCGTGATGTCCTTAATAAGCTTCTTCACCAACTCTCCATGCACATTCTCCCAAGCCTCCTTAGGATTATAATCCTCCTGTGGGCCAAGTATGATATCCGTATCCGTCAGGAACTCTTCATCCTGTAACTTCTCTTCCATGTTCATTACAAATTCCTTGTACGTAGGCAGATGCGATGCCGTAAAGCCTAAATACCGTTCATAGCTCTGCATCACCTTCTCTTTATCCAAGTCCGGCATCTGAGTCAGAATCTTCGATAGGTCAAACAAATCTCTACCCTTCCTGCGCTGATACACAGCCCTTAGCTTCGTGCCCGTCATCTCGGCCAACTCATACGTCAGAACCTCGCACTCACCCGTAAACCACGAATTTTTCACCGCAAATGGCACCCGCACCATCGGAAACACCGAGAAGTGCTCTTTACAGTTAATCTCCACCTTCAAGTGAATCTCACCTGCATCAGGGTCTGTTGGCTGCACCTTAAATACCAGTGTATTATTATGTTTCTTCTGCTTTACCACAGGTTCCCCCAACCATGCTAGCGCATCCCGTAGATGGTCTATCGTTTCCCTGATAGGCTCTGCATGAACCTGAACAAGGTCAATATCCTCAGAATAACGAGGTTGCGGATTCAGATACAACTTTCCTAACGCCGTACCACCCCTAAAGGCCAGATGATCCGCCAAGAACTCATCATTATAGATTGCAACCAGCGCACGGCAGATAATCAGGTCTTGCTCCACCTGCTGGTTCAGCCCCCACGGAGCCTTCTCACTCCACTCTGTAATATATGATTGCGGTATCATAATTCGTCTATTTCTATCGCTTCGTTAACAATAATCTTCCAGCGCGAATTCTGTTCACAACCATCAACATCCTTTCCTGGTTTCAATGCTGCTGGTTGTAATCTTACTCCTGCCTTTTTCAGCAAGTCATACACCGCATCAGCCGCCTCCTTCTCATCCAAGACCTCTTCCAATACATACCCCAGCCGCTGGAAAGAAGCCACAGGAGCCACCTTCACAAACTCAGGCCCCAGTCGTCCGAAGTCCGTTTTCTCTACTAGTTCAGCCAACACCGTAGCAGCCCTTGTCACGCTCCCTGATCGTGCCTGATAGGCCATCATGTCTATCGCCGTCAATTCCGGACACGATATGTTGATGTATCCAGTCCTGGTCTGTCTGCGTTCCACGTATTCCATCGGTATGTGCGTTCTGTAGAAATACTGCGTCGAGTACTTATCCGTTTTTTTATCATGCATAGCAGGTGGCTCCAGCATCACACAGAAAGTCATCGGAGCCTGGTGTCCGGCCCCATGATAGCTACCCGCACTCATCAGCGCCACATAATAGTTACGTCCCAAATGACGCATCATATCGTCTAGATAGAATGGCTGAGGAGCAAACCCTCGCAACGCATATTCGTCCGGGATAATCACATAAAAACCATTCAAAGGAATCATGAGCCTCCCCTTTCTCACTTCACGCGACAACTTAGCAGAAACCGTTTCAGGCTTTATGCCAGGAAAAGATGCCAGCAATTCATCACGTGAAAAGGTGTACTTCCCACGCTGAGGTTTGGAGGAGATCCAATCTGATATAGTTCCTACTTTTATCATCACTTTACTAATTCGTTTGCAAAAATAGACAAAATACGTCAATTATCGCGAATCCATCAGTTCACCCTGCAAAGATAGTGTTTTTTTCTTAATCATGTATCATATCCCCACTTTTTTTGCAAAAAAAAGAGCCAGCCCTCATATTTCCGAAGTCTGACCCTATATTTTCTTGTCCCCCTCCCGTTTCTAATAGGTTGTGACATTATCTATGAAGGGGCTCCGTGCCCCTTATACCCCCGGTGTGTTTTCACGTCTGCGATTAAGCGAGCATAATGCCAAGTCTCGCTTGAGCATTATCGAGCGTGAGCAGACTCAACAAAGTTAAAAGTATAAAGATTATAGGTTAACAAAAGATTCTCTATGGTTGTCCCGCTTGCTCTGCCTCAATGAGTCCCTTCCAGGGGCGGCGACAGCCAGGATGTAAATACTCATGAATCACCCTTTAGGGCGAAAGCTTCGTGATTCATACCAAAATCTTTGCGGAGGGCGGTTTTCCCCCGAAGCAAATTAAGCCTTCCCATATAGGGGAAGGTTTGGTTAGGGTGGATGTTTCTTTTAGTTCTTTTCTTTGCGCCAAAGAAAAGGACAGATTGGGGTCTGGGGGTATCCCCCAGTAAACAAAAAAAGGGAGAAAGCCCTTTTTCAAAAGCCTTCTCCCTTTCCATTTGGAAAGGCCTAGTCTTTATCTAGACCTTCCCCCCCATCACCTCCCGGCGTCTCCGGGTCACCACCACTCTGGCCATCACCACCACTCTGGCCATCACCGCCACCGCTATTGCCACTCTGCGAACCACCCTGGCTCTGCTCAGAGCCACCAGTCTGGCTACCCGAGCCACCACTCTGCTGCTCAGAGCCAGACCCTGAACCCGTATTCAAGGCCAGGCTCTCCTCACTCTTCGGATTCAAATAAACCTTATTTGAATTGATTCCCCCATAGCTATCCGCACTCGCCTTCATCGCCGCATAAGTCCGATAGTCATCCAGTATCTCACTGACCACCACCAGCTTCTGCGTACTCACCAAGGTATCGCCAGATACCTTATCCCGCGAATGCACCCACGCCGCACCGGCGTTCTCCAGCGCCACGCTCATCCCCAGCTTACCGCTGACAGACGTAAAGCCCTCTGCGCCAACAGAATCCCACAGCTCCGTCTCGTCATCCACACTCAGGATCACCTTCCTCGCCGTCATCGTCGCTCTCGGCATCCCCTGAGCATCCACAAACTGGCTGCCAGAGAAGAACGTCAACTGATCGCCCTCTTCCCAGGCCTCGTTCTCCGCAATCAGCGCCAGCGACAGATCCGACACCGTCGTGTTCTCGTCGATCACCAGATCGCCCAGCGCCAGGTCACTCACCAGCACCCCGCTGTCATTCAGCGCCATGCCGATCGGCTGCAGACTACCCACTGTAAACGTATAGTCCGCCAGCACACAACAACCCGCCACGCGCATACCCTTCGTGATATACACCGGGTTACTGAAGTTCACACCCACGTACTGGTTAAAGTCACTCACACCAGTGCCCTTACCCTCGAACGCCTGCTTCAGCTTCCCCGCATACAGACGATAGTTCGCACTCGCATTCGCAATGCGGCATCTTACCTCCGCCTGTCCCTGCGAACGCTTATTACTCTTGCGTCCAGCCTTCGCCATCACGGTTCCATTCGCCGTCTGACGAAACACCACGCCTTTACCAAGCTTACCACTAAGCTCTTCCAACAATACACTACTAACTTTAGACATAATTAAATCTCCTATTCTTTTGTTTGTTAATAAATAAATTAAAATTGTTACTAAATAATTGTTTTTTTCCCCCGCCCCTCACCCCTTCGGAAAGAGCTCTGCGAGCACATTCCTCAGCCGAAAAGCGGTGTCGCTCACATCTTTTGAGAGATGAGAGCGGATTGTCTAATCTCCCCCGATGCGATGTCTGTCCAAGACCTACGTCCTTGTCCATTCATCGCATCTCCCCCACCCACCCGTAAAAGGTGGCTTCTGCCCCCTTAAACCCCTGAGTGTTTTAGCATGGCATAGATTATTAAGGCTGCGATTAAGCGAGCATAATGCAAAACTCGCTTTAGCATTATCGAGCGTGAGCAGGCTCGAGCATTGCTCAATGTTATCTATGCTTTGCCGATTAACGATCCTCTGCCTCAATGAGCCCCTCTCAGGGGCGGCGCCAGCAGGGATGTAAACACTCAAGGTTCGCCCGTAGGGCACAGGCTTCGCGAACCTTACCAAAACCTTGACGGAGGGCGGTTTTCCCCCGTAGTCAATTAAGTCTTCCGCCAACGATTGGCGGGAGATTTAGAGAGTGGTTCGAGGTCCTCCTTAGGACAAGGAGGATGAGGTAGTTGTGACCCTGCAGGGCTTGCCCTGCATTAAACCCTCCTGACTCTCAGGACCACCACCAGCCCCATCATGGCGATGATAATCCAAAAGATCCACTTTAGGTTCATTAGTAAGGGCGAAGCCCTTGCTCCCTCCTCGTTCTTGATAAGAACCGAATCCCTCTTCTCAACATAAACGGTATCCGTCTTGACCATCGTCCGGTACATCGCTCTGTCATTGCGACTCCGATCCGAGACCCGTTCACGATCCGTCACGATACAAACCCTTACGGTATCACCGTTTTCCTTACGGTCAACGGTGACCGTCGTCCTCTCCACGACACTATCCCGCGCCTCTTCCAACGCGCTTTGGAATACCGAATCTCTAACATCCGACCATATCCTCTTCGTCTCGCTCCTCTCCGTCACTCTCCTGCTGCTCCCGCAACCGCTCCCTGACAGGACAATCCCCACGATAAGCACAGTCATAAATACCCTGAATCGCATCTCTCAACTGATTTACTTCCTTACGCAATTTCATCACTTCAATCTCAATAGGTCTTGATATCAGATCACGGAAAGACTTCACCAGATCCATATCACTTGTCAGATACTTCTGACGTACGTCCACTCTCATACTCTCAACTTCCTGTTTCCTCTGTTTCCGGTTGATAATCCAGCCCGTGCTGGCAATCAAACTGATAATCGCCAACACCACGCTGAAAATACCATTAATTACTTCAGCATCCATAATTATATCTCCTTAACTTTATATTTAACAATCAAAGGTCCGGGAGCCACTAGGACTCCCTTCCCCCTTAAGCATTCTCAAGATCCTCAGGTTTAACTACCTCATAACCAGCAGTACCTTTAATCTGTTTCAAGAGTCTGTTACAATCTCTGCTTGGCTTTTTATAAGAAACATGAATAAATCTCGGTGCCAGACTCTTTGCATGATTCACGTACAATATCATCTGTCCAAATTTATTCTGCTTCAAAATAATCTTTGCCAACTTGAGATTCTCGTCAGGTGTACCGCAGCTTACATCCGCTGCGCTCGCAGTAAGGTGCATACTGTTTCTTGCAGAACCTTTGCAAGCCGAATTCTTCACAGGACAACGGAAACAACTGTTGACTGTAATGGCCTTGCCTAGTTCAACGCGAGCAGGGTCCAAAACCTGGTCCACTAACTCGATAGCGTTATCCTCATAGCCATAAGGGAGCACCTTCACGGCATGTGACAGCCGACACACATCACAACGATCCTCTCTCTTCTCACGATAGCATCGTATCAATTCCTCTTTTGTAAAATACTTCATATTCAAATCCTTTCTTTATCTTTTAATTCGTTAATACTTAAAATTCTAAATCAACCTTCACAAACCAAATCCCCTCTTTTTCAAAAATCCCGATGCCACCCGCCCAACAATTTAACAACCCTTAACACTCAAAATAAAGCTATAAAAATAGGGAGCTCCCTTTCAGAAACTCCCTATTAATCGGCATTCAACCAAACTATTCACTATCAGAACACCGGCCCTTTCCTGCCACCTCGCCGGAACTTACCTTTCTTCCCCCCTTTCCTGTTACCTTTAACCAATCCAGCATAAGCGACACCATTAATCTTACCGGTCAAAGCAAACTCCTCCATCCCCTTTACATTTAAGCCCGTTATATCAAACCCCTGAGCCTTCAAAGCAACCAGAGTCCTTGGGTTAATGACAAGGTCATCTTTCACACCCTTAAGACTTAATAGAGCAGCCCGTACATCTTTAATTGATACAACACTCTGACCTTTGTGTTTCAATTTCAATTTAAATTTACTACTATAAGAAGGCTTACCCGTGATGGCAGCCAGCTTAATAGCTGCATGTTTGATTGCAGCTGCTCTACTTGGAGAGACGCCTCCCGCTAAGGCAGGTCTCTCCTTCTTCTTTTTCTCTTTAGGCTTTTCCATTTCGTCAAGCCTCTCCTGAGCCTCAGCCCTCATCTTCTCAATAAAAGACATAAACTGCTTCTGATGCTCTTCTTGAGTAGTGCCCCACACAGCATATACATCCTGCGGGTCCTTAGTTGTTTTCTTTGCCATCTTTATCTAATTTGTTTACTCTTCTCCTCAGTTTCTTATTCAGCTTGTCACTGTCGCCCGGCTTCAGATTCAGTGCGATACGCACATCCTTCAACCGCCTGCTCTCACCAACAACCTGCACATAGTCCTCCAGCTCCTTCTCACCGTCAGCAGCAGCACAAACCTTTTCCCAATTCTGGTGTCGTTCGTCTCCTGCTACTGGCACTTGATTCATAATAGCCGAGTTCTCAGACACGGTGGGCATGTCGCTGGTAACCTTCCCTTCTGGGACCAGCACGTCTGTTTCCTCGCCCGTATAGTCGTCTGGCTTGCCAATCCAGTTCACATCCAGACTGACAGGCTTACTCCTGTAACCATGTCGTTTTTCGTAATCAAGATTTCTCATATACGCCTCTTGCTCATCCTCAATCAAATGCTTGGCGATTCTTTTTAACTGATCAATCAGTTCATAATCGGGATTCCACCACGACTTACATTTCCATAACTTCTCAACAATCTTTGTCTCATACGACAAAAGAGGATTACCAGCCTGAGCCGGTTCGCTATGTGCGCCATATGTAGTCTTGCCTCCTTTGATGTATCTGTAGGTGGCATTTTTTCCACCGACCAATTCACCTCCCAGGAGGCGGGCTATCTCCAAGGCCAATTCGAACTCCACCTCACGCCATTGCTTCGGAGTGATGGCCAGGAGGCGGTTCAGCTGGTCTTTTATTTGTTCTGGTGTCATATGTGTCATATCTCAATTCTCCTTTTCATTAATATATGTGGCAAATATAATATCACTTTTCTTTGGTTGTATCTCTTTCGATGTTAATTTATGTAAAGAGCCATATCATTTAACAAAAAAAGAGGCTGGCATGAGCCAGCCCTCCTTAATAATTGTCATGTTTAAAGTCATCAAGCACACCTGTCTCATCACCTTTTTCCACAACCAGCTTCACAACATCCACATCACTATCATCCTCACAATTAGGATTCAGAAATCCATGACATACCACCTTCACCTTACCATCATCCATCGTCTCATCAATGATGATAATACCAGCCAACTGCTCCGACACATCATTCCAAGTATTAATGAACGAGCGTCGTGCCATATTGCGGTAATAGATAAACTCAGCGATGGCATTGTCCTTGAACACACTGCTATTCCAAGGAGTTCTTACCATGACAACGAACTTTTGTTTCTCTTCGTCCTCAATATCATCACCATACTTGTTGAGAATCATCTCGTTCGTTTCTTCTGCCAGTTCATAGGGGTTGCCATTGCGGGGCAATGCATCAATCACGCCTACAGGATAACTCGTCAGTCCTACTAAACCTTGATCATACAAATCCATCATAACGTCCCAGGCAGCCAACTGAGCGTAAGCCTGCTCACACTCGTCTGGGTCAGCCACCTTCTCCACAGTCGCAATCAAGTCATCGTAAGCATCAGAGTCCTCAAAATGCGCTTTCAAGCGTTCCAAGCGCGCTTGAAAGTGCGCTTTGAAACTCTTCATACCATCCACAAACTTCAGGTGGGCTGTCACAGGGTTCATCGGTGCTGGATCAATATCCACCACATCCTCACCAAACACTTTATCACACATGTTCTGAAAAAGAACCCAAGCTTCTGCTAAAAACAGTTTGAAGCTATTCCAAAAATAAAATTCTTTATTCATAATGCAAAATTTTAAAATTGTTGATACTAATTGAAAGCTTTACGCCTTCACTTATCCAGTCCCCCCATTTTTTTAATTTCGCTACCTCCAAATACCCCCCAACCCCCAAACTTTAACACTTCTTAACCCTCTCCCCACCCCAAACACAAAAAAACGCTGATCTCACCGACCAGCGTTTCCTTTATCCACCACCTCCTTTTACTTCAACATCCACCTTTCATCCTGAGTCATATCAATTATTCCTAATCTTACTTCCTTTTATATTTCTGATAAGGATGTTTCGGAATTTGAGGAAACATACGCTCCAAAAGCCCTTCTTCCAACATAGAAGGGATAACACTCGTTAGCAAATAAGCCGGATTTCTTTCAATGATAGTTGCTATATGATCAAGCGAAACCCAGTCATCACACACTTCCAATATAACCTTTCTAAGCTCATCTCTACCCAATCTTCTTTTGGGGTTACTTCCTAGCTTACTTCCTAGCTTACTTCCTAGGTTACTTCCTAGGTTACTTCCTAGATTACTTCCTAGATTACTTCCTAGATTATCACTTACATTAGAAACCGTACGAGTTTGTGGAATATAGTATTTAGTACCCCTTCCATGACCTTCTGCCACTAAATAGCCTTTACCACACATATCCTTAAGCAAATTATAAATATCCGCTTTATGGATGTTAAGTGTATATCTCAGTCTTTCATTTGTCACATAACCTTCTGTATAAGCAAGGGCCAATGTCTGCAAACAATTATGATCTATTCTTACCACACTTTTTCCAAACAACTCTATAAGTCCCTCCTTAACTTCTGCATCCAATAAAGAAAGCATTGGCAAATACAGGTTCACCACATCAGGACGACAAGTCGTGTCAATATACGGAGTACGCCAGTTTGCATCGCTCCAACCTTTTAATATCTTATCCACACCACTACCAGCCTTCTCAGCAGCTCCGAGCATCATAAACATTTTCTGTAACGATTTGTTCCTACAAACGCTCTGCCCACCATGATAATATTGAGCCTTAGTAATAAGCATAGAACCGGGGTTCGAGAATATAAACATATTCTTCACATGTTTCACTATCAAATTAGCATTCACAGAGAAGTCTGAATGTACACACAAATTTATAAAAGCCTCACGTACTGCTACATGAGCAGTTGTTTCCTCTTTGCGAGTGTTTCCTTCCAGCCGGAACGGATTAGGCAGGAAACTCTGTAACCTTGGTAACACCCTTCTATAGTATTGAAAGAGGTTTGCCTCCCATGTCCCATCTGGATAGATTCTTGCCGACCATCTGCCATCTGGATCATTGCTAAGCCATTCCTGATAGTCCGGGAAAAAATCAGGTGCACAAGTATTGTCAGTGATGGAATCATACTTTCCAAACATTAGCAGACCTGCCAGAGTAAATCCCTCTTCTCCAGTTTCTCTATCTTTTCGATATCCACCCAGTTTCTCTAACAATGTCATATCGTCCATTACCAACCAAGGATGGTTCGGTCTGGCCGTAGCAAATAACTGTCTGTACTGCTGTATAGACTCTTTATCTATGTCATCCAGACTATAATTGGGTAAAATTCTACTATCTGCCGGTCTTGAGTCATTTGCATCTGCAAACATCCGCTGTACCTCTTTCTCCGTGCATTTGTAGTCCCCCTCATAATTTCGTTTAAATGTTCCATTATAAGGATTCGTAGTTCTAAATACAGGTTTCTGTTCTCTGCTTGCACAGGGAATGTGAAAGAACATGATGTTGTAGCCGTTGTACTTAACAACCTCCACATCATCATTCTTTAGCAGGTTACAGCTTACCGTCGACTTGTTATTAACATTACTCCAAAATTCCTTTTGGTATTTATCTACCGTCTCGTCCGATATAATATCCAGATAAAACCCATCGTCTTTTTCCTCTACACCAAATATGATGGTCCCCCCTTCTGTATTAGCAAATGCAGAATAAGTATCCCAGAAACTGCCTGGGAAACCACCTGAACCATGTTTAAACTCCAAGTCCTCAGACTCCTTTTTGGTAAGGATGTCATTCAGAAACTCTCTAATCTTATTTTGATCTCTAAACTTTTGCATTTCATTACATTAATAGCGACGCAAAGATACGAATTTTCTTCGAACTATCACAATTTCACCACGTTTTTTTTGCAAAAACTCGGGCCAGCCCCCATTTCTGAGTCCAGACCCGCTTCTTTTTGACCACAGAATTCACGCATCTCCTTTGCAGACTTCGGAATAACCATTTTGTCAAGCAACTCTCTTATTGAAGGAATACTTAGTAACAACTTAGCGACTACTTGGTAACTACTTGGTAACAGCATTCTTACGTCAAACACCCCCATAAAACGAAAAAAAGCCAGCCCTTCGGCTGACTTTCGTCATTTATTGATACTGATTCACCCTCCTATACTCCTCAGCCAAATCCAGAAGTTCATTAAACAGATCCAGTCTCTCACCTTGCGACTTCCCTGCATTCATCACCTTCCTCTGGTGCTTAATCCAGGTATACAGGCTTCTAACCGTGATGTCGTACTTCGAAGGATTCTTTTTATTGCTCTCCATATACTCCATCACTGCATGATAGTTCTTCATCCACTTCTCCTCCTGTGTCATACCTCTTTCCCTTTATACTCCCTATGCAACATCTCATACTTCTTCGACGAATAATCCAGAAACATCTCAAACTCCTGGATTCCCTTCTCCTTCGCCATTTCATGCAACTTCTTCTTATCATCGCTGCTCATATGCCGCCCATAATAAATCGCTACAGGCTTATAAGGAATAGCCGAAGCCCTCTCATCGGTGATATCCCGAGGACAGCCTTTTAGCAAATTCTTCTCTATCCATACAACCTATCCTTCTTACGACTTCATAATCCTTAGCAATTCTATACCCACTTCATTTAGTCTATGGATAGCTGGCCCCAACCCCATTCCTTCTACATCTCCATCTTCAATTTGGTAAGCTCCCCCCAAATCCCGTAATAAGCCTAATGAATTTAGGTTATCACGTATATAGTCGTCACTTTTATTATCTTCAACAAATTCTTCTAAGTGATTCAAATCCGATATAAAAGCTTTATTAACCACCGAACAAAGCCTCAACATCATATCATTATCGATCTCATCCAACAACCTACTTCTATTAATGATCCTATATACGGTATATCCTTTGCCGTATCTAGAATGTCGGCAAAGACTTCAAATTCCAAAGAGCCGTTTTTCAACACAAACTCTTTATCCTGCTCTGATTGGTGATATCGGTAGACATGAGATCTATGATGCCTTCTTTTGCGAGTCTAAACAAGGCACATATTGCATTTCCTTCGGAGAAATACTTCTCCTTGACATATACACTAGTATCTATAAATACAATGTCTTTCTGCATATCTATATACTCTTATCGACATTCATTTTCATTTCAGAAGCAGCAGGTATGCGCAGTCGAATCAACTCTTTAACGCACTTATTTTCAATAATCTTCGTATACACCGGCAAATATACAAATTATAATTCATAATTACTCTATCTTATCCACTTTTTTAGCAATTCTTACGCTAATCATTACAAAATCATCCGCCCCTTACCCAAAATCGAAGAGGATTGCATCCACATCGATTTTCCAAAAGCGGTGTCAATCACTATTGCATAGAGATTGGATTTCTTATTCTTTCAAAGGGGTTTTCCACCCCTGGCCAAAAGGCCTTCCCTTCCGTGTTTAAGCATGGCATAGATTATTAGTGTAATCACGCTGATACTGTAGCACGGCAGTTAAGAAAATCAAGTTTTTCCCGTAGGGCGCGCTCGGCTTTGCCGCTTGCTACTGAAAGGACGCAAGAAAGCTTCGTAAAACTTACTAAAATCTTGACGTAGGGCGGTTTTCCCCCGGAGTCAATTAAGCCTCGTCTCTTTGAACCGAAGGAGCAGCGAGAGGAGAGCAGAGCTCGCTCTGGCTTTCCCGAGTCGCGTCTGAGGTCGAGCATCACTCAAAAGGGAAGAGGTTTGGTGAAGAGATTGAAGCCCCTTCTTATGAAGAAGGGGTTGGGGTTGATGGAAGTCCTACAGGTGGAACCTGTATAAACCTTTTACTCCTTTTCCCAAAAGGAGTCCCAACTCCGGGACCCCACTCCCCGCCCTTAATCCTATCGGCATCGCCAATAACAGCAAAATCATCAACTTCTTCATAATCAACGATATAACTAGCTGCAAATATACACAAATTTCCCAAATTCCCAAAATTTTCAACCCAAAATTCCCAAAAATTTCAATTTCATATTACCTATCACCGGGCCTGGCCCCAGTGATAGGTTTTGTTATTAGTGGCACAAGTTGTGCCAAATTTCGTTTCCGACGTCATCTGAAGGCTCTCTTTTCGCTGTGTTTGAATTGTTTGATTTCGTACGACGTTTTCAATTCCTTTTCGTCTCTCGTTTCCCCCTTTTAAATCTCTTTGATTTGCACATCAACGGCAGAAATTGTTAATGACACAGGGCAAAATTGCTAAAAATTCTTTAAATACGCAATTTTTCTCGATAATTATTTGGAAGATTAAATATAACCCACTATATTTGCACCAAAAATTTAAAGTATATGGCAATATCAATATTAAGCGCCAAGCAATTCAAAGGGAACCTCAAGGCAACAATTCAGGCCACGGGTAAGCTTGGATTCACAAGCGACACGGCAAAGACTCTCAATCTTAGCAGCGAGAGACACGCCAAATTCGCAAAAGACGATGAAAGCGGAACCTTATACCTTATTATTATTAATGAGAGTAATGAGGATGCTTTCCCGATTCGGGAGTCAAGTGGATATTATTATGCATCGACTGCCCGGATGTTCGATATGCTGGGGCTAGATTACGTGAACATGACCATTATGTTCGATCTGGTTCGCCAGGCTACTCTCGATGAACCTCTCCAAGGCGAGGTGTATTTGATGCGCAAAAGACAAAAACAACGGAATGAGAAAGTTCATGAAGATGATACGACATAAAAAAAGCCCCGTACATTGGGCAAATGACGCGGGGCAGGACGAAGTCTCATTTAGGGCAGCGAGACATCTAACAATCCCATCGGGCAGGACAGAATTGCTGACGCAAAGGTACAAAAAATACCCCAAACCAGCAAATTTCTGTCGTAATTAGTAATTCAATTTTAATTTTTTTAAAATAAATATGAATTCGTCTATAAATCTTTTCGACAGGAAGGAGCTCTACAGAATGGAGCATTCCCCACTAGGCAAGTCTTACAAGACTGACCTGATCCCCAAGCGCCTCAGGCGCAAGGTGATTTACGACAACATGCACCTCATGGAGGGTATGACCTTTACCTCAACGGGATATCCGCAGCTGTTTCCATACAACGGCTACACTGGATTCGAACTCGTTTCATATTCAGATCGCAAAAATCACACAGGTGAAAACCAAGCACTGCATACTTTCATTGACGACTATCGTTTCAGGGATGCCATGTGGTGCAATTTGGAGTACACCACCTACAGTATTAGTCATTACGACTTCTTTTTTACGCCCGACTTTAGTCTGTGGCGTGATCTCCCGACTGATTTCTACAACAAACAGAACATCTTTCGCACACGTTTTGTTGGTCTATATTGGCAACTTCAGGGTTTCCAAGTCATCCCAACTGCAAGCTGGGGTGGTCTAAACTCCTTCTCCTATTGCCTCGAAGGCCTGCCTTCTCACAGTATCATCGCAGTCAGTGGCCTCAGTAATCGTAAGGATGCACAGGCCTATAACGTCTGGTGCTATGGCTTGCGTCGTTTGGAAGAAGAGAAGCACCCTACTCTCATTCTGGTCTATGGTCCGGAAATCGATATTCCAGACCTTCACACACCAGTTAAATTCATGAAAGATTTTATTTCAAAACGTTTTAGATATGGATACAAGTAAAAACAAACTCTGGGATGTGGACGCCAAGTTGTTCGCATCCATGAAGAAAGGAAGCCTATCTCCTAACGAGGCCAATTTCTTCAGCAACATGCAGTACAAGCAGGAGTACGAGGAGTCAGCCTTAAACGATCTCCTTGTCTCTGAGTACGAAAATGATGATGAGATCTATCTCATTCGTATGAACTACGACGAATATGTCGTTGGTCACGGTATTGGAACTAATGGAGCCCACGAGGTGCACGCAATGAACCTATCTGAAGCTCTAGCAGTCAACTTCAAGGCCGAAGGATTCCTCAATCGTGACATTACCCTCTGGCAGTGGCTTCGTGAGAAGGACTATGAAATTGTTAATTATGGACGAAACTATGACATATTAGACAATGGGAAACGGAGCTGATTTCTTTGCAAGAGATGCTGCGGGCAGGCGCTCTGAATACGAGTCACTTGCTCCTGCAGTAACGATAAACGGTGTTAAGGGACATTTGATTAAGCGTAAAGAGGATTCAGACACTCACACTAATCTCCCCTTTTATGCCAACACATCTGACGTTTATTTCCGTCAGAATGCTAATGGCGTATGCCAGGCCAGAGCCTATATTGGTCATAAATTACATCTCGATTTTGACTGGAGCCATGCCCATACCAACAAAGGTGATGGTCGCCATTTCCCTGCTGGCACAGTCCATGTACAAGTATGGGAAAAACAGAAGGATGGTACTTTCAAGCGATTATCCAGCGAAGCTCGTTTCATGAGTAATCAAGAGATGAAAAAGTACGGTCCCATCCTAAAGTATTTCTGTCCTAGCGTCAAATTCAGATAGCATAACAGGCTTCTGTAGATGTCTTCACCTGTAAAACGAAGATAAGTGTTAGATAACGAAGTCTTAATTTCAAAATCCAGAAAGATGGGTAACGAAAAAAAGGTGACAAGTAAAAGAGCAGCCACGGCAGCGTCAAAGGTCCTTCGCGACGGAAGAACTAGTGCCGCAAGCAAAACAGCCGCAGGTAGCGCTCTTGCCCAGAAACCTCGCAGCAAGAGGAAATAACAATTGGGCAGCAGACATTTGATAGGGTTCATCCCTATGGATCTATCCTTCGGGCATTATTAACGGAGAAAAGCCAGCCACAAGGCTGACTTTTCATTTTTATAGGTATTGATTCACTCTTTTATTCTCTTCAATCAATGCCTGCAGTATCTCGAACATTTTAACCCTCTCCGGCTTCATCTTCCCCGCATTGATCAATTTGCGTGAAGCTTTGAGCCAATTCAGCATATTATGCTCCTCGATGCGGTGCTTCGATGGATTCCGCTTATTAGTCTCAATAAAATGGACCACTTCTTGATATTTGAGCATCCACTTCTCATCCTGCGTCATAATACCACCATGCTAATTCGTCAAAAACCTATCACTAGGGCCCAGTGATAGATATATCAAAACTCATAATAATTCTCCTTCCAAAGTCCACACAACTCCTCAACATCCTCATCCCTCAACTTCACATCCTTAACATTGTTCATCCCCATACTAAGCGATATCAGCACATTAAAATAATCTTTCTTGTCCCTTTCCGTTGCATCAGGATGCCGGTCCAACATCTCAAGATAACAGGCATTCATTATCTCCCACGTCTGTAATTCCCGTTCTGGTACCATATCCAGTTCATAGTTGTCCACATACTTATCAAAAGAAAGATTCAAATGCCTCCCTATTCCATAATAAACAGCTTTGCTTCTTACAATCTGTTGACGAGTAAGTTGACTCTGTTTAGATGTCGCCATCTTAAGTTGAGAGCGATTTATCATCACCGGTTCTGCCTCTTCAGTGGCTTTCCGTAGCATGTTTCCCATCCTTATCTCCTGCCAAATATCAGGCCTGACAACTCTAAGAATCGCTAATGTTGCAACCATCAAATTATCTTCCGAAACAGGAAAACTCATAATATCCGCTAAAAAAAGCGAATAACCCTTCACATCCTCCTTCGTCACGCCATACCACAAAGGCAATATTACCTTCTCCCCATCTATCTGCCGAGTCAAAAGCGATCGGTACTCATATTCTGGCCAATTCTTAACCAGAAAGCTCTTAGACAGAACAAGCAATCCAAAACGAGACTCCTTTAAACCTTTATCTATCGATGCAGACAAGCTATCGCCCAATTTTAATGAGAACTCATCATACCACACCCTGACCGACAACCTTTCAAGTTCTGTCGCCAATGGTCTTACTATTGCATCCTTATCCTCACTGGCATGAGAAATAAAGACATCATATTTCTTCGTATCCATTTCGTTCATACCTCGGTATCTCAACCATATCCGCAAAATTCACATATTTTCTGTGCTTCAGCAGCGCAATATTAGTTGCACGGTCTGCATAGAGTTTAATCCTAGGATGATAATGAGTCACAATATTATCCTGTATAAGGGTTATTCCCTTCGATATGAAGGAACTCATCATTTCTGGCGTCACATTCACCCGACAGTCATTCAGATTAACAATTTCAATTAAGGGAATCTTCAGCAAGAAATCCAGACTCTTCAAATCAGCGCCAATAAGGGTTATAGAACTTATCAAAGTAGTATTGATCCAGTTCAACATTCTTTGATCTATAGTCCCATTGTGCAAAGTGATATGTCGCAATACAAAGAGTTTCGAGAACCATTCATAATTAAAATCTGGTTTATTTACAAACGCTACTGCTTTAATGCCCGTTATATTCCATCGTTCTGGTAAATCATCCTTAGTGACCTCTATATTACCTGCTTCAACGTTTTTGTCAACCTCTTTTTGGAACATCTCTTTGATAAAGAGAAGCGCCATATCCATTCCTTCAAAATCAATACTGAAGTCAGGATGCTCCCATTTCTCTTTAGCAAGAAAAAACTCCAAAAACGATTTATGTGCAAATTTGATATCACCAGACGAATTTCTGTTTACCAGCGAGCGACTGTCGAAACTATAATCTATGCTATCATAACCATTCATTACTTTAAACTGATCAAATTCATCACTGGGAATATAATAGCCATTCCTTCTTCTACGATTCTTATATAAGTTGATAGCCAGCTTTTGGGACAACGACCATATAGCGTCCTTTATTTTCACTCTCTCTTCAGCCCCGGAAATCATATCAGCCTCACGTCCAATCCAACTGCTTATAAGATGATGGTACATATCGTTTGTGGAGACTATATCATTACTATCTCCCAACAGGCTGTCAATGTACGAAAGCATTAACGGCCTTACCATGATATTACCACTAGAACGAATTATCAGTTTAGCCTTCTCACGTTTCTTCTTGTTCTTATACGTTGATGGTCTCAGTAGACTAAAAGGATACTTCTTGTCAATGTAATCTACTATATCATTATCTGCCAATGGTGATATATATTGGCGATTATACGTCCTAAATCCTTTATTAATACCATAGTTCCTTAATTTCGACTCTTTCAGTTCTTCCTCTTCCTTTTTAAAAAACTGAGTTCTGCATGTAATGACAACTATTCTGAAATCCTTAATAGCCTTCTCCAATTTATCAATATAAGCAGCAAAATCCTTTGTAGCTTGACTACTCTCATCCAAAGCATCCAATATCAGCACATGCTCTTTCTGATTCGCAATTTCATTTATCTTTTCTATCACAGAATCATCTGACAGCGAGAATAAACTGATTTCAAAAGGTAGAGTCTCCTTTTTATACTTCCACACATATTCTTTAAACAAATGAATGGCAAAAGTGGTTTTGCCCATTCCAGATCCACCAAGTACACAATACAAATCACGGTTGGTGTTCTTTCTATTCAGAATATCATTGATGTACTTCTCGATCAATAGTTCAGAACTTACAATCAGAGAATCATGAGGGTCTGGATAATCGTTTGGTGGATAATTCTGAAATTTGGTTGGAATAAACAATTGGTAGTTACCTTCTTCAAGATAGTCATGGTAATCCTTCTCAAGTTTGTCCTTTACATATTTCTCACGCCATTTATTGACAGCATTATGCTTGCTATAGAGATTTTTCACCTTCCCTATAAGCCATCTGCCCGCATAATATAATATGGTTAGGGTTACAATCCAAAACCAAATCTCAGAGGCCATAGGATCAGACACATTAATTCCAAGCCACTCTAAATAAGATTTAATAGTGTCCTTATCCAATCCAAATGTATCAGTTATAAACCCCACGGACATAATGGTAACCATCAACTATTTATTTTGCCAATCCTGTCTTCATTTTTCTCCGACTTCGTATCAGGCTCATGCATAGCCATCCCCTGCGTCGCACCCGCTATCACCTGCCCCATCTTTATCTGCATCATTACACTTTGGTATGCCTCATAGTTCCACATCAGATAGGAATCCCACAGCCCCAAGTCTATATCCTTAATAAGCGTATCAAGTTTTTCCTTTATCGGCTGCCCGTTCTCATCAAAATACATCTGGTCGCGCACTTGTTCCCTCAGCACCTGTATGGCCTTAAACTCTCCAAGCGTAAATATCCGGCTCAGATCACTTATCGGCTCCTTAAACCGCTTCGTTTCAGGATTGATCACCATCTTCGACAAAACCTCTTTGACATACTTCTTGCCAGCATTTCGCATGGCAAACATCGTATAATTAACTGCAAAATACGTATCTGGATCCTGATAGAACAAGTTATCACAATATCCCTTTTCTATCTGAAACGCAATGCCATCTATCTCATCTTTATCTATAATCTTGTCAAGGAAATATATCTTACGGATGTCAAAGACCTCATTGGCAGGCACGCCCATCGGAATACCCAACTTATGCAGGGCCACTATTACCATACGCTTTTCCGTTATAGACAGCGATGTATTAAAATCACTCTCAGCATTCCTATATGATTGCTTCGAATACTTTCTTATCACATCTAGTGCCTTTATAGCAATAGCGCGGACTTTCTTCATTCTATAATCCTCGCGCATATTGAGGAATCGTGCCCCTCCATATGTACCTATCAAGCCACCTACAAAAGCAGTCAAAATTGCAATAATTATCTCATTCATATAATCACTTATTGTTTTAATTAATTCTTCACTCAATCTCCCTCAGCAGCTCGTATGCGCCCGCAAAGGCGTACGATCCATCATATACCTCATCGGCATAAAGTTCTCTATCCCCATCCGGTCCAGTTCCACCTTCATCTCCCGCTGGTACGTCACCCTCATCGGAAACCAAGCCTTGGGGTTACCACACACCATTATGTCGTGTCTCAATCCATTCCAATGCAAAATCGTTTCCATCATATCACTCTGGTCTTCAGTCGCTTTATGACTTCAACATCACGCTGTTATATCGATGCAAAGATAGTAAAAAAATACGATTCCCCTCCAATCTTATGCGATTATTTTACGAAATCACCAACATCTCCTTTACTCGCCCCGTCAAATAATAGCAAAGTATCTTCTCCTATATTACAACACCACTCCTACTAATACCAATTTTGTTCAATGCCACCAAAAGATCATGCATTACCATAGTCAGTTCCCTTCCCAAAAGTCTGAACTCTGAATTCAAACATCTCTGAAGAGTAAAAAACGTATTGACATCACTTACCCCCTGTAGCACAGCAACAAAAACATTCTGAACCTCCAAATTAATATCATTTACTACAATCGGTGCAAGATATATTTTCTTCACCAATCTTGATATCTCTTTGGTAATAAAGCCTCCATTATGTGGTGCCAAATATCCCCACCCCTTCAAAACTTGTTTATACACATTAGAGCTTCCTTTTTGCTTTTTCATAAACTCGGAATAAGCGAAGTCTGCATCAACAGGAACTCCTATATAATACATCTCAAGCATCTTCCGAATAATGGAGTCTTCATGAAACCGATGCTTTAGATAGGTATAGCTACTTACGCCCTGATTTTTCGACAGATACATCTGCTGTAACAATTTGTCATCTGAAACGAGAATCCTATTTTTTCTGTTTACTAGATTCATATAGTCAGCCATATAGTCTAGGGAGTAACCTTCCAGTTTATTTAAATTATCGTCATGTTCCATCAACACATCAAGCCTTCCCTCCGTAATCTCTATTTTGCAGTGATTATGAATCCAGTCCAACAGTCCACGTAAGAGCCCTATCATCCATTGTTTACTCTCAGCAGTATGAAAAACAGGAGTAACGCCCTCAATACTAATATCAAGCGACATCGACTCTTCTGGCGATTTCTCAAGTTTCTCCAATTCTTGTTGCGCAATCTCCTCCACCACTTTAGACACAACAAACCGGTCATTAAACTCAAGGTTTTCAGTTCTACTTAATTCATAAAACAGCATCACGCTGCTATAATCAAGCACGTATTCAACATCATGGTCAATACTATTTATTTCCGAAATGCATTGAGGGTTAAGTAGTATTCCGTGATCTTCAGAACTGAGAATATAATACCCTCTGATAAAGTCACCTTTATAGAGCAACATAGGAATCATTCCAAAAGGCATCTCTCCCCTATCATATTGTGCCAGACATTCTTTGTAAGCTTTACGTCTCCGTTCTTCTTGACTAGCAAAATTCTTAATAAAAAAGTCATTAAGAATATCTATATCATATTCTTCTGGCAATTTAAACATGGTTGTCGGGAGTTGTGACGTAATAGGATTTTCCATCTCATAGTAGATTTCTTTCATCAGAGCATAGTGTTCGTTAGCAATTGTTTTCACCTCAACTTGGTCCGACATATTACCATACTCTTTATCTATTGTTACAACATCTCCTATCTTATGACCAATAAGAGCCTTGATTTTAGTCAGTCTACTATCAGGTTTTATATAAAGCGGAGTTTTTTGTTCTTCACCATTTAGTGAATAAAACACATACATTCCCTCTTTAACCTCATCAAACTGTTTGAGTGCCGTTTCGCCCTCTTTAGTTGAATGGCACAAAGAAAGGTAATGCATTCGCAATTGGGGACGATCTGCATTTTTCGCATATGGTAATAAAAAATTCATGGCATCCACTAGATATCCTGCTTCATGGAGGGCAGATGCTGTCTCTTGAATATAGATATCATTAGTGAAAGATATAGATGGAGCAAGATCTTTAAGATCTCCCACCTCTTTATTCTTTCCATTCCTTACCAGAATAACAAGATAACTGGCATAAAGATTCTCAGTTAGAGGTAATAAGTCGTACATCAATCTGACAATATCGAGCGATTCCCCCCATTCTCGTAATCTTGTTCTCAACTGTAGCTCTATTTCCAGCAGTTTAGGTTCTTGATGATCTGCATTTAAACGCCAATCCTTCAATAAATCCAATAACAACCCGTTCCGTGTCTTGCTCAAATGTAGTGCCTGTAAGTAGTAGAACATCCGTTCATCATATACACCACACACCACCACTTCCTCATAGAGTGGCAAAGCTAATTGATGAAATCCATTCATCAGCGCCACAAAGGCTATTGCCGATTTTATATTTTCTTCTTCATCTTTAGCATCGTCGCACAGTTGTTGGTAACTTTCAACTTGAGGCTCGTCGATACATTTTTGCATATCAACTATAAGCTTCTTATGTTGTTCGTTCTCAAATGATTTACTTGTAAAGGACTTAACGTCGATAAAAGTAGCATGGTTAGGGTTAAGCATCATATTAACCACACCATTCAATACCCTCGGAAAGTTATTTTCATCTATGGTTTTAAGCGACTGTATGTACAAGCCATATTCCTCCAAAGCCTTCTCCTTGTTCATGCTCATATTATAGATATACATTTTCAGGAAATGGGCCTGATCAGCAGTTTCTGTTAATGTGTCCGCTATCTTGATAGCATCATTATTATACCCCTCATATTGAAGACATACCGCTAACATTAAATTATAGTTTGTCTTCATTTTGTCACTATAATCCATTGCCCTTAGCAATCCATCCTTGATGTCTTTTACAATGTAGCCCGACAAACCTTCATGGAAATACACCTCTGGAAACAAACCTTCCATTTCTGTGCCCTTCATCTTCTTAGCCAACATCGACGACAATTCATATATTTCCTCCATTATCGGAGACGGTTCCATCCTCCTATCGAAAAAAAATTGATGGGTTGTCATCTGATATACAAATTGGATATATTCTAATCGCCTATAGTTCTCCATAAAATGAGCAGAGTCGTCACTGATGCTTTTTTGTTGCTCATAATTATCTACCAAAAAAGCTATCAAAGGATCATTAGCCGATATTTTTTTCCCGCTCACAGCATACTGGAATACCAACGACAATAATGAAGTGCTTTTCTTTACATATATAGGTAGCTCTTTCAATCTATTGCTGAATTTAAGCCTGTCAGTATCATAACATAAAATAAATAATGCCGTCGGATTATCTTCATCTTGTTCCTTTAAAACGTTAGCTATTGATTCTGCCCCTTTTTTATCTTTCTTATATAATAGCCTTACTGCCTCGCGCTCCATATACTGTATATTATGACTATCCAGCATATAACTCTCATGATACTCAGAAATATACTTCTTGTTCCTCATCATCTCATAGCAAAGTGCTTTCATATGATAAAGTTTGGCCATCATGTTATCTGAGATAACTGCCTCCGATTCCTTAATTGAATCATATAGCTTTTCCAATAGTTCTAATGCAGTCTTGGGCTTGCAATGGTTTATCTCCTCTTTATATACTTCAAGTTGTCTTTTCCATTCCAATTTCAGTTCATTTCCCAATTGTCGGGCTAACAAATCAAATGAATTTTGGAGTCTATCTATTTTTTGAGATATTATAAAGACTTCCTCCTTATAAAAATTTTCTATATGCAGCTTTTGTATCTTCTCGTTCTTTGTACAATTAGCATAGAACAAATCCAAGAACAATCTTAAATCACCAGGCTTCGGGTGTAAAATATGTTCGTTCTTGGCGAGTTCCTTTTCTATTCTCTTATCTGCATTTTCATCACTTTCCGCAATACCCAATTTCACGAGCTCATCAATAATTGCTTGCGACTGATAGAAAGGAAAATAATCATGCGTACATTCTACTGGCCGTATAGCCGCATACGCATCTATTGTGGCCGAAATGATATGATTCAGCTCATCCCGATATTCTTCTTCAGAGAGAATCTTGTCCCACCCTCTCTTTATAAAATAGCCTATAGTACCACTTACAATGGAAGATATGATTATACCCATTTCGTTTGTCCCCTTTTCGTTTTACTATTCCCCATTCTCTTTCAAATCCTCTAATATATCATTACTAAACTTCGCCAGTGGCCGTTTATTAAAATCCTTCTCATCCTCGTATGTCCCAGTCATTATTCTATACACATCCTCCTGACAAATGCCAGAACTTGTGTCCTCCGTTAGCGCCTTTATAAAATCTCGATATGCCTGAGTCTGCCTAAAAAGATGTATTTTATACAATTCCGCTGCATAATCCTTATGGCAGTCATACAGCATCTGCAGATTGAAGGTATTCACATTCTTATCCATCACCGAACCCACTGGATAGTTTATTATAATTTTAATATCCTTCTCCAATTTACTCATGGCCATCAGACCGCTATCACCCACGTCTATTTTAAACATCATCCCATGGGAATTTTTCAGCGCAAATGGATTCGCAATACCTGTAATAGCTACATCATCCGTATATTTACCACCAATGCCATTACATGTAGGGCAGCAAGGCACCAAGTTGTATTTCGACACAGCCAGATAGGGATATTTATCCTTATCATAGAAATGATCCAGTTGTGCTTTTATCTCAACAACTATTTCCCCTCCGTCCGCATCAGCCTTCTTTCCTGTCACATGCTTAATAAAAGTCCTGTTACAATAAGGACACACATCAGCATCCACGTCGTCAATAAGTTCATTCTTAGGGAACTTATAACCGTCATGTGCTATTGAACTATCATACCCATGACTGATAAACACCACCTTGCATATCTTCATAAGTGGAGAATTCTGGACACTCAAATCTGGGAATCCTCGTTTCAAACTCTCAATCAAGTCTGGCAGTTTTTCTGCAGGCATATTAAGCAGTGATATAAGATAATTCCCCCGCAACAGATATTCAAAGAACCTCGTCGACTCAAGGTCAAACTGGTTCTTACTGCTTATCCGCCCTTTCGCCACCCAGCCTTCTAATTTGGTCCTGAATCCATCATAGAATTGCTGATACGCGGGCAGCATGCCTACCGTCTTATATCTTATCGGTATCATAGTTTCAACTTCTTTTTAAGGTCTTCCAACTCCCGTTTCTTTTGCATATATGCCTGCGCAGCCTCTTGGTTCGGATGATGACCCAACAGCTTTTCCGTCAGCTTCGTTCTCAAATACTTATCACCTATCAAATTTATCACATGGTGCACCGCTTCAAACTCAGCTGCCTCCATACATACTTTTCCCCCAATGTCCTTACGTTCATCCCATTCTTTCATCTTTCGTATTGCCTCGCTTATTTTATAATAAGCAAATTCGCCAACGAATCTATCCAAGAAAAACTGATTATTAAGCAAGTCATACACATTCGCTGCAAAGGTCTCTCGTTCAATAGCCCCCGATTTATTAACACCACATTCAAGGCAGAGTATATTATCGCGTGGAATGTCACTCAGCATAAATGGCGAGTGTGTCGCTATCGTTATATTCACATTACAATACTCCAGTAATCCTTGATTCTCCAGCGTATCAACAAACAGTTTTATAAACCGCTGCTGATATTCAGGGTGGAAGCTCACCTCTATTTCATCCAGGAACAGATACACGTTGTGATATTTCAGCATACCCTTAGCTTTTTTCACGGATACCACGTTTCTGATATGATACACCATCGATGCCACTATCTGCATAAACTGCCGTTCACCCGTACTCAGTGTGTTATAAGGCACGCCTTCCGTTCTTTCCTCACTTTCATCTGTGACTGAAATGTTCTTTTCGCGGTTGAAATAGATTTCCGGTTGAAAAATGGGCGGCGGGAACTGGCTGCTTATCTCGTCATACGTATTTGGAATCTCACCACCATGCACTTCAGCCATATACTCATCATAGGTTTCCACCTTCTTCCATTTCCAATTTCTCCTTTCCTTGCATTTCTGCTCAGCATAATCAAGAAAATCTATTGTCTGTCGCAACTTCAATGTGGCATGCGATGTATCACTACGCATCTCTTTACACATATTACTGATCAGCCCCGACGCATTGCCGAATTCTTCTTCGTCCCAGTCGCTGTTTTCTTTTTTCTCATAAAACTTTCTGAACGTTGCTTCAGCATCCCGTCTGAAATTATCAGTATGACCTATGGGTCTATATTTTGCGAACTGATTGTAAACCTCAACCACCGATAGCGTTTTCCATATCAGATAGGTTGCAGCAGCATTGATTGTATCGTCAGCATAGTTTAGGTGCATTAGGTTATAGTTTTCTAATATCTTGTGTACTATCGATGAACCTCTTCTTGCATAATAGTCGAACTTCTCTTCATATATGAATTTCCAGTCCTTTCGGTCTGTATTTCTACCATAGACTTTTCTGGAGGTATACTCACTATCAACGTCTAGGGTTATTTTATCATACGAGTACCCATCAAAAAACACTCTTTTACGTGACTCTACCAACATACTTTCTATTCTTGCCCTACAAAGCGAATACTGTGTATATAGATCTATACTGCCGGCCCCTTTATAAGGTTCTATACCTATACATGCTTGATAACCGTCATTTTTCGAATAGATAGCATTCAGCCAATTCTCCTTGTTCAGCGTGTCATCATTTCCGAAATCACCTGGAGCCAGCGACATCATGGCATAGTTCGAAACAAGCGCATATCCAAAACATCTTGAGACATGCTCCTTCAATTGGATATCGGCCTCTTTTGTATAATCATTCGACACTTCAAGCGCCGACATATTTTCATCTATGTACCACCACTGCAATTTGAGTGCAGGTCCATCACACTCCAAACTACCTAGCCTCCCTTCTGTCTCAAAAAACAACTGGGCATGAATACCATCAATATAGCATATATCCTTAGCTTTGGGACGTTTCATCCCTCTAGTGATAATATAGCTTAGGTTATTGAATAGCCGGTATATCAGTTCCAGTAACGAACTTTTTCCACTTCCGTTCTTTCCTACAATAGCTTGTACGGTTACATTTCGTCCGTAAAGATGCCGATGACTTGTCAATTCATCGTCATTCTTCACCAACTCATTACCTTTAAGTATATACCAGTTATTCAACAGGTACCACTCATCCTTCAACACCTTTCTTACTTTCAGGTTCTTATCCTTAAATAGCTTTACTGCCACTAATGCCGTACTGCTTTGTTCAAATCTACCTTTCTTAGCCATTCTCTAGATTATTGATTATTTCACGTCTATCAACCGCAAATATAACACATAATATTCAAATCAACAACAAATTGCCCATTTTTTTAATAATTCTTATCTCAAACGTCACGCTATCATCCCCCCATATAAACAACTAGAAGCCAACCCTTAGGTTGACTTCTTCGTTACTCATTCTTTCTTCCCTGTCGACATGGCGAGATATTCTTCCTGAGCGTTTTAAATATATTTCATGCATCTCCAGTCCCGGGAAGCTGCGAAGCGAATTTTTTTATACCATTCATTAAATCTTTAACTTCTCTTTCTTCGTCTTTCTTACTATCCTTAACTTTCTTTTCTGCCATATGATAATATTGATTATAGCAATAATATGGAAGTAATAATGGCAGTACAATCCCATTTAGACCCACAAATAAGAAAGAAGATACCTTCATCCAAGGTTTAGAATAGGGTAGAATTATATTATCATATATACCCATCCAATCTGAGCAATAAATAAATACCAAAGTCAATAGAGCTGATAAAGCTGTTAATGTCAAAACATGACCACACAAAAACACAAATGTGAACTTATTTTCACAAACATAAGCCCATAGTCTTGTAATTCCGATCAATGCCATTGGAAGAACTACGCCTAATAGGACTATCCATTTTGTATTTATTGGAATTATATACTTATGCATGAGCAACAAAAAGCATACAATCAAAATCAATATGATGGAGCGTAATAGCATTAGAACATATTCACGCGGTCGGCCTAGTTTGTTACAAATGTAATGGTTTATATACCAGGAACGAAATAATTGCCTATAATTAACTATTGTTTTCTTCCAAGTTGAATTATACTGAGGTGATTTTATCTTCCAAATATCATGACGCATATATAAAATAAAGTTCATCCAAACCATAATCCAAAATACGTAGGAAACGATAATAAAAATAGCCAGAAAGGTGAGAAGGAAATCATTGCACTTGACACTATACGCCTTGAGTAGTTCATCAAATACGAATAATACTAAGCAAAAAATGAATGAATAAAGAGGGGCAAGTGATTGTTCCTTAGATTCTTCAATCTTCATTAAAACCTTAGGATCCTTAATTTCTACCTCCATGTACTTGCTCTGCAATTCCTGACGTTTACTATTAACATAGGCAGTCCATTTTGAAGCCTCTTCTAATAGTTTCTCATCACCTTCACCTGCTTTCTGAAACCAACTCATTAATTTGTACTCTGATGATTTTATGATTTCAGATAGATCTGTATTAACTTGTAGATTTTCTACAGCCCCCGCTATTTTCTCCTTAACTTCTTGTAATATTGCTCGGATTAAATTCGAGTTATTGGAAATGATAAAAAGAATTATAATAGTAGCCAGAACTCCAAGAAAAGTCTGGCTACTACCAAGAAAATCTATACTAGATTGAGTCACTTTTTTTCTTTAATTTTGTTGGGGCCACTCAACTGGAGTAGCTACAATAATAAGTTTTTTGAACATTGATTTTGATGATTCTAACATACCATCATCATTAACAATGCAAACAGCACTATGTTCCTCTTTATCTTGCTCAAGTCGCACAATTTTGATATCAGAAGAAGAAAAATGAGATAACTTTTTCTTGAATGTAAAGCTTTCGTCGAGCTTATAGAGCATTAAATTACCCTTAGAAAAATTATCCTTAAAGAGCTCTACATCAATTATATCATTTAATAAGGCGGGATTATAGTCCTCAAGGATGATAAATAGTTTTGTTCCTTCTTTTGCAAAGAATTTCCTCATACTATCAACCAAACTTTTCTTAGCTTCATTTGCGACTTCTTTAGCATTATTGTTCTTTTCGTCAGTTTCAATCTTCTCATAGAAGCCTGTTCTAAATACAGACATAGAACCACAAAACATATAAACCTCATGCGATTTATCAAACATAAATCTCATGATGGTAGAGTTGTGAGATCTGTCTCTATTGAAAATAAAACTTGCCTCAGAGGTTTCTAGAGCTTCATTTAACTTGTTATAATATGCCTCCAAGAACTTCTTTTCTTCCATACAATGATGACACCTTAATTGTTGTTTTTAGCCAAGAATAATACGCCACAGATGATATTTTACTCTAATTTGCCACAAAGATACAATATTTTTTCAAATCCAGGTGTTAAAATCAGAAAAATTTTGTTTATTCAGTCATTTTTAACACATTAATTACATTATAATTCAACTTTTTATTGTAATTTTGCAGCCCTTTTCGAAGAACCTGTCATTTCTTCCATCTCTTATAACCGCAAAAACGTACCGTCAGAACTCTCAATCATCCTAACAATACGTTTCTCTCAATCATTTATCTTGTCCCCTCTGTCACCCCCATTGCGGCTCAAACTAATACAATCACATCCAATATCTCTTTCGTCACTATCATTTTCACTTCCTTCTATACGTAGAAATCTTCAAAATATAATTTCTTTTTGACGTAGGGAATCCTAGTGTTCTTACTTCTCGCTGCCTAAATACAGATCTTTTTGAGAGTCATTCATTTTTTGCATCAATTCAGCATGTGCATTTAATATAGCTACGTAACCAGGATATGTAGTCCATGCATTTCTCTCAAAAATTTTATTCAAGGCATACACATCTTCCGCTATTACTCGGTTATACTTCTTTTTGGCATATTTCTTTCTATGATTCCTTGCCGAAATAGCATTCATAAATTTTATTATTCCTTAGTTTTGTTTATTTACCCATAGGGTATTTTCTAATTACTTAATTCCAACGTAGCTCTTCCATCTTTCTGAGTCATGCTACATGTCCACCGAACTGCTGTACCTTCTTATCCAATAACTCCTGTATTTTCGAGCAATACTTTCGAGTGCCTGAAATCTCTATCGATGGATCAGAAAGGTATCTATTCAGTCTATCTAGTAAACTGGCAATAAACTCTCTATCTAAATCAAAGCAGTCCTTACTGTTATATCTTTCATCAAAGAAGTTCCAATAATCACGTTTGCGACTATTGCGGTATGATATAAACAATTCAAAAAACTGTTCAGCCCCAATATTCTCAAACAAACAAGTAAGGACAAATTGAAATTTCTTCAGATTCACCGAAGAACTTATATTTTTAACTACAGTCTCAAATTCCGCTACCAGATACTTTTGGTTATTATGAGCATTAATATCAATCACTTTGTTGACCAAGGCCATAAATTCTGGTGTACTCTCACCATTATTTTGGTAGTAATATGCATCAAGCCCATCAACAAACGGAACGTTTTCAAACTTTGAAATTGCAGATTCGAATATCTCTTGCAGCTCAGGGATAGTCATCTTCAAGTCTATAAAGCTAAAATTCTGCAGGCGTTGCAAAGCAAGAAAAAATAATGGATAATCTTGTAGCAAGAAACTACCTTCTTTAACTTTCTCCATCGTCCGTTTAACCGCGTTGGCCATTACATCGTCATCGGTATCCCAAAACTGAGTTAATTCTTGATATAATTGTTTTTCCTCAGACGCCTCATATCGTTTGGCTTCAACTTCAATCCATTGTATGTTGGCTCTCATTGCATCTTCGTCACAATATCCTGTTAGAAGATATTCTATCATCGGCATGCTACTGCCATATATATAGCTATTTGCGAAATAGCATTTCTTAATATATCGCTGGTAGTCAACTATCTTTTCTTCTTCACTCTTTTCTGCCTGAGATTTCTGTTTATCTTCGTTATTTCCCGATTGTCTACTCAGACTGTCCATGGTATCTAACTGGTATATCCATTGCCTATTAATCTTAGACAAGCTCTTGAGTTTAGCCTCATCATTATCCCTTCTATACTCAATTGAATACACCATACTAAGTAGCAACATATAATTTGCTACAGCATACACATGCTGTTCATTTTCAGATTGAATAGTTTTCCCTATTATTTCATAGACTTGTTCATAGATATCAAGATTATACTTTAGGGTACGGAGGTTACTGCAATTCCCCCTCTGATAAATCGAAGCAATATAATCTTTCCTTTCACATAGATATTTGGAATAACCATCTTCCTTTCCCTTCGCAAATTCCAAAACCATCTTCGAGATATCAGCTTTGATGGTATGCGTAAAGCGAACTATCTTCTCTTTGTATTTATGATAATCTACATCCTTCAGTTCGTTCTCATTACAGATAAAAACCACCTTCACTTTGTCATGTTCAACCAATGTATTGATATAGCCTAACAATTCTATGAGCAGTTCAGTCTTTATACGTTCTAAATCATCGAAACATAAAACATAGTGATCCAGATTTACAGAGAATTCGCTCAACAAGTCTGATACATCTTTTGCACTGGTTTCGCTAACATTGAAGATTCCTGCGACCTTATTAACAATCATGCCAGTAAACTTTGCACCAGTTTTCACATACTTATTGGCAAAGAAGGTACTCGTCTCTTCAAATATCTTTATTCGCAAATCGTCAACTGAGCTAACACCAAACAATGAAATCTTTGCGACTTTATACATTGATGGCTTATCCTCGGTATTATCCTTTGTCGGTATTGCTTTAATTTGCTGAGTAAGTACATTATCCCAATACCATGTTTTCCCTGCACCCCATTCGCCATCTATCATTATGGCATAATCAGTATTGGAGGCCAATACGTAGTCAGTTATTATTTTATCAATTTGCATATTTAGATGATTAAAAAAGAACTACTTACTCAGAAATAGTACATTTTCCTATTTCAATTCCTTGTATTCATATGTCGCGACCTTCCCTGCAGTCCAGTCCTCACTGGTTTCCCATCGAGTTTATCTCATACTTTTCTCTTCCCCTCCACCATCTTCATCAGCTTCGGCAGCATCCCTTCTATCTTCGAACACTTAACCATGCCATACCGGTCGAATTCCATATCGTCCAATATCTCATCCTCCCCCTTCCTTCTCCCACATCCCCCACATGGGGCACTTCTCCAACTCAGAATAATCCCCATATTGCTCTTTGCCATCACAGAGCATATCCGTCCTTCGTGACCTGCAGTGCAGGTCACCGAAGAAATCGGTTTCGAGGTTGAATACTTCCAGGTTTATATCCATCTCATCAGCCATGCGCTTGGAGAGGTCTGGCTTTTGGCGTAGGTGACAGTATAGTTCCACTACAGCCTCGGTGAATATCGCCAGTTTCGTGTAGGTATCACCATAACCTGTAAAGCCACGGCGCTCGGCATCCCCGCAGGGGTGACGCTTGCCGCTCGGCTCTGCCGCTTGGCTAGTCCAAGAACCATCGGGACGCAAGAACCAATCCTCATGCTCCTTGCATGTCTTGGCCAGACATCTGAAGATGGTATAGCAGCTACCAGCAGCAGCTTCGTATGCTCCGCTGTTCACCAGTTCTGCCGTTTTTCGAGCAAATGGCGACAAGGCTAAAGCAATAGCCAAATCATCTTTCTTCTTCAAAGCTGTTTGACAAGCCGATTCTATCTCCTTCT
>Ga0247610_10000885_pt1 | contig 39641 bp, 66 predicted proteins | sample 174DNAGHGhighgp2_FD_193483 | JGI IMG/M metagenome (GOLD analysis project Ga0247610, IMG submission 193483) | Sheep rumen microbial communities from Palmerston North, Manawatu-Wanganui, New Zealand - 1742 DNA GHGhigh gp2 | ecosystem: Host-associated > Mammals > Digestive system > Stomach > Rumen...
AGTTATACAGTGAAAGAAGATAAGGTATAGTCGCTGGATGAGATTATGGAAGCTCCAAGCTTTGACGAACGAGATATACGTTCCGCCTACAAACGTGATGCATATGTTGCGCCAAAGCCTACTATTATGCGCCCGAAATACGACAAAAAAACGGGCGAAATGATTGATCCCGGCGACTCCGACATTCCAGGTATGATTGAGCAATGGGAGATTATTGATAGATGGCAGAGAATGCTTGATATCGCGCAAGGCAAGATTGCGCCAAACGAATCAGACACCCTCGTATCTGATTCCTTCCGCATCTATCAGTTAAAGCATAACTTAATTGATATTAGGAAGCATTAGTATTATTTGAAGGATGCATACAAGCCCAAATTACATTTTCAAAATATAGACCATCCAAAAACGCAATTCTATGATTGGACAGGTGACGCCTTCTACTGGATTCCATATGATACTTGGAAAGAACGTGTAGAACATTCCTATACTTCCCGCATTTCAAGAAACTTGGAAGACTATGAGACGCGCGGGGAGGGGGATAATTTAGAGATAAAGTGGGTTGTATGCGAGCATACATTTGATTGGGAGAATCCTAAGCACGTTCGCGCGCTTCTCGCGCAATATTGCACCCTATATGAAGCATTGCGCGATAAGTTAGATACATATGGAAGAACCCTACTTTGGGACTTTGATAGATATGTATCATTATGCGGCTTTAGCGAACTGCGCCTATTTCTTATCAATCTAAGAAAATAGGGAATGCAATATGATGATATTTTAGATGAGCTGCGCGCGCAATACCATATGGAATACTCACCAAATTATTTAGTTTCTATTGTTAGCACGGAAATCCCCAATAAAATTGCGAAAGTAGCTAAAATGCTTCGCCTAGAGAATGATACGCCGCCTGAAAAACGAAAAACCTGTATCCATTGCGGGAAAAATCTACCAGCAGACTTACTATTCTTTAGCTGCAATAATTCACATAAGGATAAGCTATCGAATATATGTAAAGAGTGCGATCGCTTAAATCGTATAAAGAGAGGGGTGATTAATAAAGATGGAGACCTCAGAAAAAAAGACCCGACGGTGCTTAAAGTGTAAGCAAGACCGCCCACTAATTCAATTTTAGTCTACACCCTCTAAGTTCTTCCCGGGCGGCCGCAGCTATATTTGTACTCCCTGTCTTGAGGTTATGACGCCGCAAGATAACTTAGGTGAAGTTGACCGCTTAATGCGCTGGCTCGACTTACCATTTGATATTGATAAATGGACACAATTGTATGCATAGCATAAGGATCATACTTTAACCGCATACTTTAACCTCTTATATGATGCACATTATGAGCCACTAAAGTGGGCCGATGAGAATGAACGATGGAGGCTCGCGCGCGAAGAGGGCACAATTGATGATGAGATTAAGGTTTTGAATGAAGCCAAGTTAAAGCATTTAAGAAAGGTATGGTCTGCCGCCTATAAGCCAGAACAACTTCTATGGCTTGATAATTTCTATAATTAGATTGTTGCCACTTAGAATGTTTCTACTCCTATTCTACAGGAAAAAGCTCGTGATTTCTGCGAGCTTCAACTACATATTAAGGAAGGTTTGCGCGCGGGCGCGGATGTTTCTAAAATGATGAAGCAAGCCGATGATATCGTTAAAACATATCATTTTGAAGCTTCTAATGCTAAATCCGCGGCGGACTTTGAATCAGTTGGAGAACTAATGGTTTATTATGGTAAGAAAGGATGGCATCCAAATTGGCATACTGAGCCGCAAGACTCCATTGACTTTATGATGGAAAATATTTAGAACTACTTAAAGCGTCTTGTAATTAACGAAGGCAATTTTGCAGAACAAGTTGAAGATAAGCGTGCTCGCTATAATATGACCGAACGTCTTGAAGAGATTGAAAATGAGAAAGTAGATTTTGATGAAACTGCTGATGTAGAATATGAAGGAGAAGATGACCTCTCTGCTGAGTTAACAGGAGGGGGTATAGATGGATGAAGCCATATTACGCGATGGAATACCGATTGAAAAAGGGGTTGTTCTAACGCGCGAATACCTTGATGCAAATCAAGAGCTATTTACTAAATATTTGGACTTATGGATACGATATCCAGATTTACTCCTTGACGCTATATAGGATTCGATAGACGCGAAGCATTTTCATCTAATGCCTTTTCAACGAGTAGAATTGCGCGCGGCTATGCGCTATAGATATACTTTCTGGACAGCTACACGCGCAACTTCTAAATCTTTTACAGCCTATTTAAGCGCATTGATACGAGCAGTATTATTACCTAATTCTACCATAATGATTGCTTCTGATACCAAAGGAACGGTTATTAAGATAGCAGAAGCTAAGTTTGAAGAGATATTTAGACATTGGCCCTTACTACGCAAAGAATTAAAAACTCGCGCCGATGATGGTAAGACGGGACAAAAAGCAAGTACAAACTATTATGAGTTATACTTAAAAAATGGTAGTATGATTTCTGTTGTATCTAAGGATACATCTCGTGGTCTTCGTGCTACTGCTGCAATTCTAGAAGAGGCTGCGTTAATTGAGGAAGTTCCTTTTAATGAAGTGCTTTGGCCGCAGATGAATATTGCGCGCCGTGAAGTTGATGGTTCTTTAAATCCTAATGAGCCTAGTTCTTCTCAAATCTTTATTACTACTGCTGCAGAACGTACTGTCTTTATGTATTAGAAACTTATTGAAATTACTGTTAACGCCGTCTTGCGGCCGAAAGAGTATTTTTCATGGGGCCTTTCCTATGAAGTTCCTCTTCATTATGGACTATTAGATAAAGCAACCTTAATGGATCAGCGCTATTCTAATACAGTAAGCGAGGACTCTTTTGCGCGAGAATCATTATCAATATGGAGTGGTAATAGTAAAGATGCGTGGCTAGATTCACGTCGTTTAAACAAACATCGTTCTTTATTGAAATGCGAGCGTAAAGCTGCAGATAACTTACCAGATGGTGCTTTCTATATAATTGGCGTTGACGTAGCACGTTATGGCGCGAATACCGCTATTATGGTTATTAAAGTACTACCCGGGGAGTAGCGTTTCAAGAAAAATGTAGTCTATACCGAAGTAATACATGGTGAGAACTATATCACTGTACAAGCGCCACGTATTAAAAAATTAATCGAACTATATCATCCTAAAGAGATTGTTATTGATGGTAATGGCCCAGGTATTGGCCTTATGGATGCGATGGTTTTACCTTCTTTTGACGCAAAAACAGGAGAACAATTTCCCGCATACTTTACCTTTAATAATGAGAACCACTTACCGCCAGAAATGCACGATGAAGCAGAAGAGCCTAATCTCAAATATAATGCAATTATATATGATATTAAAGCTTCTGCCTCTAATGAAGATGAAATCCACGCAGCATTCCTTACTGCTGTTAATAATGGATCAACATCCTTTTTGGCGCATGAGCGTGTTGTTAAAGATAAGTTAATTAAAACAAAGAAAGGTTAGAAAATGACATCATATGATAGACGAGTATTTTTATTACCATATGAAATGACTTCTCGCCTAATGGATGAACTTAATAATTTGCGGCTAAAGCCTACTGGTGTAGAAAATAAATATAAAGTTGAGCGTATTTCAAAATCAATTGAAAAAGACCGCTTTAGTGCGCTAGAATATGCAATGTATAGAATTAAATATTATGAAGATAAAGAAATTTTTAAACGCAGAAAAAAGAACATTAGTTCTTATGGCTTTTTCACTCCTAAAAGTAGGAGGTGATTTTTGTGAGTTAGGATTTTAAAGCTATGTTTGCAAGACCATAGTTCCGTATAAATTATGTTCCTATTGATTCTCGTGAACGCCTCTCTCGCTGGGGCGGCCATAGAACGAATAGTGTTATTGATAGAGATTTCACTATAGAAGAAATAGAAGAAATAATTCGCTCTGGTGAGATTTCAGCTATTCGTGAGTTATCTCGATATTATTATAGAACCAATGGTCGCTACCGCAATAATATCAATTTTCTTGCAACACTCTTTTTATATGAAACATTAGTAACTCCTATCTATGAAGCTGGTAAAGGCTCTAAGACGCAAATTATAAAAGCATTCTATAATGCTTGTAGTTTTGTTGAAGCTTTAGATATTAAGAATACATTGACACGTATTACGCGTGAATGGTTAAAGTCGGGGATATATTATGGTATTCTACAAGAACATGGTAATAAAGTTGTTGTATAGGATTTACCATAGGAATATTGCCGCACACGATTAAAAGACTTTAATAATCTTTGTATTTTAGAGTTCAATGTTACTTATTTCTTAACTAAATATGAAGATGAGAAAATACGTGACGCGGCTTTACTTAATTTCCCGCCTGCTATTCAACAAGGTTGGAAATTATATAAGGCTAAGAAATTAACTGATCCTTGGGTAATGGTACCAGTAAGTGCGGGCGGAATTGTTTTTTGCTTCTCAGAAGATACTACACCATTACTTGTAGCTTCTATTCCTGAACTTGCTAAAATGAAGGATGCCGTAAAGCGCGAGGAAAAGCGTGATGAGAATGAATTGTATAAGTTATTAATTCATAAGATGCCCACTGATAGTAATGGTCATTTAGTATTTGAGCTTGATGAAATCGCGGAAATTCACGCTGGTATCGCCGCGATGCTACAAGATTTAGATACAGTAGATGTATTAACAACACTTGGAGATGCAACATTAGAGAATCTGCAAGATTCTTCTGCAGCTAATTAGTCTAATAGCCGTATTGAAAAATATAGTGATAATGCATGGGATTCTTTAGGAAGCAGTAAATTATTCTTTAATGCAGATAATAGTTCATCTTTAGCATACGTTATTAAGCGTTTAGAAAGTGTTATGCAAGAATATATGAATGCATATGCTACTTGGATTAAGTTCTTAATCAATAGTCGCTTTAGTCGTACTGGATTAACTTTTGATTTTGAAATCTTACCAGTAACAAAGTTTAATATTAAAGACTATAAGGACTACTACTTATCAATGGCACAATTTGGTTATCCAAGAATGCGTGTAGCGGCGGCAATGGGTATTAAACAACGTAGTTTAGTAAGTACCGTTGACTTTGAAAATGAGTTCTTAAATCTTGATGAAAAAATGCGTCCACTATTATCATCTTATACGCAATCTGGCGATGAAAATTCTCAGAAAAAAAATAATTCTGGAGAAAAAAATAGTAGTGGTTCAACGTAGGTCAAAGACATTACTAATAAGGGCGGAAGACCAACGCTTGCTGATGAAGATCGTTCTCAAAAAACGCAAGCAAATATTGATAGTATGAGTTAAGGAGGCGCCATAATTTATGAAAAGAAATATTCCAATTTATTTTGACAATGCTATCATAATGTCGCCTGCTGAATCTATCAATGGTTCTTCTAATCTTAATAGATTAAAAGTTGGCGTCTTTACTAAATATGGTAATCGCAATGGGTCTTATATTAAAGATGATGTTGCAGAAATGTTAATTGATAGCGCGACAAAAGGTGATACTCCAGTAGTTGGATTCTTTGATCCAGAATCTCAAGGTTGGGCAAGTCATACTGGCCCCACACTTGCAAGCGCTTATGGTTATGTTGAGTATTTTGATGGCTGGCAGCCATTTAAAGATACTGATGGCGTAGAGCGTGATTACGCGGTTTTCTCTGTCGTATTATTTACTAGATACTTTAATGAAGCCAATTTTGTAGTAGGCCAGCATCAATCTATGGAACTCGATATAAACTCAATCGAAGGTGATTGGGCAAATATTGGAGACACCGAATATTTTGTTTACACTAAAGCAGAAATCATGGGATTGTGTATTATAGGTGACCACGAACCATGTTTTTCCGTATCTTCATTCTTTAGCAAGAATGATGATACATATAAATCTCAATATGAAAAGTTCTCTTCTCTATTGGCTGATTTGAAGGCTAAAGTTGAAGAGGCTGAAAAACAACCAACAGAAGGAGGGGAACATCAAATGGAAAATGTTGTAAATCCCGAAGTAAATGAGCCCACTCCTGTACAGGAAGAACCTGTAAATCAGGAGCCAGTAGCTCCAGTTGAGCCTGCGGCTGAACCAGCTGCAGAGCCAGCCGCAGAACCAGCAGAAGAAGTTGCTGCTGATGAACCTGCTGCTGAGCCAGCTGAACCTGCGGCAGAACCCGCAGAACCAGCTGCTACGGAGCCTGAACCCGCGGCCGAACCCGCACCCGATTTTGAAGCTCGTATTACTGAGCTTGAAAGTCAACTAAATGAAATGACTACTAATTATGAGAATGCTCAAACTCGTATTCAAGAACTTGAGGCCCAGATAACATCCGCGTCTGAGACTGAAGCTACCTTGCGTAATGAGATTGCTACCTATGAAGCCGAGCGCACTCGTTTAGAAGTAGAACAAAAAAATGCCTTAATTGAGCAGTTCGCAACTGACTTAACTGAGGAAGAAATCAGCCCAATTCGTGAAGAAATGAATAGCTTCAGTCTTGACGAATTAAAGAGCAAACTCGCAATTTGCTATGCTGATAAACACATGGCTGGCAGTGTTGACAACAAAGTAGTTCCACTACCAGAACCCGTTGTTGATGAATTCGCGTTATTTATGGAAAAATATCGCAAGAATTAAGGAGGAATAACTTATGTCAATGAAAAGATTTCCTATTACCAATGTTGTGGGCGATCTAGTTGACCAGCATCGCGATCCCGATGAAAAGCTATATGCCAGCCTAGAACTAAACCAGGTAGCATTCCCAAAGACTGGTATGGTAGTTTCCCAGACTCCCCTCGGAGACGCTTTTACAAAGGCCACTCCTTGTGAGAATGGTATGTGGGTCGTTGCTGATAAGGCCGCTGGTGCTATCAATCCACCCGCTGCTGCAACCGATGCCCCAATTGGTATTGTTTACACTACAGAAAAAGAATATGACCGTGAACACTATGGTCTACAACGTTTTGGCCGCAAGGTTAAGGGCGATTATCCCCGTGTTGGTATCCTAGGTATTGGTGATACTGTTACCACTAACTGCTTACAGTATGATGATGCAGTATTCCAGGCTGTAACCACTGGTGCCAATCAGATGACCGCTGAAGAAGCTCTATTAGCTGAGCTAAAGAAGGATCTAGCTGCTAATCCACTATATGTATGCATTAAGGCTGCTGCCCAGAATGCTACTCCTACCACTGAACAGGCTATCCCACAGATTGTAAAAACTGTTCCACAGTCTGGTATTTATGGTAGAATCGTTAAATTCTATACTATACCTAACGGCGGTATCGGCGTTAAGTATCAGATTATTCATGTATAATAGGAGGTGCGACTTATGAATAAGCTACATATGTTAATGAACGGCGTATTTGGTCGTGCCGTTCCTGCTGAATTTGCAGCAGAAAATTATGATTACGAAGCCGCTCTCCGTGATGAATTAGCCAAGCTAATGACAAAGGATGGCGTACACTTCAATCGTCACGTCTTCAATCGCAATAAGGAAGATGTATTTGAATTACTAGAAGAAAATCTACAGGAAGTTCTACCACAGAATGTCAAGAGTGCTCTTGATATGTTCGTTGAAGTAAGGAATTATGCTCAGGGTCAGCGCCCAGAGTTCCGTGTAACCCGCGGCAAGGTTCGTGGCAAGCAGTTCGTTACTCGTGCCACTGAATCTGGTAACTATGAGACTTTCCGTCTAGATCATGATCGCTTTGATCTATATATTCAGGCTATTGGTGGCGCTGGATATGTAGACTTCGAACGTTATCTTGACGGCCTAGAGAGTATGACTGATATTTATGAAGTCATCCAGGAAGGTATCGTAGATCGTCTATTTGAAATGGTACAGGGTTGCTTACTCAATTCTTGGAATGCTGCTGGTCGTCCAACCCGCAATAAGGTTGCAACCAACCAGTTCAATCCTACTGCTATGAAGAAACTATGCAATACTGTTGCTCCTTATGGCAGTCCTATTATTTACTGCACTCCTGAGTTCGCAGCAGAAATGGTTAATGCTCTAGTTTATAATGCTAGCAACATTAAGCTATCTGATGTTGATATGCAGGAAGTTCGCGATCGCGGCTACATCGGCAAATTCTATGGCACTCCTGTTGTAGTAATGCCACAGTCTTGGACTGATGAAACCAATACTAAACTACAGTTCAATCCTGCCTTTGCTTATGTACTACCTGCTGGCAAGGAAAAGATTATCAAGATGGCTTTCGAAGGATCTCCTTACTTCCGTGAGTGGGATGATCACGAAGGTGATAATAGCTTCACTCTACAGGGTTATGTAAAGGTCGGCGTTGGCCTATTCACTACTCCTAACTATTGGGGCATTTATTATAATGCTTCTCTATCTCAGGGTAGCGGTTGGGAAACTGAAAACGCCGCTGTAGTAAGCCAGAACGAAATTCAGAATAATTAATTAATATAATGGGAGGGAGGAACTTCCTCCCTCCCAGTACTTTTTAGGAGATAAAAGGAGGATAACATTATGTCTGTTAAAATTAAAAATATTAGTACGAGTTTAGTCTCGTTATATGCGCCAAATATTCATTTTAATCGTGAATTAATGCCGGGGCGTGAGATTCCTGTATCTCAGGAAGAGTATGAAGAGCTTACTTTTGATACTGGTTTTATGTCCCTTGTAAATGGACACTATTTAAAAATTACTGGTATTGAAGAAGAACAACAGGTTGAGGTTGTAGAAAATGTATTTGAAGCCTCTGAAATTGAAAATATGTTAGTTAAAGGTGATGTAACTGCATTTGCTAAGTTTATTCCACATGCGACTGACGCAGAAAAAGAAAGTGCTGTTACTCTTGCTGTATAGCATAAGATCACCAATGCGGGTATTGTGGCCCTAATTAAGAAATACTGCGATGTTGATATAATTCAGGCTATTGCCGCGAAACACGACGCAGAAGAGAAGTGATAAAAATGGCAACACCCTTCTTAAAAGTTTATGATGCATTTCTCGCACGCATAACCGCGGACGAGTGGACGTTAGAAGAAGAGTTAGCTATCGTAGAACGAGATTGGCAAGAACTTCTCAAAATGGCCATTGCTCGGTTTAAATATCCACGTGTGAGTTTAGAGTTTGAGGAAGTAAATGCCGCCACTGATGATACTCCTCAACTTAAAATATATTAGTTCACAGAAGATTTAACCAATGCTGAAATACAAGTATTAGCTACTTATATGAAGCATGAATGGATTAAACGCTGTGTAGCTAGCTGGGATCATATCGGTCAATTGTATACTTCAAAAGATTTCTCCGCAGCGAATCACTTAGATAAATTAAATGATTTAGAAAAATCTGTTGCTTTAGAATGTGAAGCAGCAAAGGATGATTATGATAAATCAAGAGGACATACTCCTGCAGGAATCTTTAGATAGCTTGCAGGAAAAAAGCAACATAGCTGACGTAACTTTTGATAGCTATAAGAATAAGCTAAAAGGGCGTTTATATGGGCTTTTATGTGAGCGTGAAAAAGACGGAGAATGGGAAAAATTCTTAGATTCATTAAAGATTGAAATTGATGGTCTTGGCGCCAATTCAATTAACTGGTGGCCGCTAAGAGGTAAAATTGGTATGCTTAAATTCTTGTCTTATGAATATTTTAGAAAGACAATTTTTGAGTGTATTAATTTAGTAAGCGGATTGAATAAGCCAGATGAATTACCTTGATGTATATTTTTCCCGCGTAAATCATTTTGGAGAAACTTATGCCGATAGATTAAAAAATAGCGGAATTGTTGCTTTTGAAAAATGGAAAGCACGTTCTCCTTTTTTAGTAGAAGATTTATCCGTTGAACGTGGCTATTATTTTAGTGGCATAATAGAGACGAGTAAGGATAAAGAAGAAAAGAAGCTCATGTATTTATATGTGGCACTTGATATTCCTATTCAAGTTGGCGATATACTTACATGGCGACAAGATAATGGAGTCATTGAAAAATGGCTTTTATTATAGAAGATACATAAAGTGCATGATTAGTATTAGACATTTCAAATCATTAAATGTAATTATGATTTAAAATGGATTGATACAGATGGTTATTTACGTAAGTCTTGGGCTTATGCAGTTAGTTCTGTTGATAGTAAAGTTAAAGGTAATTTCCGTATGTGGCATTCATTGATTTCACCACAGCCAAATAAGTTTGCAGAGATTATCATGCCGCGCCCTATCTTTAGAGATAAAAGTGCGGACTATGATGAATTAATGCGTGGTATTACATTTATTATTGAAAATGAAGGCTGGGTGGTAATTGAATGCGATTGGACTAGTGTTGAAGGTATTGTATATATGTCTTTAACAGAAAGTAAAGTAAATTATCAGTATGATAATCGAGAGATTGATGTCGCAAATACTGATAGATATAAGTTTCCTACATTGCCAACTTTATATAAGGTTGGGGATTAGATTGTACCTCAATTTGAAGCTGGCACATTAAATCAGTGGGAAATTAATCTAATTAAGCCAGATGATTGTGATTTTATTAATGATGCGTTTTAGGCTACTGGCCCTGGCCAATGTATTATTACAATGCAATTAAAGAATCGTCCGGCTGTTACTAAGACAGTTGAAATTACTATTAACCCTATAGAAACAGACTTTGTAGCTTATATTAAAGGCCCAGATCAATTGCGGCTTGATCGTAAAGATTATTATACTCTAGTATCTGATGATGGATATATTAATGACGCTGAAGTAAGTTTTGAGATTTAGCTTGATCCTAGCGCGAAAAAGCCGCCATCTGATTATGCTACTTTAGTACCTGCATTAGATGATAATGGAGAAGTTGTTTCTAATAAATATATTCTTCATGCTAATGCAAAAAATAAATTAGGTTCAGTTGTTTTAGTGGCTACTTATCAAGGTAAGGAATACACCAAAACAGTTGAAATTATTCCTTTATGGTGAGGTGAGTTAAATGCCAATATAGGAACCAACCCAAAGACGATTTGCGGTCATGGGCACTAATGCATTTAACATGGCCAATAAACTTATGCAAAATTAGAAACTTTGTAGACTTCTAAAATATTAGGTACGTGATCCTTTTGATGAAGAGAAATATGAGAATGTCGATGGCGTTTTGCTTTTAAATAAGCAAATTATGATTACTCCCAAAATTTGGGATGAAAGTACAGAAAAGACTTCATATATAGTCGCTTTATTTAATAGTTTTACCGTGAATCTAATGAATCCTGATTATAAAATAGATACTATTGGAATTGACGTAGCTTGTCCATATGATGAATGGGTTTTAAGCGGTCATTCTTTGCGCCCTTATCTTATTATGGAAGAAATTGATAGAATGTTTAATGGCGCGGAAATGGCAGGTATTGGAACATTAGAATTTGTTAGAGCAGATAGAAATGTATTTACTTCACAGATTGGCGGCTATACTATGCAGTATAAAATAAATGAATTTAACTGACAATGAGACGCTCAAATTTCTTAAAGGTAGTCCAGTATTTTTAGAAGATGTGTGTGCAGTATATCCTGCCACACTTGGAGAAATAATTGATCTTGGTTATGATAAATTTTAGCAATACTTATCAGTTGCTACTACTACTAAACCTACGGATGTAAAAAAAGATGATGAACTAAATGAATTACTTACACAATTAAGCGATTTTTAGTTTATTCTTTTTATGTCTAGTATTGATTAGTCAACAAATAGTTTGCTAAAAGAATCAATTCGTTTTTTTACTCATGAAGAAGCATCTATTGTATTAGAACCGCCTAGTATTATTATTGGGCCTTTAGTTGATAAACGTATAATGGATGAAAATATTTTTTATGACTTCTAGCATATATTACGCCGTATGTATTTTATGGAAGTAGAAGGCGAAGAGATAATTATTTATCCTGATGATGATCCCGCAACAAAACGGTTAAAAATGCAAATGCGGGCGAATAGAGAAAAGGTTCGTAAGGCAAAAGCTAAAAAGAACCAAGGAAAAGATTCTGATATGAAATTATCAGATCTCATTGGTAGTATGACTATCAATGATTGCGGCCTAAATATCCATGATATTTGGGATATTACATATTATGCTTTTCACGATTAGCTAAAGCGGATGGGCTGGCGTGACTAGTTTAATATAAATTAGAAAGCGGCTCTCGCAGGCGCTAAAATTAACAAGTCACAGTTAAAGCACTGGATGCGTTCCATTGCTAACTCTGATAAATAAAGGAGGTAAACTATTATGCCAAGTAACGTTAATATTTTTGATAAGTATGGCATTAAAGAGGTCGCTAACGTATACTTTGAGGCTCTAGAAGACGATCTTGCCGCTGGCGTATATAAGGGAGATATCGTTCTATTCCTAGATACCCTAAAAGTTTCCACTATTGAGACCACTGGTGAAAATACTGCTGCGCAAGGCGGTTGGGGCAATCCTCGTCTAATTCAGTGGGACTATGGTAAGGAAATTAACATCACTCTAGAAGATGCTTTAATGTCCCTAGAATCTCTACGTTTTATGCTTGGTGGCGCTATTAAAAAGCCAACAACTACTGCTCCAGTTATTGTTCGTCACACTGAAGAAGTTGTTTGCGGCGACAATGGTGTTGTACCAAAGCCAAAGGATCATTTAACTCAAGTCACTCTTACTCCTAAGGCTACTGTTGGGCATCCAATTCGTTTAATTAATCTTACTACTGGTGCTCGTACCCAGATAGTAAAGGCTTCCGGAGCAAGTGCAGATCCTACTATTGATGGTGAAAAGGCAATTAGCTTTGTAAATCCAAAGATGATTGGTGAGACTGCTGTTAAATCTGCAAAGGGCGATCATATTCGTATTTTCTGGGAAGAAGTAATTGAAAATGACAGTGGCAATGAAACTGCTATTGAAGTAACCATTTCTCCTGATACCTTCCCTGGAACTTACAAGGTAGTTGGCGATACATTCATGCGCTCTGAGAAGACTGGTAAGGATGAGCCCTTCCAGTTCATTATCAATAAGGCCAAGGTACAGAGCAATGTAACTCTAACCCTACAGGCTGAAGGTGATCCAACCACATTTGAAATGACTCTAAACGTATTACGTTCTACCAACGATGATGGTCAGAATGAGATGATGAAGCTAGTCCGTTATAATATTGGTTCTAGTTCTTCTGGTACTGCCGAAGATGACTATGGTTCTATCGTAAGCGGATCTTAATTATAAATGGACTTCCCTTAATGGGAAGTCCTTTTATTTTTTTATTTATAGGCGGTGATACCTATGTTAGATTAGAATTTTGGACATAAAGAACTATATTCAGTTGCTCTTCGCGCGAAAACTCCTATGCAATTTGGAAATAGGTATATAGAAGCGTAGGAACCAGTATTATATTTTGATAGCGTATAGATGTCATTATTGACTGAATAGAATAGACCAATTTTCGCGCGCGGCGGCTGGGCAAATATGCCTCGTGTTATTTGGGATGAAAGAAGTGAAGTCTCATTTTAGATGGTTGATGGAGTTATGTCCTCTGCAGGATTTAGTATTCTTCTTGGCGCAAATGTTGTATCAGAAGAATAGAATTAGCCTTTATACATTAATATGCGAGAAGAGGTAAAACCTCTTGGCATTACTTATAAAGAAAATGATAAGTAGTTTCCTTTAATCGAAATTAAACATAAACCTGTTATGTATCCTGTAAAAAAGCTTTTTATTTTTACTTATATTCGTAATACGATATAGTAGAAAATATACGGGAAGTATATTGAAACAGAACCTGATGCTTTGGGGATAATTCATCATAGAATGGCATTGGCGCTCGATAAAAATTTTGAAGAGCCAGCAGAAAATGATGGAAATTATGTGATTGATTATTACTATAAATATGAAGATGAAGCTTTGATTTATAGTGTAAATAAAGAACGATTTAACGGTCTTTTCACTTTAGAAGCTAAGTTTTATTCAAAGGATGAAAATGAAGGCATGAATTATACGAATGTATTATATATGCCAAAAGTTAGGATTGTAAGTAATATTAACTTACGATTGGGAGAAAGGGCCGATCCCACAGTTTCTACTTTTAATATCATTGGATTGCCAGAAACCGTTGGAGATTAGAAAAACTTAATTATGGATATAACCCGTCTAGGACAAAATATAGATGCGGATATTTAATATTAGCCACTTTCTTCGGAAAGTGGCTCTTTTTTTTATTATTTTGGGATAAAAGGAGATGAGATGAAATGGCAACACAAGGAATATAGTTACCAGTTGAACTATAGATAAAAAACTTGTAGGATATTACTAAATAGTTAAAATAGTTTGCTAGTAGTAATATTTTAGCTGAATCATTTGGTGGGAAAAAAATTGATGGCGAATTAAATAAAATTCTCCAACGTTTAGAGTCAGTTTAGGCTAAAGCACAATCAGCTTTTACTACATAGTCAAATTTTTCATCTGTAGAAAAAGATGTAGCTTAGATTGAACTGGGATTAAATCGAATTAATCAAGATATTGCTAATCTATCTTTTAAGGATTTAAAAATTCCTGATGATGTTCAAGGACAAATTGAAGCTTTATAGGGACGAATTAATGAACTTAATAATAGTTTATTAACTTTTAAAGGTACTCAAAAAGCTAAATTAGTAAGTAATTAGGAATTTATGGCAAACTTAAAAGTTGCTGAACCCGCCCAAGCAGCTAAAATGCTTGAAAAAGGTTATGATGAATTATTTCAAGCAATAAATAAAGGAATGGGGAAAGTTAATACAGAATTAGCTTTGAAGGCAGCAGCTTTTAAATAGCAGCAAGAAGTAATAACTTAGAATAAAGCCGGAAAAGCTGCTATGACACAATGGGGCGCATTAGGCTTTATTTAGGAGGCTTTTAAAGCTTTACCAAGAGATGACAGTAAGAAAAGCGAAACACAAAAATTAATGGACTCTATCATGAATTATACCGCTGGTGATAATAAAACTGGTGGTGAATTTGTTTCTTTTAAAAGAGGGGCGATTGGATAGAATAGTTTTTTAAAAGCCATATAGTCACAATTTGAATTTAGTCCTTAGGAAATGAATGAAATCAGATAGAGATTATCTGAATAGGCTAAAGAATTACAAACATCAGCTACTGACATATTAAAACGCATGAGCACTGATGAAAATTTAGCAAAAAATGTTTTATTCGGTTCAAAAGCAGATATGATTAGTAGTTTAAAAGATGGATATAAAGAGCAACAAGCTGTATTAGAAAAATTAAGAGCTGAATAGGATAATTATACTACACGTTAGAAAGCATATGAAAATGTACAAAATGCTTTTAAGGGACCAAATGATGATATCGCGGCGAAAGCTAAAGAAGTAGCTCAGGCGCTATAGGAACCAACCGCAGCATTAGAAAAGTATCAATAGGCTTTGCTTTAGTCTGTAATAAATAATCCAGCACTAGCTACACAATTTGGCAGTGCGGCAAACGAGATTAGAACAATGCTTTCCACTATTGATAGTGGACGGGCTAAATTAGCTGAAATGGATTAGACTATTAATAAAATGTAGGGTGTATCTAATTTTATTAATAGATATATTGGTGTGTATGCAATTGTGCGTAAAGTTTCTTAGGCTATTAGTAATGCGATGAATAATATTAAAGAATTGGATTAGTCTATTACTAATATTGCTGTTGTTACTAATATGTCTTAGGAAGATTTATGGGGAAAAATTGGCGAATATACAGCAATGGCACAAGAATACGGTGTGGCTACTAAAGATGTTTATACCGTATCACAATTATTCTACCAGCAAGGTTTATAGACTAGTCAAGTAATGTCTTTAACTACTGAAACATTAAAAATGGCTAAAATCTCTGGCATGGGATATGAAGAGGCTGCAAATGCTATGACAGTAGCGGTTCGTGCCTTTAGAATTGAAATGCAAGATGCATAGCAAGTTACTGATACATATAGTGCGCTTGCTGCAAAATTTGCTGTTAGCTCTGCTGAAATAGCTAATGCTATGGAGAAAACTGCTTCATCTGCGGCGAACGTTGGTATGTCTTTATAGAGCACTTCTGCTTTCATGAGTGTTATGATTCAAACTACTCGTGAATCTGCACAAAATATTGGTTCTGCTTTAAAATCTATCATTTCTCGTTATGGTGAGATGAAAGCATCTCCTTCTACATTATTAAATGTAGACGGTGAAGAAGTCGCATTTAATAAAGTTGATACCGCTTTAAAGTCTGTTGGTATTTCTATTAAAGATGCCGGTGGACAATTCCGTGATTTTGATGATGTCATTTTAGAGTTAGCATAGAAGTGGAATTCATTAGATAATAATACACAACGTTATATTGCTACTATTATGGCTGGTAATAGACAGCAATCTCGTTTTATTGCTTTGGTATCTAATTATGATGAATTAAATCGTGCTATGGATGTAGCTAATACATCAGAAAATGCTAGTATTGTGCAAGTTGGTAAAACAATGGATTCATTGGAAACCAAGACGAACAAATTAAAGAATGCATTTTCATAGTTATATTTAGATTTACATCTAGAAAAAGGTTTAAAAAGTGCGTATGATCTGTTAACTCAAATTGTTACAACTATCGGAAAACTTGGACTGTTTAAAGGAGTTTTACCAACTCTAGCAACTACTATTAATGCAGGCTTTGGTACAAAAAGCTTGATTAATATGTGGATAGATAAGTATAAAAGGAAGAGATTTGATTTATAGCAAGAAGTTGATGCTAATACTTCTAAGGCTTAGAATAAGATTGAAGAATTAGTTAAAAAAATAGAAACTCCTCATGAAATGACGGTAAATGCACATGTTAATTCAAGTGAGTTAGATTCTGCTTTAATAAAAGTGGCAACGATTGAATAGAAATCAAATATTGCTAATACTTTTTCACTAATGAAGCAAGCTAATCCTCAATTAACTTCTTCACAAATTTATTCTAAATTGTCACCTGAATTACTTCATCCATAGAATTTTACAGATGCTAATTGGCGTAAAGATTTCTTAAAAGGATTAGATATTACTCCAGAAAAGACGAAAAATTATAGTAATATAGATGGGGCTTTAGCTAAACTAGGTGGAGCTGCTGACGCCGCGGCAGGTCAGGTATAGGGCGCGGGAGAAACTGTTTCTTCAACTGCACAAGAAGTAGCTTCTGCATAGCAAGCAGAATCATCTACAACTGAAGCAAATACAAGTGCTAAAGAACAAGAGGCTTAGGCTTCTGAAAGCGTAGCTTAGGCAAAAACAAATGAAGTAACTAGTTCTGAGTAGGCAGCACAAGCTGATAATATAGAAGCTACTGCTAGTCAGACTGCGGCGTAGGCTGACAATGCTGAAGCTACAGCTAGTCATGTTGCAGCTCAGGCCGATAATGCTGAAGCTATAGCAAGCTAGAATACTGCAACAGGTGGGCTATCCGTAGGAGCAATGGCAAGTTAGCTTTCACTTCTTTCTGGTTCTCGTGTGGGAGAATAGGCATATAATGCTTTATTACCAGGACTTTTAGCTTCAGGTGAAGTAGCTTCTGCTACACAAGCAAAAAAATGGCTTGCGGCGAATGGGCTGCCAACTGATAATAATACAGCTAAACAGCTACGTGAGTTAACAATGCTTTAGAGAGAAGGAAAATTGCCTTCTTAGTCAGCATTACCACAATAGCCACCAGTGAATTCACCTAAGCCGATACAACAAGGAGAAAGTTCTCAAGAAAAATCTCATTGGTATTCTACTAAAAATAAAGAAACGGGTAAAACTGAATTTAGTAGTGCAGGTATAACAACTCTGAGCTTGACAACTGGTATTGCTCGTATGATTGCTCCAATTATTACTGCAGCAGGTGCATCAATTAAAGATAAGGGTAATGATCGTCGAGAATACTCTAAAATAGTAACTGGTTTAGGAAATGGGCTATCTGGCGCGGCGACTGGCGCATAGTTAGGTATGGTTGCTGGCCCTTTGGGAGCTTTAGTCGGTGCGATTGGTGGATTTGTTTTAACAGGTGCATCTGCAATATTTGATGGCTTCAATTATGATATTACAGAGCGCATTGCTAATTTAAGGCAAGAAGCAAAAGAAGCCTCTGATGAAAGTTTAAAGAAGTAGGCCAAAGTAATTGATTTATCTTCTACATTAGATAATTTAAAGAATTTAAAGAATTTAATGTATAATTCTTCTGAAGATATGAAGAATTATCAAGAAGCAGTTGCTTCTGCAGCAGATTCTTATCCAGAATTAATTAGTTCATATGATGATGCGGGAAATGCGATTATTGATTTAACTTCTGCAGAAACAACATTATCTTAGGCGCGATTAGAGGGAGCACGTGCGGCAAAGACTGCAGCTCTGAAAGAACTAGAAACTTCAAATAAGGAAATGGAGTTGTTTGGATAGCAAAGTGATAAGCCGGAAAGTGCATATACTACATTAGATACTTATATACAATTATTGAAGGAATTACCTACGCGTGAGAGATTTGGATAGTTAATGGAGGAGGAACCTTCTCGATATAAGCAATTTTTTCATGAAGATATATTTAATAGAACGACTGGAGACTTTGATTTAGACAGCTTTAGACTCTATGGTATTGCTCAACGTCAGTTAAATAAATTAAATGAATGGATAAAAAAGAATTCTGATACTATAGGAAAAAAAGATATTTATGCATTAGCAGGAGTAGATGAAACAAAAGCTTGGAATGAATGGTCAAGTGAAGATATAGAGAAAGCGACAAGCGGTTTATCTTCAGCAATGGAGCGCGCACAAGCAAAAAATAAATTACTTAGTATTTCAGCAGATTAGGCTATATCATTAGAAGAATTTATAACAAAAATAAATAATGATACGAGTTTGTCACAAGAATAGACTTCTTAGTTGGAAGCTACCAAGAATTATTAGGGATTATTTACTTAGGCATTATTAAGTAGAAAATCAACTTCTTATAATAATTTAAAACAATGGCAAGATGCAGAAGATAGCAATTTCAATTCTGTTTCATCTGAAATATATGAGAAATTTTTGACATGGTATAATGGCTTATCCGATGGCTTTAAAGAAGCATTCGCTCAAGTTAATTTTACTGAATATAAGAGTGCTGATGAAATAATTAGTAAATTTAATATTGAAGATACAGGTTTACAAGATGGACTCATAGAATAGTTTAGTAAAGCCAATCAAGCTAATCGTGATAGAATTTTAAAAACTATTTATTCTGATGAAGGTCAAGGTACTGATTTAAATAGTGAATTAAAAGGTTTAAATAAATTTACTACAGAAATTGAAGGATACGGTTAGTATAATAAAGCTTTAGAGATTGCTTATAAATTTGAGGATTTTGGTGATGGCTCGGCAATTATTTCTAAGTATGCTGATTATTTTACTGATTAGCTAGTATCCATTAATAAGTTAGCATACGATGGTTATGATGCTCTTGCTCGATCTCGATTAGATACTTTATCTTCATTAGCTGATGCTTTAAGTCAAATAAGTGATTCCAATGTTCAAAATGATTTATTTAAAACAATTACATCAATTGATTTATCTAGTTTTTCTTCTATTACTGATGCATATAATTATATTTAGCAATATGGAGAACAAAATAATAAGACGGCAGAAGTAGCAGGAATATTAGCGCAGTTAAAGGTAGCTGAACAAAATTTAATTTATAATGTTAATACTTTGGCGCAAGAATTAACTACTTCTGTAACAACTGCAGCGAAAGATATAGATAGTCTTCTTACAACTAATAAATCTGGTTTAACCTTTGATAAGGCTATTAAATCATTTAATAAGATTAACGCAGCATATAAGGATATTACAAGTTTTGATTAGATTTTCACATTTGATACTGCTTTAGGTAAATATGTATATACTGCTGACGGATTTGAAAAAGCACTAGCACAAAAGGAAAAAGATTTATATTAGAAATCTGATAAATTAAATAATGCCGCGAAAGTATATACAGAACAAATAACTTCTAAAAATGAATCTGGCGAAATTCAATTAAAATAGAATTTTGATTTCTTGCCAGATACAGTAGAAGCTGAGAAAGAAGAAACTAGCGTATTTAAAGATAATAATTCATTAATGCAAGCTTTAAGATAGGGTAATATAATAAATGATCAAACTACACCAGAAATTTAGAATGCTTATGAAACATTAGTACATGGATATATTTCTCAAACAGAATTTATTAATCGTAGTCAAGAATCTTTTGAACAATATATTAAAGATTATGCACAAAATGTACTAAATGATGCGGATGCGGCCGAAGTCTTATTAAAAAATTTCAAACTTAATAATAAAAATTAGTTATATGGGGCTATAGATTGGTCTAAATTGGCTTTAGGAACTGATTTTTCTGGTACTAATTAGATGCTGGCAAATTAGTTAGCAGAAGAGATTGGTTTATTAGAAAGAGTTAAAGACGCAAAAGGTAACATAATATCAGAAACTTGGAAAACAGAAAGTAAGAAGCAAGCTACTCCTGAAGAACTTCAAGATGCTTACTTAAAATAGTTATATGCAGGATAGGAAAATGCAGAGTAGCTTATTGCTATGGCTAAAGCTAGATTAGCAAAAGATACCAATAATAGTAAAGTTAATATGGCTTCCACGGCAATTTCAGAATTATTATCTGGCGGTGTAAAAGCATTAAGTGAAGAAAGTATTGCTTTATTAACTTCATATGGCCAACATATTTTTAAAGTCGATGAACAAAATAATATTACATCTGAACTTGATACTGGCTTAGATAGTATTCAATTGGCTTTAGATACATATTGGAAAACTACATTTAACAGTATTGATGAGGCTAATAATCAATATATATAGATTATTGAAGCTTCTTTTGCAAAAGCTAATGCTGGAAAATCATTATTATCTAATGGTAATAAATTAGATTTTAATACTATAGGAACAGCATTAAAATCTGTTGGACTCCAATTAGATGACGTTTATAAACAGAATGAAAAAACTGGACAATATGAATGGCAAAATGGTTTCGAAAATGCTTTAACTACTGATATTTTTGGACAAACTACCATAACTAATTGGGACAATTTTGTTGCTGCTTTGAAAGAAAAAGGTGTAGAAATTGGTGATGAGAGTAGTGCAGAATATTAGAAGTGGTATCGTGCTTACATTGATGCAAAAATCTCAGAGGCTGAATCAATTGATCCTAAAAAGATTGCTGCGACATAGATATCTAATTTAGGCAATGCTAAAGTAGGAGATACTCTTGATATTACAAATATTAAAGATATTCTTGGATTGTCTGTTGATGAAATTTATATTTCTACTTAGTAGCAACTAGATGATTATATTAAATTCTTCGAATAGAAATTATAGGATACTGATTGGGTTGCTAATAATTCCTAGGCAGCAGAATAGGCTAGATCAATAGTTTCTAAATTTAAGACTAAAGATAATAAATTTGAAGGTCTAAAAGGGGTTATTGCTGAATAGGTTTCTCGTGGTGCAGCAGAAGCTTATGCTAGCGCGATGGGATATACTGGTGATGTTACTACATATATGTAGAAACAATTAGATTACTATTGGGATGATTATTCTAAGTAGTTTAAAGCCGGACCTAATTCTATAGAAAAAATTCAATCAAAAATTGATGAATTAGTTAATGATGTAGATGCTGAAGGTAATAAGATTGATCATAGTGAAGAGATAGCTATTTTAACAGGAATGCTAAAAGATTTAAAAGATCTTACAGGTAATAAAGCTATTAATGCATTACGTGATATTTTAACTAATTATACTAATGTTACTAATACTATGGTAGAAACTTTTGAAGCCTAGTTTACCAATATAGATCTTGATCAATTTATTACTGAAGTTAATGGTAAGAAAGAATTAGATATCGCCGCGTTACGTCAAGCATATCCAGAAATTGCTAAACTCATTGATACTTCAATGCAAGAAGAAATTGCAGCAATCATAGATGATAATTTAGTTGAAATTGAAAATGCTACTAATTTAATTGCTTCTGGAACTACATCTTAGAAAGATATGGCGGCATTTGTAACTAAATATAATAATGATATGAGAACTAAATTAACTCAAGGAGATTTATTTAGTTACGATGATATTCTTGATAGTTTTACATTAAAACCAGAATATTTATAGGCATATGTTTAGAAATAGAAAGAAGAATTAGAAAAATTAGGATGGAAGCCAACAGATATTGATAAATTTATTAAAGATACCACTATTAAATAGTTAGCTTCTGCTATTGATATTGATAATTTTTTAGATGCAAGTGATAGAAGTGAAGGTAGTAAATCTAGAGAAAAACTTATTAAACAATTTGAGAATTTAAGAAAAAGTTAGATAGATACTTCTAATTTACCAGATTATGCTAAGAAATCTGCATTAGATAGTGCAAGATTGTATGCTGTAACTATAGTGGATGCTGTTGAAGCTGGTGGAGAAGGCGCGGTTAATGCCGGTAAAGAATTAGCTACACTTCTTGAAGAAGAATTATCTCCAGAAGAAATAGAAAAATATTACTATTCTGCAATTAATCGTTTACAAGGTTATGCTGATAGTATTGGAGATTTAACTAAAGGATCTTATGTTGCAGATGCAGAATTAAAAGCAATTCTTAAAACTGCGGGTATGATTGATGCTGAAACAGGATTAGTAACAAATGTTGAAAATATGGCTGATGCTTATTATGAAATTTATAAGTAGATGTCTCATTCGGCAGGAAAAACAGCAGCATCATTAAATAAAATATATGCTCAATACTTAACAGCATCTGAATAGGGAGACATTGATGCTATTGCCGCGATGGGCGATGCAATGGGCATGACCTATGATGCATTAGGCACATTACTCGGAAAATATGGTAAAGAATTAGAAACATGGCTGCGTCAAAATACTGGTTTATATGAAAAGATTGGCGCCGGAAAAATTCGTATTACTGATTTTTCACAATTTGCCAGTAATATGGGTTGGCAACCAGGTTCAGAGGAATATACGAGTGCATTTAAGACCTATAATGATTCTTTAATTGAATTAAACAATAAGATCGAAAAGAGCATTTTTGATGAAATAAAAAATATTTCAGATGCCAATATTGGAGACTAGATTAATCTTACTCAAGCATATACTGCTATTGAAAAATTTGAAAAGCATGACATGCAAGATTTTGTATCTTCACTAAGAGATCTTGGTGCAGAATTTTCCGATGGGATTTTAACTCTTTCTGATAATGCTAATATTCCTATGATAATTAAAGCAATTGCTGAAGAGGCACAGAGAGCAGGTGGGTTAATTCCAGAATAGCTGGCTAGTCTAAATGATGTATTAATAGAAACATTATCTAAAATTGCTAATTTAATTAAGAGCGGTATTAATGGCACGTTATCTAATGTTGATGCTCATAATTTATCTGGTTGGGCAAAAAATATAGGTATTGATAAATTAGATTTTGTTAAGACTACAGATGGATTAAAACTAGCTTAGAATTCAGCAATTGAATTATATGCTAAATTAAATTAGATTGATAGTTTACAAGGTAAGTTAGTATTTGATGAATTAAATAAATCTTTACAAGAAAGTAATGAACATTATAAGAGCATTAGTGATATTGCTAATCGTATTGCTTGGATTGAAGATAAAACTCACCCAGCGCGCGCGAAATAGTATGCATAGGAATTGGCTTTGGCTAAAGAGATTTATGCTGTACGTTCTACAACAGAAGATAGCTCATTTAACTTTATGTCAAATAAAATCCCTGGCGCACAAAATAATCCAATTAATTATTTTGAAAATTGGGCATCCGCAATTCATACTTTTAATGATGCTTTAAAAAAACCTGGCACTTATACGAAAGATAAGAAGACTTATAAATCTGGTTTTGTAGATTATGATTTTTGGTATAATTTAGTTACTGAAATGAATAACATTGCCAGTATGGGTCAAGATATTGAATTTGCAGGAGTTACATTGGATGGTTCTCTTGAACGAGCATCTGAATTAATTTAGAAAGGTGCAGATTCATTAGTTGTGACTAGTACTGGTGAAGTAAAAGTTGCATTAAAAGGAATGGCGCTTGATTTTTCATCAGGGACGAAAGCTTTTTCTGGTGATGTTACCGCTGGTATTCAAGCTATGGCTAAATCATAGGTAGAAATGCTTGATGGTATGATTTAGTTACTTGAAACTGTTGTAGCTATGGAAAAATTAGGAGATATTACTGGCAGAGATAATACTATTGATCTTACTGATTTATTCCCAGAATTTACTTCTGATACAGATAAGAATACATTAAAGGATATCACTGGTTTAAATGATTTTATAAAAGCAGCGGGTGATAATTTAGATACTATTATAATTAATGGAGAAAAATTATCGGACACTATTAAACGCGCATAGACAGAAGGATTAAATAAAGCTGAAGCAGAAAATTTCACAGCTATTATGAATTCACTTTATTAGATGTATCAATCTGGAGAATATAATCTTGATAATATTTATGATTCTATTCAAGAGATTATGGCAGCATCGGACTTTTCTGGTACTATCCAATTGGGTGATAATACTTTAATTATTCAAAAAGGTACAACAATTTTATAGACTAAAGATGGAAAATATTAGGCCAATGGGAAAACTTATGATACCCTTGATGAAGCTATAGCAACTGCAACTGTTGATAGACAGGGTGGTGGCGGTGAAGCTACTTGGGATGATACAACTAATAAAGCTAAAAAAACTATACATATTAAATCTCTTGATATGAATATAGTAATAGAGTCAGGAACTGATGGTAAGGTATCATTTAATGATGAATAGTTTAATAGTTTAGATGAATATATCTAGCATTGTATTGATGCAGATTCTTCATTAACACAAGAAGAAAAAATATAGAAAAAAATTGATGTTGGCTTAGAATTAGGTACAGTTAAATTAGATAGTTTTACTTATAATAGTATAAATAATACTATAAAGAAACAATTAGAGGAAGCTTTAGCATCTGGACAACAAGCTCAAGTAGATGCAGTAATTGAGGCCCATCCGGTTTTAAGTCAGTTAAAAGGACAGACTGGTGAAGAAATTTCTAAATTATTAGGTTTAAATAGTGTTAAAACTACAGTAGATAATAGTTAGGCTCTTGAAGCCATAGATGCGGTCGAAAAAGCTCTTGATAATCTTAAAGATAAAACAATTACTATTACGACAATTGAAAAAACAATTTCCAATAGCACTTCATCTAATAATAAAACTTCAAATACATCTTTAAGTAAGCCACGAGTAGAAAAATCTTTTGTTTATAATAGCACTGGTAATATTGGTTTAGCTCAAGCAAAAGGTACTTTAATGGGTGAACTAGGCCCAGAACTTGTAGTCTCCAATGGCCGCTACTTTGTAGCCGGGCAAAGCGGCCCAGAAATGGTTAATCTTGCAGATGATGCTATTGTATTCAATCATTTACAAACTAAATCACTTCTTGAAAAAGGTATGTCCTCCAGTCGCGGAAAGGCTGTTACTAATGAGCGTAATGCAGTTGCTTTCGCTACTGGAAATATTAATGGTGGACCTGCAATGGCTTCTGCTTCTGCGGCACTTGCAGCTTTAAAATAGCTTCGTGCTCAATGGAAAGCGCTAGCTGGTCTTTCTGCTAAAGACCTTGCTGGAAAAGGCGGTAGTGGCGGTGGAGGCGGTGGAAACACCGACAAAATTGGTAACTTTGTTAAGGAACTCGAAAAGTGGTATAACTGGTTACAAGAAATTGCTGAGTTAGAAGAACAAATAAATTATCAAGAAAAACTTCGTTCTAAAATTCAGTCTGATATGATACCACATGGCCAAGACATTGCTACTAGTTATATGACTTCTTTAGATGCATTAGAAAAAGAAATAGTGGTTCAAGAAGATTTACGTAATGCTCAACAAGAATATTTTGATCAGCGTAGAGCTTGGATGAATAGTAATTAGAATCCTTTCTCTTCTTTATATACCTTCGATGAAAATGGGCAATTAAAATATGCGAATGGTAAGCTTGAAGAACTTTCTAATATGGTTGGCCGCAATGAAGAAGGAAAAGCCAACTATGATGCTAAAGAACAATATGAAATGATTCAGGCTATGGGCTATGGTGATTTCTTAAAGTACGATAGCAGTGGTAAAGAAATTGAGCTATATTAGAAAGATAAAGACGGCGAATATAAGCTTGATAAAAAAGGCAAAAAGATGGTTAACACTGAAGCCTATACTACTGCGGTTCAAGCTTTCTGGGATAAGATTGATTCTGATAAAGAAGAGATGCAATCCTTACATGATTCTATTAATGAGCATCGTGATGCAGTCTTAGAAAAACAATAGGCAATGAATGAAATCTTAAAATCTATTGAAGATAATTAGATTGCAGTTGAAAATAAAGTATTAGATGCTATGATTGATAGTCGTGAGCGCGCGATAGAAGAATCAGAAAAGGAACGCGATGCGATTGAAAAATCTTCTTAGTCTTTAATCAAGGGATTGTCTGATCAATTGAAGAAAGAGCGTGCAATGTATGAGCAATAGTAGGATAAAAATGAACTTAATTCATTACAACGTAGACTTGGTATCTTACAACGTAGTGGTGGTTCCGCTTCTGAAATTGCTAGTTTACAAGAACAAATTAATTAGAAGCAATAGGATGCTTATTTTGATGCGCAGTAGAATTAGATTGATGCTTTACAAGAGGCTTCCGATAATGAACTTGCGCGCTTAGATGCCTAGATTGAATTAGCTAAGGAAACATTAGAATATGAAAAGATGCATGGATTATTATGGCAGAAAGTTTCAGATATATTAGCTAGGTCTCCTACTGAAATAGCATAGTATATTGAGGATAATAATTCAGATTATTGGGGCAAATCCAGAACAGACCTTGCTCAAACTCTACGTGAAGATCTAATGGAAACGTAGGAGTTTAAAAAGATTCAAGAGAATTTCGATGTAATTGCTGCATATTATAAGGCTTTTGATGATGCTGCAAATGCCGGTGATAAAGATAAGTAGATACAAGATGAATCTAATACTACTAAAGAGTTAATGTAGAATAGTGAAAAGGCAAATTATAGTTTTGATGGGTCTGGTACGTAGACTAATTCGACTTCTATTAAAACTTCAGAAGAGACAAAAGAAAAAGATTAGGATGAAGGTAAAAAATATAAAGTAACTTATAAAATAACTGGCACTTCAGGTGATTTAAGTCCAAGTAACACAACAGGTTATGGAATTGGAGATACTGAAGAGGAAGCAAGAAATAATGCATAGTATTTAGCTAAGAGAAAAGCTAATAGTATTACTAATGCTAAAATTTCATATTCTGATCCTATATAGTATGAATCTGATGTATAGACTGGTTCAACTCCTATTGATAAGAAAGAAGAAGAAAGACAAGAAGAAGAAAATAATACTTAGAATAAGTATAAAGCATCTTATGATATTTATGATGAAAAAGGTAATAAAACTAATTTAGGAGGATTCGGTATAGGAGATGATCCTAAGCAAGCAAAGTTAGCTGCAGAGAGTCTTGCTAAACAAAAAATAAGAACTTCACCATCGTATAGATATCATATAGCTGAACCAAAAGCTTACGCGCAAGGCGGCTTAAACAATTATACAGGATTAGCTTTATTACATGGTTCTCCTTCTAGACCTGAAGCAGTTTTAACCGCACGGCAAACTTCTATCTTACGCAATGAAATTTTAGGCCATCATAATGATTCATTATTAAATTTATTAACTGATTTCCGTGAAGCTTGGTCTGAAACTAAAAATGCCTATAGTTCAATTACAAGAGATTCTTCTGTAGTAATTGAACATGCAGAAGTGAATATGAATGTTGAAAGTATTGATAACGATTATGGTGCTCAACGTGCTGGTGAACAAGCTTTGAACTAGATGATGCAAATAGCTCGTAAGACTCAAGCTTAGAATCGTATAGGTTAAGGAGGTAAAAGGATATGCCAGATTATAGAGATTATGGACAATTTAAACGAGGAGAGGTAACTCTCTCCGGAACTAAAATAAATATTGAAACAGAAAATATCCATTATGGGTAGCCATATTTGGCTACCCATGATGGGAATCAACAAAGACTAGATTATATGTGGCGGTCGTTTATTAGTTTCACCTATGGTGGTCGCGCAATTGAGGATTTTGATCTAATTGCTGTTACTAGTGGTGATAGATTAAATAGATTAGGTTCTGCTTAGTTTACTGATAATATTTCTTCTTATGACAATTTAAGTGGGCAATAGTATTGGAAGACTCACTATCAAGCAAATACTTTAGAATTAAATTTAGCAACAGATGGAATCGACTAGGCTAAATTAGAGGATTTTTTACATTGGTTTTCTGCGGGAGAAGCTAAAGAATTGATCTTGGCTGAGCATCCAAATCGTGCAATTTTGGCACGAGTATCTGAACCTCCTCAACTAAATTTATTACCTTTTTCTACAACTGTAGATATGAAAATTTCCACTCATATTTATCAAACATATACTACTTTATATAAGGGTGAAATTATATTAAAGTTTGTAATGGATGATCCTTTTTGGTATGCTAAAGATAATTTACTTGGTATTAGAGATGAGGAACATCATCGTTATACTGATCAATGGGTGGATGCACGTGGGAACGTAGTAAATATTTTTGCTTCCCAAGATGCATTAAAAATATTATATGAAGACGGTATTCCATTAGGTACTATGATCCAAAAGAATATGTTATTGGGGAATGGTGGTTTTGCTAGCGTAGAAAATAATATAATTAGTAGAATTTGGGATCCAAATTCATCCATATAGATAGCAAATAATAAAAATCTATCTGGTGGTGGCGCACTTATTGATAATGGTTCCAGACAATTTGGAGTTATTGCTGGCGCAATTATTGATATTGCTGGAAATGGTATTGTAAAGTTGAAAAAAGAAGGTAGCACGACAGAATCTGAAATACCAGATAAAGGATACTTCTATTATTCTGGTACCGCTCCCGCGCCGACTATTATTGAATTTACAATGACACCCATAATTGATTCTAGTTAGTATATAGTTTCTCCAAGAAATAGTAAAAGTAGTAATGATCCTAAATATAACACTATTACAATTAAAAGTGGAAATGTATAGGAGTTACGTTTTACCACTCCTAATTTATTTAGTAGCTATAATAAAGCAATAGAGATCTTTAAAGCAAAAGCAAATAATGATTATACGTTAGAAGATATACGGTAGTCCTTACGTGACGAGGTAAGGCATGCTACTATTAGAGCTTGGGCGATTGAAATGGTTAATACCATAAGTAAAGGTGCCAATGCTTATTGCACAGCATTACGCTCTCGCTTTACCACAGAAGTTAATAGTGTAACTTTTAGATTTAATAGTGAAAATGGAGAAGCTATTGGAATTTTTAAAAATGCTAGCGGTGAAAAAACTTTTGAAGAAGATGTTGGAGATATGTTGCGCTCAAATTACATAATATTAAGAGATAGAAATCATCCAACTATGGATGGTTATATTAGTGGATGGACAGAAAATGATAAATTACGTTCTCATTGTATAACTCATGATATAGATGGAGGAATTACTAATCTACAAATATTATATAAAAATATGTATTTATAATGAGTAAAAAGGAGGAAAGAACATGATTACGGATAATCAAAAAGAATTATTAATACAATAGTATTATGATCGTGGAGTATTAAAGAAAGAGATTCGTAGTTATGAAGTTTCCCTATGGACACTTTAGGATGAGTTTATAACCGTCCTAAAGTGGTCCGATGTGGAGCAAAAAGGAAGAATAGAATCTCCAAAAATGATCCTAAATATTGATGGTACCGAAAAGTTTACTTTTAGTATTCCTATGTATTATAGGGAAAATGGTAAATTAATAGAGAATCCTAATTGGTATAATGTTTAGAATGATAAGAATTTAATGGTAGGATTGAGAAAATTAAAGGTTATTTTTAATAAAGATACTGAAGTAGAGCATGTATTTGAATTTATTATTACAAATGTAACAGAAACACATGAAAGAGATATTCTTACTTGTGAAATAGAAAGTGAAGGATTAGCATTCTAGGAATTAGGAAAAATTGGTTATAAAGTTAGTTTATCATTAGCTAATTTTGAACTGGTATACAAAGAGTGGGAAACAAATGGTGAGTGGACTCGCTATGACGGTACAAAAGTTACCACTCAGCCGATCCAAAATGTACAGTATTGGTGCGAAGAAGCTGGATTAGAACCCGTTCCATCAGATTCCGCTTTAATTAATTCTCGTATTTGGTACTATGATATACAAATGAATTGGGATGCTTTTGCTGATGGAAAACAGAGAGACCCACATATTGTGTATGAAGAAGAATATACTAGTTCATGGGATAATGATCTGCGGCCATTAGCTTTTGAAAATTTCAGAGAAAAAGCACGATCAATAGAAGTTGAGAAGAGTAACTTATATAATATTACAAAAACTATAGCAGAGAAATTTGAAATATTCTGTAAATATGAGTATATGTATGATGAAAATTATCATATCATTGGACGAAAGGTTGTTTTTTATAATAATTTCATGCAAGATGGACTTGGTTCAATTACTTTATAGTATCCTTACTCTTCTTCTAAGATTTCGCGCACAATGGACTCTACTGCTATTACAACAAAATTGTTTGTACTAGATATTGATGAACATGATATTGCTGATGCTGAACCTAATGCTTCGCGTGAAGATTATATATTAAATTTTGATTTCTTATATCAAACTGGTGCAATTACACAAGAATAGTATGATGCAATTTAGCCTTATTATAAGGATGTTAGGACAAAAAATGATGAGTTAATTAATTTATAGAATCAATTAATTATATATTAGGAATAGCAACCAGAAATTGCCGCGAAGAAGACTATTCTTGATAACTCAATAAAAATTGATGAAGAGCAAATTGAAGCTAACCAAAGGCTCGGTAATGCATTAGGTGCATTGGATGGCGTTGCGGATTAGTATATTGAATTAAGCGCGGCAAAGCCAGATTATTTATTAATACATACTAATGAAAATGGCTCTCGCTATGTTAATCTATCTACAACAAATAAAGGCATTGTGGATGATAGTATTACTGTATGGGCAACTTTTGGATATGATAGTGATGATAAACCTTAGTTAAGTAATTAGATTACAGGATTTATATTAGATCATGATGGTGCTAATAATTTAACTACTTTAACTTTTACACAAGATACTTCCGCATATACTAGTGTTTATTTATTATATAAGTATAATCCTAAATTATATTATGATAACGTGATAAAAATTTGGGAAACTAAATCAGCACAAGATTAGTTGGATCTTTTAGAATAGACCAATTTACTTAATGAGATAAATGATAAAATTGATTCTACTACTTTAGAAATAGAAAGAGTAATGCATGAAAAGGCATAGATTGTAAAAGCTTTTGAACACTTAATGGGGCCTGCATTAAGAGAAGGCTATTGGCAGCCAGAAGATTACGATGACTATGGTGATAGAAAGATAAGTAATATATCACTTAGTACTTCTGTAGATTTAACACGCTCTACAGAAAAAGAGATGAAGGCAGGCTGGGATAGCGAACTATTTATAGGAGAACAAAAACTTTACTATGAGGAAGGTGCGAACCAAGATAAAATATATTATCCTTGTATAAATTTAAAGAGCCTTTTTGGTTCAAATATTCCTACTGATTTATCAGATTATAGTATTGTATGGAAGGCTACCAATTGGGAAGGTTAGAGTTATGATTGGACCTCCATTAAAGATTTACGAGTCTTATCTATTGGTTCGTCCGCATTAATACGTTTTATTAAGTTTGGCAATGAAGGTATTATTCCTGTTTTAGTTGTTACTGGTGCACAAGCATTTATTCCAGAAGAGTTAACTAGATTAACTGAAACCGGAGAAGCGCGCTTAGAAAAATATTCTATTAGTATAGATAAAACAAATGGCGTAACTTCAGTATCTCACGGAGATAATTAGATACCGATTGGCAATAATTGGATTATTATTAATAAAAATACAAGTGAAACAATCTATCCTATAGTATAGCCACGTATTAAAAATTCTGCTATGACCTTAAAGACAGATACTAATAGTCTGTTTATCAAATATGGAAATAATATACTATCGCAGTTTTCCGATTATTATATCAATATGCGCATAGGTAATCAAGGCGGACCTGAGCATTATATTACTATTAAGCCTGAAGTACTCATTAAGTATGGTTTGGACCAAAATTTTAATATCAATTATATTTTATCAAATGCAAATACGGCTATTTATTTAGATGCCAAAAAGGTATCATAGGAAAATGCTTATCCTAAAGTATCTTATAGCATAGATGTTAACTTATTAAATACATCTTTGCTTTATACATTATATAATAAGCTCGCACGTATAGTTATGGTTAATGATACTGATTTAAAGTTTAAAAATACTTTTGGATATATTTCATAGGTAGATTTAGATTTAGATAATTGTTAGAATGATACTGTAGAAATTAAGAATTATAAAACAAAGTTTGAAGACTTATTTTCTACTATTGTAGCACAAACAGAGGAAATGAAACGTAGTGGCGCAGGTCTGACTACGGCATTAAGTGGTGGAATTCCATTATCTGCAGATAGTTTTACACAAACTATAGTTTAGCATAAGGACATTCTTAATGCTTATTTAGACTCACATTTTGATAGTAGTTAGGTGATAAGAGATAGATTAACTGAGTTATTTAGTGAAGCAGGAGAAATTTTAGGTGGTTCTAATAAAACATTAAATAAATTAAAATCACTTACACTTGATAATGCTAGAATTTTATCTAAATTTGCAGAAAATGTTGCTATAGAGCTTACTACTAAAATTTATCGTTCTACAGAAAAGCCTGCAAATTTTAAACCAGGTGATATCTGGATTTATACAGATGAATATGGTAATGAGCATAGGTATTTGGCAATGACTGATTCATCTTTGTCTGGTAGTGGTAGTGATTTTGGATTTGTGCGTACACATGATGGTTCATTAGCGTCTATTCGCGGTGCAAAAGTAATATCGGACGCTGAGGCTGGCACAGTAGATATTACAGGTGAAAATGAAATTAACATTAGATCTGGTAATAATTTATATCTTGCTGCAAATGCTGATGTTAATATTGTTGGTAATAGAAGTGTTAATATTGGCGGTTCAACTATTAATATTGGCGCTGGAATAGGGGCTGCACATTTTACTGTTTCTGGTACAATAGATACTACTAAATTTACAAATAAAACTAATAATGAGCTAGGCTCATTCTGGTTTAGATATAAAGATGGACATTGGACATATAAGAATAATTAGATTGATTTATCTGATTATGGCATCAGTATTTTAGTAAAAGAAAATCAATCTCTAGTAAATGATGTAGACCAGCTATTTGTGTGGAATCATGGTAATAATGATATTACATGGATGGAAAGTAATAAGGATACTATGGGCTCTATTAATTTAGTTGCTAGCGGAATTACTCAGATTGAAGAAGGTAAAGCAAATACCGAGCTAGCAAAAGTTCTAATTAATCCATACAAGATTGAAATGGGCGCAGCAGAATTAGAAATGAAGGCAAAGAGTAAAATTATTTTACGTTCTTCTACTGGCACATATGCTAAAACAGCCGCTATTTCTATTAGTGCGGAAGAGGGAGTATACATTGGAGCTGGACAAGGAGTCCGTATTTATAGTGGCTCTCCAACCGCGCAAGTGTATGTTGGCCCCGCTCATTATTCTAAATATCAAAAAGGCGATATATGGGTAAAGATTAAAAAGATTGGTGATTGGGCAGGTCATATCGGATATGATGGTGATGCGGATGGCACTAATTTTTATACTATTTCAATATTATCTGGCCAAGAACATAATACATTTGAAGTAGAAGGTATATATGATGCCTTGGATAATTGGAATGCAGAACCAGATACTCCAGAACCTGCTACTGATTATAGGTATACTACTACCGGATGGCAGCAACGCTCTACTACTAATATCGAGTAGAGCGCACGTGAAGTAATTGTTGGAACCGGTGCTTCTGTTGAATTAAATAAAGAACACTTATTATTAGGATTTGCTAATATAGAAAAGGATCAAGGATCAGCAATAGAGTTGACAGATGAATTTGTTATTATTGCTTCTGGTAATAATATTAGTGGCAATTTAATTACTGATAAAGATATTAATGTTACTGGTCTTTCTTCAGGATTAATTGGCGCGAAATTTACCAATTCTAGTATGGGCTTTGCAACACAAAGTGGATCAATTATTAATGCTTTTATTATGAATGATAATGGGTTAACTATGGGAAGTTAGAATACTGGAAATGCAATAAACCTAGTTACCTCGTCTAAAGATCAACTACGTTCACATTTTAATAGTACTGATAATGGATCTTATGTAAGAATCGCGCCAGAAGGTATTGAATTAGGGTCATTAGGTGATCTTTATATTAATACTGATAATTTTAAGTTATAGACACATAGTCGCTCAGCAGAAGATTATCCCAATGGAGAATATATTGATGGTAATACTATTTTGGCATTGGGTGCTGGATTTAATTAGAATAATATTACTGGACGCGAATCTATTACTGATTTACGTACATTAGCTGAACGTGAAACTAACCCTATAGATATAAGATTAGTAGTTAATTAGAATGGAGCGTATTTTAAAGGAAATGTATATGCTGATAATGGTAAATTTCATGGTGTTGTTGAAGCAACTAGTTTTACTACTCTAGATGATAAAAAAGATGAAGAACTTAGAAAATTATTGTCTGGAGAAATATAGCGCCAAATTAATGATGATATCTAGACATGGACAGGAAAAGGAACTCCTCGTCCACTAAATGTAAGTGATAGTGGCTGGAATAGTAGCTATATCGTCGCGGTAATTGAAGGAGATACTAGCGAATGGAGTAAAATTTGTTATGTTGGTTCTACTGCCCCAACTGGTACTAATGATGAAAAAGAAAAGCACGTTGGCGATATTTTTTATGATGTTAAAGATGATAGTGCCACCGGTGGTCAAGCATTTCGATATGTAAAAAGTGATAATTAGTATTATTGGCAGTCTTTAGGAGACACAATCACTACTAGTATTGCTGCGAGTGTAGAAGCTGCTAAAGAAGATATTAGTAATTTAGCTAAAGGTGAAAAACCAATTAAAGGATATTTTGAATCTGGAAATACTATCTTATTTAGTCAATTAAGCCATAATACTGGATTGACTATTTTAGGAAAAACTACTGATACTGGTACAAACTATATAAGTATTTTCCGTGCTTCTAGTGATAGAATGGGATTTTTTGGCTTGGGTCAGTCTGATCTTAGTTCAGTTTTATATCAAACTAATAGTGAATGGACATTTGATGAACAATAGTTTAGCGCGAAAGCTATACCTATGTTATGGTATAAACGCGGTAATTTATATCTAGCTGGAACTTTATATGCAGATAGGATACGAATTGGAAATGAGAGCGAAGACGAGTCATTATAGAGTTATATTGATAGCCGAGTTGGTCAATTAGATTATATGTCTACCGTTAAGTCAACATTATCTTCTGTTTTTAATGAAGCAGGTGAGATTTTAACAGCTGCTCAACATTCATTAACTGAATTAGATAATTTAACAGTAGAAAATAATACAATTTTAGAAACTTTTAAAGCAAAAGCAGCCCAGGCATAGAAAACATCTATTGAATGGTATACAACGAATGCAAGCGAAGATACTATATCTGCGGTACGAATTGATCCTAATACTGGAGTTTGGATTGGCACAGATAAAGAAATACGCTTATTTAGCAGTGCTTTAACTAATAATAATACCGGAAGCAGTGTATTAATAAATAAAGATAAAATTTTGTTTGGTGTCAGTAACGGAGCAAATGGTACAGCAGTATCAATGGATTCTAATTAGATATTGTTAGCAGCAGGGGATATTACAACTGCTAATAGTACAACTAAAATTACAACTACTTCTTCTACAGCGGGCGTATAGATATAGAAAGATTATATTGGATTAGCTACCGGTACTAGTATCAATAGAAGTTTGGTATCTATAAAACCTAGCTAGATTTTAATAGGAACTGGATTTACTACTGAATCAAATTATACAAGTGGAAGCTATATACTAATGAAAAATGAAAATTCTACTGCAAAATTTGAAATTGGTTCAAGCGGTGTATTTAGGTTATTAACACCTCGAGTTTATATAGACGGTGCTGCATCAGGTACGGCGAAGATGTTTGCCTTGGGAAAAAGTGACGGTACTACATATGCCTTAAAATATACTGCAGATGGGACTTTGGAAATTAAAGGAACTATTTATGCTACTAATTTTTATTTAGGTGATAATGAAATTACAACCACTAATGGAAAAATTGATTCAGATTGTCTTAATATTGATACTAGTGGTTTTTCTATTAATGGTATTTCTTCTAATTATATATGGAATAATACGAATTATGAAGTAGCGATTACGTCTGGCGGTAGTATGTTAATTGGAGCAAATGGTAATCAAACGGGTGGTATCATAGTTGCACGAGATGGCTCTAGCGTAGCTGCAGAAATTAATAAAAATCGTATTTGTTTATAGTTTCCTAAGAAAGATGGTATAACTAATACAAATACTTCTGGTAATTGGGAAAAAGCGAATAATAAATAGAAATTTAAAGTAAACGGTAGTTATTTAACCAATGCTTGGATAGAATATAATTCTCATTGGTATTATGTAGATTACTATGGAAATATGCTACATGATTTAACTACTAAGATTAATGGAAAATATTATTATTTTGATAGTACTGGAATTGCTTGTAATTCATCTATACTTTTGACCAATACTGGTTTAGATATTACAGGAAATCGTTTACGCATGAATGGCCTTGAAGCTTGGGGACGCGATGACATTATAGTTATGAAACGCTCTGGTGAAAGTTAGAATAGCATTGAGGCAAGCATGAGCGGAAAGCATGACTGGGTTCTAATTAAACCTTATTATGATGCTGAAATTATTTATACTTATAGGAATTATGGTGCTCAAGTAGTTTCAGAATAGGGAACTAATGTAATGTATGCTAGCGCGGGTGTAGACTATGTATTATAGTTAGAACCCTAGAATTCAGCAAGTGGCTAGATGTCATTTGGTTCAAATGCTGGATATTATTTATATACTGTTACTTTTAAAGCGACTACAAATAGTTCCAATAGTGCGACTGGATGTAATATATTAATAACTTTAAGTAATGGTACGGATAATGTAACTCTTAGGACAGCTGGCAATAATACATATGTTGCTCTCGACAATATTCCGGCAAATGGATCAACTAATAAGGCTACAGGCAATGGTACTTCTGGACAATTAAGTGGTTCTTCTGCAATAAATCTTTGTATAGAAGGAGCAAATTTAACGTTAACTATTCATCCTGTTAATACTGGCCTTAGAATCACAGATATTACAGTCACATGTATTTGTGATGCTACAACTTCTCGTGTTCCTTGTACAATTTATTATTATCCATAAAAAATAAGCCCGGACTCAATTAAGAGTCCGGGCATTCTTTTTTTTATTCTTCTTCACCAAAATCAATAAATGTTTCTAGTTGCGTCATCTCAGCAGGAGTAAAATTGATATTTTCAATATCTTCAATCTTAATTCTATTAGCATTGATTTCAATTTCTGAACCAATTAGTTCATTTAATTCATTACTAAAAACTTCAGTGGAAGTTGGTAGAATCTTACAATTGCCATTGTCGTCTGTAATTATTTCTCCATTATTATCTTTCTCCCCATATTTTTTAATCAAATTCATACGGGCTTCATTGAAATCTTGCATTTCCTTTTCCGCGGCCTTAAGTACGCGACTGACCTGCCATGCAAGTTTTGCTTTTAGCTCTTTACTAGCAAGTTTCTATAGTACTTCAGTACTATTTAACAGATCACTAATCTTTAGCTTAATCATATATCTTCACCCCATGTGATTTTATTATTACGTAATTTTCCGCACCAATACTTACCAATACATATTGCATCAGATTCATCCTCAGTGCATTCAATACCATACCAAGCTTTTACTTTAGCCTAAGCCTATTTCTTTTTAGGATCTCGATGCTAGTCACCATCGTTTACACCGCAATACGACCGCCATTCGCTTGGGTAAACTAAATCATGGTCTATACAGGCTTCAAATACTGTATCTAATAATACGCCTTGAAGGTTAGCGAGTGTCTAAAAAGTTTTTACTTGTACTTCAGTTGCCTTGGGGCCATACTTCTACAACTGAATATTTTCTATACCTACAAAATCTGGCTCCCATTCTTTTAGTGCGGCTTTAAGCCAATTTTTAACTTGATTAATGCGCTCGGTAGCTTGTAAGGTAGAGTTTGTTTTAAAAGTTCCATACCCAACTAGTACCTTATCATCATATATTGCATAGCCAGTGACGCTTGTCGCCGCGTCTAAGGCTAGAATACGCTATACATCTGTACCCTTTTTGGGTACTTTATTTTTTTTGACTTTATATGGGTCACCGGCCATACATATATCACATATCTTATGTTTTCGCCAGTTCTCAAAAGTCTATTCTTGTCTATGTCCCGCTGGACACTGCATTTCAAGTGGAGTCTTGAGGTTTTTATAAGTTTCACTTATAAGTTTCCATCCCTCTGTTTCTAAAGCATTAGAGACGGAATATATATTTATTGTACTCATACTCCTGTAGAACCGAAGCCAGCTTCGCCCCTATCAGAATCCTCCAAAGAGTCCACTACATTAGCCTTAAATCTATAAGAAGGCATTACTAGCATTTGTGCTATACGGTCACCCTTATGGATTTGATAAGGTTCATCACCAATATTATCATATAGCGCGCGGACTTCACCACGATAACCGCTATCAATTACACCAGCACTATTGCTTAGCCGTAGAGGAGTTTTCGCGCCAATACTAGAGCGCGGTAGCACAAATGCGACCCAACCTTCTGGCAACTGAATATGTACTCCGGTCTTTACTGGTGTTCCAGTAGAATGGGCCGAAATTGTAGTATCTTCCATTGCATACATATCCGCGGCGGCGTCGCTATCATGTGCATAAGTAGGAACCTGCGCGCCATCTTCTAGCTGAATTGGAAGCTCAATAGCATAAGAATGATACTTTTCCGCAGCGGCATTAAAGATATCAAACATCTTATCCATAATTGTATCTACTAGTAACTTTTTATTACCAGTATAAGATACTTCACTATAAACCATTTCTTTCATAGTATCAGATAGTGCTTTAATTGCGGCCTGAGCTTCTGATTTATTTAGCCCTTGATCTTCCATATTATTTACAATCTGATTAATAGACTGTTGTACTAATTCAGATGAGAACTGTTGTTCAACGCCATCAAGAATAGTTTTCATCATTTCATCAGTTAAACTTGCATCATCTATTTCAGTAAGACTTTTAATAGAGTCAATTAATGTCTGTAATTCATTCATTTCCTTTCACCTCAATCACTGAATGTTTTTTCGGTTGTAACAACCATCCACATATCAACTATTTCTCCTTTGGATTTCTTTGTTTTTACAACATATCCAGATTTCGTTA
>Ga0247610_10000886_pt1 | contig 39550 bp, 83 predicted proteins | sample 174DNAGHGhighgp2_FD_193483 | JGI IMG/M metagenome (GOLD analysis project Ga0247610, IMG submission 193483) | Sheep rumen microbial communities from Palmerston North, Manawatu-Wanganui, New Zealand - 1742 DNA GHGhigh gp2 | ecosystem: Host-associated > Mammals > Digestive system > Stomach > Rumen...
CGAGGGTGTTTTATTTTTGGGTCGGGTGTGGAAAATGGGGAGGGTGGGTGCCGCGCGATTGCATAAATATTCATTTTCCTATGTATAACCCCCCCTTTGCTATGAATATTGATGAATAAAAAAAAATGCTTGCTTTTTTCGTCGGGGTGTGTATAATAATAGCTGTCCCGGGGATGAGGGTGAACCGGGCGGCCCGAGGAACCCGCCGGGCTGGACGGCCAGCAGGTCGAGCAAGCGGCGAACCTTGAAAACTGAACAGCCCACCGTCAGTCGCGACTGCCAGACGCGACGAGCAAGGACCCGGACAGGTGTAGGAAGCAGCCCAGACCAGCGCACGTGGAAGTCGTGACCGCCGAGCTGTGATGAACCCGACCGGCGAGCGACAACTGAACCCGACCGCCGACCGCCCGACCAACCAGCACAAACACACAAACGACCCACATTAAAAGGAGGTAAACCCCATGAAGTACATCATCGAACTGAAGTATGCCAACGGCATATTCTTTGACCAGCGTGTCAAGACTGGCCTTGACCCCATCGTTGCCGCTCACGAATACGCCGACCTACCGAGCGCCGACGGCATCCGCGTGTTCGGCCTGCCTATGGTGACCGTGGGCGACCGCCGCAACAACCGCGGTAACGGCACCGTGTCCGTGGGCTTCTACGTTCCCGACGCCATCCACCACGGCATCAACCTGCTGAGCGAGGGCAAGCCCAGCGTGTTCCACCTCCGTAACAACGTGATGAAGATCACGAAGTTCGAGATGATGACCATGATCAGGGCGCTGAGGGCGCCGCTGAGCAAGATCATCATCCCGTGGCTGACCAGCCTGAACGCCACGAAGTCTGTAGCAGCCCTGTACAGCAACAAGGGCAAAGGTTGGGAGCTTGAAATTCTGAGGCTGCTGAAGCTCAGGCTGCCCGATGCAAAGATCAGCTACATCGGCAGCTTGCACAATGGCCGCAGCGCTGACCTGCTCCAGTTTGGTGACATTATCGTCGAGACCGACATCCCGATCGAACTGTGGTGAGGGCGCAAGCCCTCACCCTTTAGAAGGAGGTAAAACAATGAAGCGTTTACTTTGGCAGGAAGCTCCGAAGGCGGAGCGCGTGAGGATTTGCGCCTTTTACGCTAAGTACATCGAGCGCAAAGAGGGCCAGACCATGACGGTTGAGCAGCTTGACGTTGCTTGGACCGGATGTTGGTTCGACGTTATCAAATACACGTTCGGACCTGATGCTTGGGAACTTCAGTGAGGGGCGCAAGCCCCTCACCCACAATAACGACCAATAACGAGGAGGTTACTACGATGTTCAACACCATTATCCTTTACACCCAGTTCGCACAGGACGCCGAGCAGATTCTCAAATACGCCGAGCGTGTGCTCCGGTACAACTGGAATCTTTACGGACTCCAGCGCCTTGGCTCCGGTTACGAAGTCGTCACGACCGACGGGTTCGGCAACCCCTACGGCGACGAGCGCAAGCTCAGGTTGTTCGGTATCGCCATCAAGGTGCCGGAGTACATGGACCACCGCACCGCGATGACCTATCTGGAATACGGCAACCACAGGGTGAACTGTTACGCCGAATACCACTACGCAAACATCTAACCAACAGCGGGAGGGCGCAAGCCCTCCCAACAATGAAAAGGAGGAGTTAAAATGTTCAGCATCAACACAATCAACGGCATCACCTTCATCTATCAGGGCTTGACTTTAGTTACCCATCGTCCACTTTGGCAAGCGCGAGACCCCTTTGGCGAAGTGTTCTCCATCATTAAAATTTCTGAGCGGCGCTACGACATCCATAACTACAATGACCACTTTGAGGACGAGGTCACCACGTTGGAAGAAGCCGCTATGTGGCTCATTGAAAATGCCAACGAACCGTGGTAAACAATGGGAGGGCGCAGCCCTCCCACGACCTAAAAATAAGGAGGAGACAATAATGCTGTATATCGAGAAGAACGCCGAAAACAACTACACTTTCAACCGAGCGGGACTTGACGCAGTAACTATGCGAAAGACCGCGATGGGATGGACCATCGAAGCCGTCGAGTTGTCTTTTTGGGACGACAGCAAGCGCACTACATTCCTATGGGTTGCCGATACCGCGCGCGAGGCCGTCAAGGATTGTCTGCACAGCCTGCGTTACATCGAGCGCCATCACAAAAAGAGGGCTTAATGCCCTCTTTTCTTTTTTTTAACATAGTAGTTAGTCACCGCTAACATTAAGGTCGTGTAAATTAGATTATCCGTACAGTCTAATTTACACTGGCTTAACTTTGTTAAATCTTTTCTAATTCACGGACTTTTAACACAAACTACCTTGACAATTAACATTCATCTGCTATAATATAGAGGATGGGGAAATATGCGCTCAGAAGCGAGTTTTGTTAAAGCTATGTTAAGAGAATATGAATTATGCGTAAATTTGCTCGGTTCGCGCGGGCGCCTTTGGCCTGCCTCGGCTCCGGTCGACGTGTCGGTGGGGAGCTGGAAATTTGCGTGGAGCTGGAAGTTCCTCGGCTCCGGCCGCGAGTTGGAGCTGGGAGCTGGGACACGAAAACGGGAGCTGGATTCTAATTAACATAAAATTAACATTGGAGCTGGAAACCTTAACATAAACTTAACATTTGTCTGGAGCTGGAAAGCTGGAGCTGGAAATTAAGCTAATGTAAATTATATTAAACGTCCAGCCTAATTAACATAAATATAACTTGACAAAGGTTAGGAACCATGTTATAATATAACCAGAATAAAAGAAGGGAGTAGCAACCATGAAATACTTTGAAGTCGTTTGTCACCGTGGACATTGTGGGACAGGTCGAAGCACTGAAATTAAGTTTGTTTTCAAAGCAAACAATTTGCTTGAGGCTTGCGACAAGGCGCGGAAAATGCCAAGTGTTAAGCATACTAAAATGGTTATATTCGGCAAAGAGATAACGCAACAAGAATATAACAGTTTTAGAAAAGTTAGTGCATACGAACGAGTTCATCCAAATTATCGCGGAGGTTAAATCCGCGATAACTCTATGTTAATTAGAGTAAACGTATTATCTAATTTACAACAGTTTAACTTGACATCATACTATATATATGTTATACTTATACCATCAAGTGAAGGGAGTATATAGTATGAAGAGGTTTGTTATTGTTTGGTGTATCGTTGTTGCTTGCGCTATCCTCATGGGAATTGTGGCTTGTACGAGTATATAATTGATTTTATTTCAATTTGTAGAAAACAAGAAAAAACAATTTAATAATAAGAAAATAATCCCGAAACTATCGGGATTATATTTTATTTCTTTTTGTTAATTATAAAATACGTATGATATAATTTACATTCCCGAAACCTCACACCCTAATTTCATTTTATTTTCTTAAAGAAATGACGGACCAAAAAAGAGAACTAAGAATCCCAAAACCACCATTATAAAATTCACTACAGAAATTACAACAATTTTACTGGTAGACATAACATCCCGAAATGTCAGCCGATAAAACCACATTTTAATTTTGTATGAAAAACTATTTCTTTTTTTATAGTCTTTCGCGCGCATATCCCGAAACCTCCCTTGCTTTTCTATACATATTATATCATAAACTAATTTCAAAATCAAATCCTTTTTGAAGTTTTTATTATGACAATATTTAGACAATCCCAAAACTAACCCAAATTAAATTTATGTAAATTACATTAAACGTAAATTCTATTTTACATAGAAATAACTTGACATTTCATTTCAAATTTGCTATAATAATTTCAGAAACAAACGAAAGGGGATTTTTCTAAAATGACAGTGTATGCAATCTATTGTGGCGGTTTTCAAGGCTCTTCCTACTATCGCACGCGCGAAGAGGCACAAAATGCGGCAAATTGGCGCACGCATTGCACAGGAATGGAATGGAATGTTAAGGAAATATTAATTCCTTAATTTCAATTTCAAATTGCGAAACATAAAAAGTTTCGCAATTTCATTTTTAATTCCTGTTAATTAGACCGCACGTATAATCTAATTAATAATCATTTAACTTGACATTTCATTTTATTTTTGCTATAATAATCTTGTAAACAAACGAAAGCGAGGTATCCCGTATGGAGTGGGAAAATCTGACTTCTGAGGAACAGGTGCGTATTTACTGGGACTATCAGGCAAATATTCTCGACCCCGACGAGGACGGCATTTCATTTTCAGAATTTAACGAAATGATGCAGGGATACATCTTCTGATGTATCCCATAATTTCATTTTCATTTCTTGAAAATTAAATCAATGTAAATTAGATATTCCGTATCCTCTAATTAACATAATTTCAAAATAAAACCGTATGTTAAACATACGGCGCGAAAATATTTTCCAAGTCCTGAATCTCCTGAGGATAATACCACACGTAAATCTCCATATAACCGGGCGCGGGCCAATGTTCGTCACACTCATAATCAAAACCGTAATCATCCAACTGTTCAAACAGGCCGTCCAGCGCGGAGTTCATTTCAACGATATAGCACATTCTCTTCATTTCAAATTACCTCACTCTCTCAATTTCTGTAGTCATTATAGCATAGCAATCCCGAAATGTCAAGTTAAACCATTGTAAATTACATTAAACGTCAATTCTAATTAACAACCTTTTAACTTGACATTTCAAAATATTTATGCTATAATAAATTCAAGAAAAAAGAAAGGAACGGTATCCCAAAATGAAGAAGATTATTTGTGTAGTTCTCATTCTCTCCCTCGCCCTCGCACTGACCGCTTGCCAAGTTGGCAACCGTCAAGTTGGTTGGGACACAACCCAGACCTTTACCCACGCGATTCTTGAACTCGGCAATGGTGAAATTGTTGAGGGCACAGTTACCTCATGGCGTGACTTTGAAGAATCTGATGTCGTTCAGTTTACAATGAACGGTATCACATATCTTACTCACTATTCCAAAGTTATTCTTTGTACAAAGAAACCTTAACGCGGGCAACCGCGTTTTATTTTGCTTTTCTGTAAATTACACCAAACGTATAATCTAATTAATAATCATTTAACTTGACGCCATTAGATATATATGATATACTATATATAAGAAAAGTAAAGGAGATTGGGATTATGATGAGCGCAACTAAGGCAATGGAAATTACTCTTGAGAACATTACGGATTTTGAGAAAAAAGCACAAGAATTCATTGACAGCATTATTTCACCTAAACTTAATGATGCGATTCTTGCCAGCGCAAGAGATTTGAGAACCAACACAAATTTGGTTCTGAATAAAAATGATTGTTCTGATTTTACTTACATCAATTCCAAACAAGTTTATTTTGTCAGATGTCTTGACAAATATATCCGAGAACAAAAGTTCAAAGATATTAAGATTGAGCCAACAAAAGATTATATCAATATTAGTTTTAGATGGTAATTGCGGGAAACCGCAATTTCATTTTAATATTATGTAAATTACATTCAACGTCAATTTTATTTTACTTTCCTTTAACTTTTCCCAATTTCATTTTACATTTCTTTTCCTAAAACTAACATATCATTTATAATTAAAATCCTATTTCATTTCCCAAAACAAACCACCTAATTAACAAACGTTTAACTTGACACGTCCCATATCTTATGCTATAATAGACTTGTCGAAAGGGGAGATAAAGAATGAACGAGCCACCGCAGTAGTTAGCCGTTCCATCATCGTCATTAAATGTCCTTCAATAGTATTTGAGGTGCTTGACAATGAATCCACCCTATTGAAACCTAACCGCGCGGAGTAGCTAACCGCGCGGCTTTTATTATACCAATGTAAATTAGAGTAAACGTAAATTCTAATTCACAAACACTTAACTTGACAAATTCCCTTCTATCCATTATAATATATACATAAACAACGAAGGGAGCAAACACCATGATTAACATCCGCACTATTCGCAAGCTTGCCAACAATGACGGTCTTACTCTTAAAAAGGGTAAAATCATCACTTATAAAAGTGGATGGCAAGTCGCAACGGAAGGAATCGAAACACGTGACGCGCGCGAAGCCATTAACGCAGTCAAGGCATACAAGGGCGATTGTGGCATATGGTACAGCGAAGGGATTTACTACATTGACAAGTCAAAGCGTGTCAGCACAAAACACGAGGCAATGGAGATTGGACGAGCATGTAACCAAATCTCAATCTTGTGCTGGCGCACTATGGGGTTAGCTTATTGCTAACCCCACACTATTTTAAGGCAATGTAAATTAGAGTAAACGGATACTCTAATTTACTAACTCTTAACTTGACAAATTACAGAATTAGATATATAATATATACATAAAAGCAAGGAGGTAACAAACAATGAAGATTTGGACTGATGGTTGCAACACCTTTGAGACTGAGGACGAAGCCCGCGAGGACGCCTATGAGAATATCACATGGGACGACCTTGAAGAACATTTTCAGAACAACATTAATTTTCACGACTTCTTTACCAAAGTGCGCGAGAACATGCCGAACTTCTTTGAAGTTTTTGAGGACGAATGGTGCGAAGCGGAGAACGAATATTTTAACGATAACTATTGGGAGAAGGAAAAAGAAGAATAGCGGCAACGCTATTCTTTTTAATTCTGTATTAATTAGATTAAACGTATAGTCTAATTTACAAATGTTTAACTTGACTTCTGGGATATGGTATGCTATAATGTATACATCAAATGAAAGAGAGGTACACCCCATGAATAAGACCTTTGATTCCATCGCCGCCGATACCGCCGCCATCGCCCTGAACATGATGACTACTGAGGAACTCCGCGAGGTCATCAATGCGGCCGCAAGCAAGATTGATGAAAAGGCCGAGCAGCACCGCATAGCGATTGAACAGGCAATCGCGGACGCACTTGCGGACGGCTTTGATGTCGGCCTCTGGATTGAGGGCGAGCACGCCGGTTGCTTCATCGACCACGAGGAAACCGACTGCATCACGCACGTATCCGTAAATTAGTGGGAAACCACTAATTTTTTTTAAGTGAATGTAAATTAGATAATACGTAGATTCTAATTAACAAATAAATAACTTGACTTTTTTCACTATTAAGTATATAATAAAAGTACAAAAAAGAAAGGAGCTAACTACTATGGCAATTACTATCAAGCATACCTATTCCACCAACGTCGAAGTTCACTACTATACTGATAGCGGTTACACCTTGCGTTGTCGCGATTGCGGACAAATGGACGACATTGCCGAAGAGGTAAGTGAAATTGTCGTTAAGCACAATTTCGCATATGCGGATGTATGTTCCGCCGAAACTGGCGAAGTTCTCATGGTAATTGAGCGGACGTAAGTCCGCTTTAATTTTATGTAAATTAGAAGATACGTACACTCTAATTTACGATTATTTAACTTGACAAATATTCTATCCTTTGATATAATATATACAAGATAAAGAAAGGATGGTAACACACTATGACAATCAAAGAACTGATGGAGACCCTCGACACCTACGCCGCTATTTTGGGTGATGACTTCACTTCTCTGCCTGTTGTGATGGTAGGACATGATGCCATTGGTGAACGGCAGTATAACATTCCCGTCATTGACTACACGTTCAACATTGATGATGATACCTTCACACTTTGGGACCGATAAGCGCGCAAGCGCTTATTTTTTAAGCTATTGTAAATTAGACTAAACGTATAATCTAATTCATTTATTTTTAACTTGACATATCATAATCTATTTGATATAATATATACATCAAAGCAAGGGAGGAAAACATCATGCTGAATCTACCGCTCTATTCCATTGATTACATTGTCAACGACACTGGCGTTGACACCTATCAGTATTTTTACACTACAAAAGCCGCGCGTGATTTCCTTTGGAATAACCGCAACAAGATTCACGATGTAATGATTTCTTTGTTCGGAAGCAATACACCGCTCCTGATTTGCGACTTGCGGGATTAACCCGCATTTCTTTTTAAGCATATGTAAATTAGATGATACGGCTCTTCTAATTTCCAAACTTTTAACTTGACTAAATCTTTCTATAATGCTATAATATATACATCAAATCAAAGGAGGACAACCCCATGAAGTACGTTGTTGTGAATATGACCACCAAGGAACAAATTATCGTTGCTACCCGCACCGAGGGCCGCGCCCTTGCTGAATATTTCAGCGCAACTACCCGCCACCTTTGGTATCTGATGATTGTTACCGACTAATGGGCAAAAGCCCATTTATTATCTGTATGTAAATTAGACTATACGGCTAATCTAATTTACAAACGTTTAACTGGACAAATTTCTAATTCTGTGCTATAATAAGGTATCAAATGAAGGAGGAACAACCCATGATGAAGATTGATATTCCGGAGAAGATTTTCGTAGCGCACGATAGCGAATCCTGCGACACCATTTGTGCGACTGCTACGATGGACGAATGTGTCCGGCGCATTATGAATTTCATGTATGCGCACGACTATATTTGCGCCAACTTCAACTATGATGAAGAATACACTATCATTGAGTATGTGGAGACATACCGCGTGGGCGCAGCCATCAATGAGCGCCACGGCACAATCACTATTACGGAAACCAAGTTTTTCAAGTCGGATGAATAATCCGACTTCTCTTTTTTAAGACTATGTAAATTAGAGTAAACGTGAAGTCTAATTTACTAATGTTTAACTTGACATATAGCTTTTTATGTATTATAATATATACAGAAATTGAGAGGAGGTAATCCCATGAAACAAATTAACAAAGTACAAGCCAGGAAACTTTACGAGCAAAAGAAACCCTTTATCATCGTACCTGCGAAAATGCGGCCCGATTCACAGTTTGCCGTCCACATGAAACCCGGTTGGATGTGGCGCAATTTCAACAACTTTTACAATGAGTTTTGCTATTATAACTGTAACAACAGCGAAGTCGGCCGCTACCCGCGCTTTTACGTGGAGGATTAATCCTCCACTTCTTTATTAAGTATATGTAAATTAAAATAACCGTGAAATCTAATTTACTAACGTTTAACTTCCAGTTGCTTACTTCTTAATATTCAAAATGGTATAATATATCCATCAAATGAAGGGGGTACAAACCTATGAAGAGCATCTATATCATCACCGAGAACAATGAGGTCATCACCGCCCGTGACACCATGAACAACGCCATTGCTGCCGCTATGAACCGAATCACTATTTGCGGTTATCTGTGCGAAGGGTTCGACTATGACGAATCTTTGACGGCTATCCAGTACCGCGACCTTAACGCCCACGAAACGCGGGTTATGTTCATCCAGGAAACGAACTTCAAAGAGGGGATTTAATCCCCTTTTTTAATTCTATGTAAATTAGAATAAACGGACTATCTAATTCACGCACAATTAACTTGACAAATTACGTCAATTCATGCTATAATAAATCATCAAATGAAGGGGGTTAATACCATGAAAAAGTACAGCATTACCACCAAGTTTGTCACCATGTACACCAAAGAAGAAGAAGTCAAAGTGGAATATACAAATGACTTTGACGCCGCTTTGGGCGCGTATATCATTTACATTGAGAACCCTGAAGTCGTGTTCTGCACTTTGGCGCTTCTTAACGAAAACGACACAATTCGGGATATTATCGCCGCGTTTAATTCGCAACATATAAGGGGTTAATCCCCTTTTATATTGATTATATGTAAATTAGAAAATACGTATTATCTAATTTACACACATTTAACTTGACAATATACCCTTATCTATGTTATAATAAATCATCAAATGAAGGAGGTAATTCACATGAATACAGTCGGCAATCGCGAACATTACTACACTTGGGACGACACCCCGATGCCCGATGGTAAATATCATGTTGGTGAAGGCGGCACTTGGGGCTGGCGGCTCGGTAAAGGATTCAAAACTATCGCCGGCGCAAAGCGGTGGGCAATCCGGCAGGCAGGCACTGACACCTATGAGGATTAAAAGAAGGCGCCTGCCTTCTTTTTATTTTTATGTTAATTAGAATATCCGGATATTCTAATATACGCAATTTTAACATAAAAAAACTATTGACAAATCAATTTTTTGTGATATAATAAAATAAAAAACGGTTCAACAACAACGACAATATGAGAGGAGATTTTTACAATGTTTTTCCAGATTCAGATTCGCCACATTTTGGTCTATGGTTACATCTACGATAACGGTATGTTTGAAATCAACATGTGGGACTTTGATGCTGATGATTATCGGGTCAGGGATGGACGTAAAAAGAATGTTAAGGCCGCGTGGCGTCAAGTCTATCACTTGGCCCGTGATATGGACAGGTTTAACCACTTCATTGATGAAGATGGCGTTAAAGAAACTGAGGCCGCGCTTGACCTTTTCCTTGAGGATTTTCTTGAGGAATTTGATGAGAATTGGGACCTTGAATAGGCGAAAGCCTATTCTTTTTTAAGCTAATGTAAATTAGACTTTCCGTACAGTCTAATTTACAAACATTTAACTTGACAACCCTTGTAAAATTTGGTATAATTAACAATGGTGGAATATTATGGAAAGGCAAGTGAATGTTATGACTGTGTTAAGGAGTGATTGATTTTTGGTTAAGATGCTGTTAAAATTAAGTAAAGTGGCCCGTGTATCGGGTCTGTTAGTGCTGCCTAATTTTAGCTGAATTTAACCTACAATTAACTTGACTTTTAAGCTGGAAGCTGGTATAATATATATAGAAAAAGAGAGGAGCTGGAGCTGGATATGTATATTCCAACTGATGTAGAGCTGGCAGAGCTGGCACAAGCTGTAGAGCTGGTAGATAAGCTGTATAATAAAATAGGAAAAGCTGAAAACTATGATTTAATTGAAGATGCTGGTATTCACTACCAACTTGGTAAAGTTTCTGAAATGCTTCGTTTTGGTACTTTGCGAATACTACTACAAAGAAAGGGGCTTATATAATATGTTCAAACCTAATGCAGACCACATTGAAGAACTGATGCGGGCAAAAGAGATTTGTGAATCTCTAATTGATGAAATTCAAGATGATGATTATATTTTTATTATGGATAGAGCCAGATTAAATAGCGCCGCCGCGGCAATAGATGCAGTACTTGATAATTTTTGGTTTAATAATTAAAGCACTTACTCCGTAAGTGCTTTATATTTATGTTAATTAAACCGCACGTACAATTTATATAACAATGTTTTAACTTGACATTTTATTCTAAATGATATATAATATATACATCAAAGAAAGGAGATACGAAATATGCGCGAAGTTACTATGTATTATGCTTATGATGACAAAGAATTTGACAATTATGAAGCATGTTTGGCTTATGAGAATAAGGGTTATGGGCTGATGCGTAGCATAGAAAAGAAGTATTCTTTCTATGATAAGAATATGAAGGAAATGACTGCTCCGTTTGATTCCTTTCATATCGAAGATTGGCTTACTTGGCTTGATGATGCTTATTCTTATTGTACTTACATCAGGAAGATGGGAAGTCTAACTGATGATGAAGTAGAAATCATTCGTGAAAATATCGGCGCGTGTATCTATAATGAAGATTTTAGTTGTGCGGTCGGTCTGTTTAGATATGATACGCGCACAATGGAATGGGTTAAAGTGGATGAATAATCCACTTTAATTATATGTAAATTAAATTAAACGTCCAATCTAAATAACAAACATTTAACTTGACTTCTCTATTCATATATGTTATACTTAATACATCAAACGAAAGGGGTCTTATAATATGAAGATTTGGTTGGATATGGATGGAACTATCGCAGATTTTTACGGCGTTGAAGGTTGGTTGAATTATCTTCAAAATGAAGATACTACGCCATACAGTGCGGCAAAACCTCTTATTAACATGAGTTTGCTTGCCCGCTATCTTAACAAACTACAAGCCCAAGGCCATGAAATCGGTATTATCTCATGGGGTTCTAAACATGGTTCAGACGATTTTTTGGTTAAAATCGGTATCGCAAAATTTTATTGGTTAGCAAAGCATTTACCTTCCGTTAATTTTGATTATATCAAAATTGAACGCTATGGTACAAATAAACTCACAGTAACAGGCGGCGGGATTCTTTTTGATGACGAAGAAAGAAACCGCACAACGTGGGGAAATGGAGCCTATGAACCGGAAAAGATTTTTGAAATTCTTTCACAGATGATAAAGGCGGCATAACCGCCTTTTTTAATTTCAAGTTAATTAAATTATACGTCGTATGTATTTAACAAAAAATTTACTTGACAAACAATGGGATTTATGGTATTATATATATACAAAAGTGAAGGACAACACTAAACCAGAAAGGAAAATACTATGACGCAAGCAGCACTGGAAACCGCGATTCGCAATGACGTTCTTGCCGTTCTGACTACCGCGCTATCCGAACATTACGATGCCGATGTAATGGATGTTAGCGCAAGCGAACTTGCTATGCCTGTTGTGGATGCCGAAGGCAATGAAAAGTTCGCCCTGATTAAAGTATCTATTCCGCGTGGTTCCCGCAATGGTGACGGCGGCTATGATGCCTATGACGGTTACGCAGCCCATGATGAATGGGAACTTGTCAAGGCTGATAAGGCCGATAAGGCGGCAAAGCGTAAGGAAAAGGCCGAGCGCGAAGCAGCAGAAAAGGAACGCAAGCGCGCCGCAAAGAAAACCATTAAGAAACTGAATACCGAAGGACTTCAGGCAATGATTCACGCGCCCGACCCCGAAGAAGTGACGGTTTAACCGTCACTTTATTTCTATGTTAATTACACTGTACGTTTAATCTATATTACAAACAATTAACTTGACTTATTGAAGAAAATAGTATATACTATTTATAGAAAGAGAGGGAACGCAAATGGCAAAGAATAAAACTTATGAGACTATTCGTAAAATACGCGGTGATTGGGACAATATCAATCCAGTAACCAAAGTAATCCCAAATAAGAAAAAGAATTATCAATTCGACGATGATTATTATAGTATGGATGATTGTAACTACGATTTAGAACATCGTAAAACAGACCATTATGAAGAAGATTGGGGCGATTATTAATGATTGTAGCAGGGTTAATTCGCGCAGCACAAACCAAGGTTATCGTTAATCGTATAATCATTTGGAACCCTAACACCAGTCGCGCGTTATATGTTGGGCCAGTTAGTGAAATTCCTGACAAACTTAAATATAAAGAAGTAAAATCTTATCGGTATAATAAAGAAAAAGAAAGAATGATAATAAGGATTTAATCCTTATTATTTTAATTATATGTAAATTATATTATACGTCCAACCTAATTTACAACAAATTAAAAGAAGAAGGCTTACGCCTTCTTCGCCGCCTTTTCGGCTTCCTTAGCAGCCTTGTTATCTGCCTTAACCTGACGTTCGGCTTCCCACGCCTGCGCGGCCTCACGCGGATTGAACGCCTTGGATACCTTAGTATCCTTATAATTCTTGGACTTGACGGTGACTTCCGTCCAAATGTCCTGACCTTCAACATTCTGAAGGATAGCGAAGGAACCGTCCGCGAACTTAATCGCATTGTTCTCCTGGAGAGACGGCATAATAGCCGCGATAGTCGCCTGACGAGCAGTAGCCTTCATTTCAGCAGCAGTCATAGCCATAAGTTGTAATCCTTTCTGGTTTTTAGGACTTGTTCCTTGTCCTCTTGACAGTTATTATTATAACAGAATTTCATTTCCTTGTCAATACTTTTTTCTGTTAATTTCATTTTAATTAAACATCCCGTAATTTCTAATTTTCCAAATCTTAACTATCCTAATACTTGACATTTCGTTCCAATTCTGCTATAATAATTATAGTTGAGGGAGAGAAAAGGAAATCCCAAAACTTATGAGGGTGTAGCCAAGTGGTATGGCAATGGACTTTTAATCCATGTACCGCGGGTTCGATTCCCGCCACCCTCACCAACTTCACAAAATCTTAACTTGACAAAGTTGGGAAATCGTGATATAATAAGGATGTTGGTGAAGGGAAACGACAAATTAAAATGGTCGCTAAATTTTTAGCAGGAGTTCCCAAAATCCTCCACGAAACGAACTTCACCAACTCTTAACTTGACATTACAGCGCGAAAGTGCTATAATGAATACATCAAAGGGAAGGAAAACCCATCAAACCGGAAAGGAATTTATATGAATAGAGAAGAACTCGAAAATGCAATTTCCGCCGCGATTGAAAAGGCACAGAACGCAGGTTTTACCGTTATCATTGACGGTTACACGATTTCTTTTCCAGAAGTTATACTGGAAACAGATAATGAATATTTCAATGAAGATGATGAATAACAAACTCTTAACTTGACAACTCCTCACATTTCTGATATAATAAGTACATCAAGAGAAGGAAAACTCTTACAAAACCAGGAAGGAATTAATGCCCTATGAAGAAGTCTACTCTTGAGATGATGAAGAACTATCTGAACGGCGACGACACTGTTGACCTGTCTGTGCTTCGTGATGAAGTCAACGCCGAGTGGGAGCGCACCACCGCAAAGTCGCGGGCTAATACTGAACTGTATAACGCCGCGCATGATGCTCTGATGGCTTGCGCCGAATGGGACAAGCCGATGACCGTGAAAGACCTTTGGGATGTTGTCAAGGCCAATATGCCTGACACCTTCACCGCAAGCAAGATGCGGTATGGTATGCTTCACCTCTGGCAGGATGAGGTTGAGGTTCACCGCCCCGATAATGGCGGCAATAACACCTATTCCCGCCGCACCTAATCCCGCGCCCTTCGGGGCGCTTTTCTTTTAGCTAATGTTAATTAGACTGAACGTACAGCCTAATTTATATAAAATTAACTTGACTTCTCAAACATAGTATGCTATAATAAATACATCAAATGAAGGGACAATAATAAATATGATAGAAAGTTTAATTCGTGAATTATCTCGTCAACAAGATACTTTAGGGACTATTATTCCTCATGAATTATTTTCACGTTACGCAGAAATTAATGAAGAAATTATAGAATGGTTAGAAAATTACATAAAATCTTAACTTGACAATTAATTTCAACTGTGTTATAATAAGCACATCAAATGAAGGGAGAACAAAATTAATGAATGATTTTGACCGTATGATTAACTCGCTTAATTTGCTCAACGAAGTTGAACTTGAAGCTCTCGCAGAAGTATGCCAAGCCAGAGCCGAAGGTAAAAAGAAAGCACGTCGTGAAGGACTGCGGAAGGAACTGATGGAGAATCTTCAAAATGCTTTGAATGATATTCTCCATAATGGTTTTACCCTTACCATTGAGAACACTGAAAGAGATTGCCACGATGATTATGGCTGTGTTGTAATCGACCCCGATGAAATATATTCTATTACGATGGAGTAGCGGCAACGCTACTTTTTTAATTTCAAGTAAATTAAATCGCACGTACAATTTAATTCATCAACACTTAACACAAAAAAGTATTGACAAATAGCCATATAGGGTGTATAATGTACTTACAAAGTTGAAGGAAAACAACACAAACCGGAAAGGGATTAAGAATGAATTTTGTTAAGGAACGCAATTTTATCGTAGCTTATGACTGTTCTTTGAAGGTCGGCGCGTGGGACATTACTACCGGACAGTTTATTGGCAAGTCTGGCAAGCCTGTCAAGGGTGTCCCTAAGTGTTTTACCTTTGACAATTTGCCTACATGGCGTAATGAAGGTTTGTTGGGCTATGCCATTTACTGGTATCGCAATAAGTTTACCCACCCTTACGACCCCGCCTATAATGAAGAAAAGGGCGCACGTTTTGAGCAGCTTTTGAGTTTGGGCCTGTTTCCGAATGAGCCTGAAACCCTTAACAATAAACTTAATCTTACTAAAAAGGTTGTAGATTATGTTAAGGAATACTGCAATGATTATTATGATGCTTATAGAATCAATAAGTATCTTACTATGATGCAGTATGAACAGTATGTTAATACTTTGCCTGATTGGGCGAAAGAAGTTTTTTCTTCCCTGCTTAATGCTGATTACCCTGTTGATTATATTAAGACTTCGTTGAACCGTGTTATTAATGAACACATTGAAGCAATGTATGAAGGTTATAATCAGGCGGGTTGTATTAGAGATATGTTGGCTTGGTATTACAAAACTTCTATGAAACTGTTTGGTAAAGTAGAAGTTGAAAAGAACTTTTTGACAAAATACGCCGTTCTCAAATATCTTGAAAAAGAATATAGGGACGCGCATTATAATGAAGAACTGGCAAAGTATAATGATAAAAAATGGCTTTATTATGAAAATGATACTTTTGTTGTCAAGCCCATTTTGACAAAAGAGGATTTCCATAACGAGGGCGAAGCGCAAAGGAATTGCGTTGAACGTATGTATATGGAAAGAGTTTATAAAGGTCTTACCCATGTTGTAACTGTTCGCCTTAAAACTGCCCCCAATAAGTCTTATATAACTTGCGAAGTCACTAATAACGGTCTTATCTATCAGTACCTTGCTTTTGGCAATTCCACGCCGCAGGATGAAGCGGCAAGAAATTTCAAAAAGGAATATCAGCGACATCTTAATTCAATCCGCGAAAAGAATTAACCCGCAAGGGTTAATTTCTTTTTTAAGCCAATGTAAATTAGATAAAACGTACAGCCTAATTTACAAAGGTTTAACTTGCTTTTTGGGAATAGGTGTGCTATAATATACCTACAGTTGAAGGAAAACAACACAAACCAAAGGAGATTAATTTATGAAGAAATTGAAATTTATGGTAGTCGATACGGAAACGGCAACTTTGCCTTTTGCGGATGAAATCGCGCATGACGACCCCGAGCGCAAAAAGCGCATAGCCATTGCCAAACCCCTGATTTATGATATTGGTTGGACTATTTGTGACCGCGCGGGAAATATCCACGAACGCAAGCAGTTTTTGATTGCGGAAACTTTCGCCGTTCCTGCCATTTTCAATACCGCATATTATGCGGAGAAACGCCCGATTTATCTTAATATGCTTAAAGAGGGCGAAACCAGCATAAAGCCGTGGAATGAAGTTATGGAAATTTTCATTTCTGATATGTCCTCGGTGGATGGAATCGGCGCATTTAACGCTATGTTCGACTTCAAAAAGGCTATTCCTTTTACTGAACTTTACATTAAGGAATTGTATAGTCCTAACTATAACGAATGGGAACAGATACAACGCGCAAGCGCGGCACGAATTGCGGAAGGCGAAAAGAACCAGCGTAACCCCAATTTTGAAGCGGAAATTTTTCGTTTTCGTGGCCAAACTTACTCTATGTTTGATTTGTGGGGGCTTGCCACAACGCACTTGTTAAACAATACAAACTATAAAAACAAATGTTTGGAAAATGGCCTCTTGACTAATTCGGGAACATTCTTTAAGACTTCTGCGGAATCGACTTTTCAGTATCTTTGTGATGTATACGACTTTGAAGAAAGTCACACCGCGCTTGACGATGCTATCATTGAATCTTACATACTTCACAAGATAGCACAACGCCACGCAATAACGCCGGGCATTAAGTTTTTCCCTTTCCGTGACTTGGGTGCTACTGATGAATTCTGTATGAGAAGGAAAAAGGCAAACAAGCGCGAATGTGAAACCGTATTTTGTGCTATGGCTGTATATGTCGAAGCAAAGCAGGAAGAAGCAAACGCGCAGGACAAAACATTGTCTACCTATTGCGTAGGTTTGGTTAATCGGATGCGGCGGCTTGCCGAGTATGCCGGACTGGAATGTAAATATTAAGTTAAGACCCGCAAGGGTCTTTTCTTGTTAAGCAAGTGTAAATTAGACGGAACGTCAAATGTAATTTACTATGTTTTAACTTGACTTATGTGGGATTTTCTGCTATAATATAATTGTTCCAAGGGCGAGGGCAGTAAGCCGATACCGCGGAGCGCTACGCGAAATTCGCAGTAAGGCCCGCGCTCTTGTAACAAACTTTTAACTTGACATTTAGCACACAACGTGCTATAATGAATACATCAAGTGAAGGAAAACACTAAAAAACCAGGAAGGATTTACTACTATGGCGAAGATTTCTAAGGCTCTTGTCGATTCCAACATCCGCACCGCTATCTTCAACACCCTGCACATTACCGAGGTCGAAGGTATCCACAAGATTAATGACCGCCAGTATGGTTGCCTTGTGACCGATTCCAACGGCGTGGAGCGCTACGCCCGCATCGGCGTTATCGTTGCCGAAGAGCGCGAGGACATGACCGCCGCCGAACTCATGGCCGCTGAGATTGCGGACTATGAGGACAAGCAGGCCAAGAAGGCCGCGAAGGCCGCCGAGCGTGCTGAAAAGGCCGCTAAGGACAAGGCCAAGCGCGAAAAGGCCAAGGCCGAGAAGGAAGCCAAGGAGGAGGAGGAGTAATCCTCCTTCTTTTTAAGTTTATGTAAATTACACCTAACGGAAATTCTAATTTACATAAGTTTAACTTGACAATTCACCCCTATATATGTATAATAGATAATGAAAGGGGCGATATTGTATATGATTTATTGTGGTTATCAGGGTTGTGGAAAGTCTACTTATTGTCGTAATAATCCCGACACTACCATAGACTTAGATTCCTCTAACTTTGTCAAGAAAGACAAATGGGAAAATCTTTATGTTGCTTTGGCACATAGTCTTAGTTTTGCGGGATATAATGTCTTTATTTCCGCGCATCAGGTGGTTATTAATAGACTAATAGAAGAAGGAATTGTATTTGAGCTTTTAATTCCTGAACAGAACCCTAAAGCATGGCGTAATCGTTTGGAGTTTAGATACAATATTAATCCTACCCAAGCTAATATGAACGCCATATTGGATTTTGATAAAAACTATGAAAAAGATATGGCTTTCTATGAAACCTTAACTTGTAAGAAACATTATATTTCCGCGCGGATAGTAACAGATATTGATACCTTTATTAAGTAGCACGTTAAGTGCTATTTAATTAAAGCATGCGTCAATTCTAATTTACCAACTCTTAATTTGACAAATAACCAAACCCGTGTTATAATATATACATCAAGTGAAGGACAACACTACAAACCAAAGGAGATTTGACTATGGATAAGAAAATTACAATTAATGTTGGTGGTATCGTTCCCGCTCTGCTTGGTGTTGCTTTTGTGATTCTCAAGTTGTGTAAGGTTATCGCGTGGCCGTGGATTTGGGTTGTTGCCCCATTTTGGATTCCTATCGCGCTTAGCCTTGTTATTATCATAATCGCCGCCCTGCTGACAAGATAACAAACTCTTAACTTGACAAACTTCACTCCATCTGATATAATATAATCAATCAAGTGAAGGAAAACACTTAACAAACCCAAGGGAGAAAGGAATCAATATGAATATGAACTCTAACATCAAGTGCGGCACTTCCATCAACGGCGGTATGGTTCTGACTGATATGCCTATCAAGACTCTGGTTGCCCTGCGTGATGCGGTAGATGATGCGATTCGCAATTCCCGCAAGGCTGATTCTGACCGCCTTTTGACCGACATTATTTCCGCGATTGATGCGGCAAATGATGAGGGCTATCTGGTTAATCTCAACGGCAAGCCCATTTGTCCCGACCTTCTGACCGTCGATTATGACGAGGACGAGGATTATTGGGATGACGACGAGGACGAGGATGACGATTGGGACGACGACGAGGATGACGACTATGATGATGACGATGATGACGATGATGATTATTGCTATGGATGCCGTGATGATTGCCTCCATTGTCCTCACTGTTAAGAAAAGGGCGTAAGCCCTTTTCTTTTTAAGCAAATGTAAATTAAATAGTACGTTCAGTTTAGTTTACTTACAATTAACTTGACTTCTACTCCACCCTATGCTATAATATAATTGTTCCAAGGGAGAAATCCAATAGGTAAAGCGGCGTCCTTAGAACACAATCGTCACTAAAGGGTAATATTATCCCGCGTTGAAGGTGAACGTAAGCCTTCCGTAAGAGTGGGAAACGAAGGCCAAGGGAACCACTCTTTACGAAAAATTAACTTGACTTCTACTCCGCCTTATGCTATAATATATTCAAGAAAACGAAAGGGGATTCAAATTATGAGTTATCTTGGCGCTTTGAATTATGTCTTGTCAATGTCTGGAGAGTTGGAAGAATTAGGTATGACTAAAGAATGTCATACTCAACTTTGCCTTCTTAGAGATAAAATTTATAAAGAAATGCAACAAGAAAAAGGAAAAAAGAAAGGGGATTAAACATTATGGTAGCAACTGGAATTGTCCGCCGTGTTGATGAACTTGGCCGAGTAGTTATCCCGAGAGAAATTCGCAGAGCTTTGCGAATTCACGATGGCGACCCATTGGAAATGTATAGAGATGGTATGAATCTTGTGCTTCGTAAATACGAGCCAGAGGATATAACAGAGTCCGCAGAGACTTTGAAAGAGTATCTTGACGAGCCGGAAATTAATGAGATTTTTAACTTTCAAGAGCGCGTAGCTTTTCAGACTTTGCTTGATAAAATTCTCCGCGCTAAAAAAGATAATAATTAAGAAAGGAATAAATAATTATGGATTACATTTGCCCTAATTGCGACACTGAACTGGAACTGACCGAAGTTGAAACTTATCAGGACTATAGTGGTTCGCGCACGCTAACCGAGTATAATACTTGGCATTGCCCCGCTTGCGGCCGCACGTATCAGAATGAGACTAACTATGTCTATGTTGATGAAACTGAATTGAAGGAGATTAAATAATTATGAAGTGTCCTAATTGCGGAGAAACAGTTACTTTTGAGGACGTAGTAGATACCGAGTATCATAATCACGCATATTATGATATTGGTTATGGAACTTGTCCAAGGTGTAACAAAACTTGGGGATGGACAGAAGTTTTTGTTTACGCAAGAGACGAAGATATTCAAGAAATGAAAGATTAAGGCGCGAAAGCGCCTTTTATTTTAGGTATATGTAAATTAAAATGCCCGGACAGTATAATTCATATACTTTTAACTTGACTTTTCGCGCAAGGTATATTATAATAAATACATCAAATGAAAGGGGAACAAACCAATATGTTGAAGATGAATTACTCTGATTTCAAAGGAAAGAACTATAACCAGCTTGTCAAAGAGTGCGAACGCCGTGGTATTCAAACTTATGATTCTAAAGGGAATATTTTTTCCGCTGATGACCTTGTTGGAAGGATTATCGCGTATGATGCCTACTATGAGGGGCGCAATGATGCTCTTAACGGGCGTTCTCCCAAGATAAAAAAGGAATCTAATAATCGCCGCAAGTATTGTCTGCGGTGTGAAGATGCTGACCCCTATTATATTGAACTGACAGAAGAACAGTATAATCTTCTTAAATGGTGTATCCGTAAGGAAATTTACCTTCCTAATGCTGAAATTAATGAAATGAATGAAGTTAAATGGGAAGCTCCGTAAGGAGTTTTCTTTTTTAATTTAATATTAATTAAAATGCCCGGACCATTTAATTTACAGACAATTAAAAAAAATAGCGGCAACACCGCTATCTATTATATACTTGCTTAAACCTACCAAACATAGTGGTATCGTCATTATCAAAAGTTAGTCCAGTGACATTATAAGCTATTATGTTAATAGAAGGAATTTCAAAATGCTTTATGCCGCCATCCCACAAAAGACAAACAAATTGAAGAATACAGATAGGAATAAATGTTAAGATATAAAACCAAATTTTCATATCTTTTTTTATTACTCCTTCATTTGGATTATTCATCCAAATATAATGGTTACAAAAATACTTTTCAAAAAAATGCTTTTCTTTGTAGCGGCAAATATACACAGCATCATTATAACTAATTTTCTTCATATTACATATCCTCCGATTCAGGAATTCTTGTTACGGTGCCACAATATTCGCCATCTTCATCAAACCAGAATTGAAAATCTTCTGTTTCAATAACCCAAAGGCCATCGCGCTTTTCGTAGGTATGGTGAATATTCAAACGGTCAATAAGATATAAAGCCATATTAAAATTCGGCATTTGTTTGTACTCCTTTCTTATAGTCCAAAAGCCTTCAAAACAATAATTGCAACAATCATAATACTAACGCATCCCAAAGCAATTACCAAAAGATAACTCCAATCTTCTTCTTCTAATCCTTTGATGCCAAGTATAATTAGAAAAATACCACCGCCAAGGAAACAAAGACCAAGACTTATAAACAAAATGTATGTCAGAATATTCGCTAAAATCCCACTAATCATTCGCCCGCGCTCCCTTCATTTGATAAATCAATTATAGCAGATAATATATAATATGTCAAGTTAAAATATAGTAAAATAGATTGTACGTACATTTTAATTAATATAAAAATAACGCAATATAAATTGCGTTATGGTTTTTCTTGTTTATAAAGTCTTATCCAAGTTTTCCGTCTTTTCAAATTTTTATAAAAACGTCGAATAACAGGAATATAGCCAAAAGGATTTACTGTGCCATAGTTAATATAACGAATTAATCGACAATATTCATCAGCTTTATTAACGCTCATATTGTGGCCTGTTCTACCACCAATCGCGCGTCGAAGCGGAGAAGTTTGGTATCTTGTATAAAATCCACGATGAGTATGATTCTTTCGCATAATTAATCCTTTCTTAAAGTTCTTTTATTTCCTTCTCATAATAATCCGCGATTTTCCCGCGCATAAAATTAACTTCTTCCACGAGCAAACGGAATCTTTCATCACTCATATCCAAAGTAGCGACAAAATCATTCCACATCTGTTCAAAAGGAAAATGATAACCTTCTTCGCAATACAGTGCGCCCTGCTTTGTCTCTTTCATACTACCTCCACAATTTTAACACTATCTTCATCATATCCGATAATGTCGTAAAGTTCTTCCGCAGAAAATGAAACTTTACAATTCTGACAAGTACAAAAAACTATCTTACTATAACAATTATAGTTATAGTTCCAACCAAGCGTAGAATCCGCGACAATCTCAAAACTTCCCTCAACTCCGCACTTCGGGCATTTAATCATCTTATAAGGCATACTGTAAATCTCCTTTCATTTTACTTAATATTAAGTCTTTCAAAAACTTTTTTTATACGTCGCTTATTTAATATATCTTCATAAGCGTTTTGTTTTTCAATTAATTCAATTATTTTTTCATTACTCTGCTCTTCATTTAGAGTAGAAATAGCTAAACGAATATAAGGAAATTCCTTGTCGCCAGTAGAAAAAATTAGTTCACGATTATTAAAATTGGCAGAGACTAATTTTTCATCAAGCCAATTTTTTACAAAATTTTCACGAACCTTATCCTGCTTTTCCATTAACGTCATATTGTTAATCTCCTTTCATTTGATGTAATAAGTATAGCATAGACCGCGCAAGAAGTCAAGTTAAATCTATATAAATTAGATTATCCGGCCATTCTAATTTACAAATCCCTAACAATACTTCACCCTGGTAAAGTGGTACCTTGGTAAAGTGTTACTATACTACCATACTAAAACCTACTTCTTGACTTGGATATAAATTTATGTTATAATAATATCAGAAAGAGAGGAGGGAAGTTGTGTGTTCGAGCTGGATTTTCGCGCGCATAATTTCCCCGTAAGGAGCTGGAAATAAGCTGGAAAAAGAGCTGGAAAATTTTTTCATAGCTAACAAGAAAAAAGCTGGAATTTGATAAAATAATTTAAAATAATTTAAAAATAAATAAAAATACTTTAATTTTGAAAGAAAATTTCAAAAAAGGAGTGTAAAAAATGAGAGAAGGATTACATTTATCCGAAGCACTTGACTTAGAATGCCCAAATTACGAGCGCGGACGCCTAAACCTAATTGTCGCGCAAACTGGCCAAGGCAAAACCACAGCGGCAATAAATACTATACCAAAACAGTTGGGCGTCGCGCCGCAGCGATGCCTTATTTTAATTGATACAACAATGGGCGAGGAAGAGAAAATAGCTCTTGAAGAATGTCAAATGTGGGGCGAAAAGCTAGATAAGCCTTATATACTAAACTATCAGAAATTCGGCGCAATGGTTAAGCGTGGAGAGCTGGTAGCTGAGATGTTTGATTATATATGTTGTGATGAAATTCATAATTTAATCAAATATGTAAGAATAGATGAGGCTAATATATGGAAACGCAATCCAGAAAGCTCGCGAGAAGTTATTTGTCTCATACTATCCCAAGAATCATTCTCCTATATAGCCATTGATACTTTACTCCATTGGGCTGAGCTGAAAGGAGTTTGGTGGTTTGGCTTAACTGCGACCGCGGACAACCTAGAAAAATGGGCTCGTTTAAAATCATATATAAATGAAATTCAAATTCAAGAACAACTAATAGCCTACGAAGTATTTCAGAAATATGAATATTCAAATGTACACGTTCTTTTGCGCGCGAATCCAGAAGTCAAGCGTTTAATATTTGTTCCTAAAATAGAACAAGGCGAGCAGTTCGCGCGCGAAATTCAAGAAAACACAGGACGTAAAGTTGTTTGTCTATGGTCTAAGCACGCCTTAAAACCAATGACAAATAATCAGCTAGACATTGTCAATCACTTGCAACAAAGCCATAAATATCCAGATGATATAGATGATATAATACTTACAGAGGCTTATGCTACGGGCTGGAATTTAATGGACGATAACGTACAAATTGTAATCGTTCATAGCGGAAACAAAGATATACAAATTCAATTCCCTGGAAGAAAACGTGGAGATTGGCAAATACAGTATAATTATAATAGTAGATTAGCTGAAAATAAAAAACGATTAGAGAGAAAACAAGCTGTAAGAGCTAATATAGCAAACACTCAATGGATTATACCAGATAATTATTTAGGACGTAAGCTGGGAAAGGAAGATAAAGAACAGTTAATTCAAGAAATTGGTTATCCTAAAAAATGGACTTCATTAAAAAAGGATATTGAAAGTTATTATGATATTAAACAAACTGGAACAGGAGTTAATTATGGCCATATCATTTCTCCTAAAATTTAAAAGATAGTAATTTTCACTTAAAAAAAATTGGGTCCGGGGTTCTATTATATATAGACAACCCCGGACTCGTTTTTTTTTAGGAAAAAATACTACAGCCAAATATTTGACTGACAAAATTTTACCCCCACCTCTTATAAATAGGTGGGGGTAATTTTACGTCAACAAAAAATATATAGATTTTATAAAAAAAAATAAAGTCAAATGCTTGACAAGAGTTGAAATTTGGCGCACTACCACAAACCCTACACTCCAAAAATCTCTCAACCTTAAAACCAACCCTTCCCTCCCAAATTCGCAACTTCCTTATCCCTTCCCTATATTTAACCTTATACATACTAGAAATTCATACTTCTTCTTTTCTTTACAACAAGGATGTATCATATATTAAATATTTAAAATGCTATATTTTTCCTTTTCTTACAACCGCGCGAAAACCTTATGTCCCCCTTCCCGCTCATCAAAAAGCGCTTCGCGCTTTTTGAAGAGCCGGTCCCCCAAGGGGACCCGTTTGTTGACTTTTTGGAAATTTTGGTGTATAATATATTTATAAAGTAAGAGAGGTTGATTTAAGTGAAGATTGGCAAGGAAACTATTATTCAGAGAGAAGAAAATTTTGAAGTAATACGCTATAACTATTATTTTGAAAGTAAAGAAGAAATGGAACGCTTTAAGTTAAAGACGGACGAAAAACTTATTATGCGTTCTTTTTATACAGGAGATGAAACTTATCCCTGTATGATACAAGTTGAAAAAGTTATTCGCATCATTAAATCAAAACACATTTATGATTCTGAAAATTATGGAGTTTTTCTTAAGAATTTACGATTAGTTCAAAAGAATTTTAATTATAGTAATGAATGGTATAATAATTGGATTGACTATGTAAATAAAATTGATTATGATGAAGCTGAATCGTTAATTGAGCTATTAAATGATATTTATGTAAGTGGAATGGAGAGTAATTGGTAATGAGGTTTATTGAGAAAATAAGAAAATTAACCGAAGAGGCAAAAGACATTGAGCATGCTTATCCTTCAATTGCCAAAACTATTGAAAAAAGTGCTTTACGAGGTAGTCATAGTTGTTATATGCAATTAACTCCTGAACAAATTGAAGCTTTGCGTGCAGAAGGCTTTCAGGTTAGTGAAGCTTCACTTCTTTTTGAACATTACATAGAATGGTGATTAATATGGAAAATACTTATGATATGAATGGTGTTCTACTTGAGAAAGTAGAGCTAAATGTAAAGCAATGTAATAAAATCGCGCACGAAGCTATTGCCGCGCGAGAAAGAATATTTGTTTCTGATATAATTTTAAATGCGGCAAACAAGGGTTGTTTTTCTACAATACTACCAACTATTAGTCAAGATACTAGAGATTGGATATATAGTTTAGGTTTCAATACATTTACAAATAATTGCGGCTTAAACGTTTGTTGGGACGATAAGGTGATTGAAGATGACTAAGGGTTTGTTTGATAGAGTTGTTAAAGGTTTAGAGGCTTGTATTAAAGAAGATTGTAAAAATTGTGAATATCATAAAAATTCTATTTATAGTTGTGATAGAATGCTTGTTGAAGCAAGAAAGTTAATTTTAGAACAGCAACATGACTTAGAAACTTTACAAAAATTTTATGATAAGCGAGAAGAAACTATTTGGGGCGATACTTGGATTCCTCATGACGAATGTTGGTAATTTCATTTTCATTTTTAGGATTAATTTCCCAGATTTTTTACTATATAAAAAATCCTATAAACCCACCCCTTGACTTTAATATAAAATTATAGTATAATATATACATAAAGGAAAAGGAGTATGTAATATGGAACTTGTAAAATTCATGAATAAGTACGCAGATTGGGAAAAGCGTTTGCGCGAAAAGCCCTATTGTTTGGAAATTAAGTGGGATGGAGATTTTGTTATACTGAAGTATAATATGATTGAGTCCGACCTTAATTTAACTATTTGTAAAGAAGCGCGAGGTTCCATATTTACCAATATCCATAATGAATGGATATGTGTTTGCCGCTCCTTGGATAAGTTTGGAAACTGGGGAGAATCATATGCCGATACCAAAAAAATAGATTGGACCCAGCCTGTTTCTGTACAAGAAAAAGTGGATGGTTCTATCATTCGTTGTTGGTGTCATAAGGGACTGTGGCATGTTTCTACTAATGGAACTATTGATGCATTTAAAGCTGAGTGCGGCGACTCCACTTATGGTGATGTTTTCTATTCTATCATAGAAAAATATACTACTGTGCGCGCATTCTTTGAAACTTTAAATCCTATGTTTACTTATTGGTTCGAAATGGTACATCCTCAATATAATCAGATTGTAGTTCATTATAATGAGCCTGCAATTTATTATCTTGGTCGTCGCAATATAGTTACTATGGAAGAAAGCATTTATTTTGATGTTTTTAGTAATATTGGATGGATTAAGACGCCTAAAGTTTATAGATATAACAATTTAGATGAAGTTCTTGAAGCTTGCCATAATATGGGAGAAGATGAAGAAGGTTATGTAGTTTGCGCTTATAATCAAATGGAAAATGATTCTTTCTTGCGCATTAAGTGTAAGGGAGACGAATATCTAAAGCGGCATAAGTTAAGGGGTAATGGACCTTTAACTGCGGTTAAGGTAGTATCTCTTTGGCAAGATGATACTATTGATGACTTTCTTGCTTATTTCCCTGAGCACAAAGAATTTGTAGATAAAATCATTTTTAAGATTCTTCATCTTGCAAAGAAAATAGATATTATTTATGGTGCTTTATCCTCAGTTAAGAATCGTAAAGATTTTGCTCTTTATGCAAAAAAATGGATAAAACCCATTCAATCGTTTCTTTTTGCTCGACTCGATAACAAAGTAGATTGCGCGAACACCTACTTCAAAAATATGAAGCCGCGTAATCTTGCAGAACTTCTTGATACTAAAGATATAGGAGTAAAATAATATGGAAACAACAGCTCATTGGATTTATGATTTATATACAGACGCAGATGGCTCTTGGCACGGAGGAATTTTTCATTGTAGTAATTGCAAAACAATGTCTTTTAATGGTCGTTCTGCTTTTCCTTCTACTGAAAAATTTTGTCACCATTGTGGCGCACATATGATTGAAACACCTGTTATGGAAATTGAAGAATATAAGGGAGATAAATATACATGGGAGTAAATAAATGAATACAGTAAATGATATTATTAACTTAATTGCGCGCAGAGACCATATTTCTACTTTAGAAGCAATGGATATTGTTAATGAATGTATGGAAGAAATGGAAGAAGCTGTCGCGCAAGGATATTGGCAAGAAGCAGAAGATATTCTTATGAGCTATCTTGATTTAGAACCTGATTATCTTGATATACTTATGACGGAGATGTTTTAAATGAATTTTTTCTTTTGGCTTATTGGTTATATTATTGGAGCGTTTTTAGGCGCGAAACTTGGTATTTGGATGGCAGATAAGTTTTAAGGAGATAGTATGAAAAAAATTTTAATTTTTATTTTAATTTTAGGCTTGCTTTTTGCGCTGACTGGTTGTTCAAAGCGAATTACTCTTGATAATAAACAAACTGTTGAAACTATTGCTAATTTTTATGTAATCAAAGAACTATATCCTAGTAATTTTTGTACATATCCAGTTAGGCTTGGCTATGACCCAGAAACAAAGGTTATGTATTATATAATTGGCTGGGAAGGTAATTATTGTTTCAGTGTTTCGCCATATTATCTTTCTAATGGTGTAGTTGGTATTTATGGAGTGAATTATAAATAATGAAAAAGATAATTTGTATTATATTACTTATTGCTTTATCTTTCATTCTTTGTGGTTGTTATAGTACTAATTCAGATATATTTCCGCAGTTACGAATAGCTCCTTCTGACAAATATGCTGATTATATTTACATTGCCTTGCGTGATAGTCATAATTTTAATATACAGCATCTTTATGATGAAGTTGAGACTGAAAATGGATATGATATTATTATCCATATAATAAATAAATAGGAGATTAATATAATGTTTTCTGAGATTTTTAATATTATTCTTATTTTAGCTATAGTTTTTTGTTCTAGTCTCATAATTAATGACCTTATTTTTATTTGGCAAAATATGCCTCTAAAAGAAGAAAAAAGTACTCCTGTTTACATAACTAAGGAAATCAAGGAGAATTAATAATATGAAGTTTGTAAAAAAGCCTATTCCAATTGATGCTTTTCAATGGACAGGACATAATTTTGACCAAATCGCCAATTTTATGGGAGATAATCATCCAGTTGTTGATGGTTCTAATAATCTTTTCATTCATACTTTAGAAGGAGAAATGAAAGCTATTCCTGGAAGTTGGATTATTCGCGGCCCACTTGGAGAATATTATCCTTGTAGAAAAGATGTTTTTGAAGAAACTTATGTGAGGATTGAAGATTAATGATTGCTTTAAATAGAAGAATGCCTCAAAAATGTATGGAATGTCCTTGTATGCAAACTTATGCTATAGACAAAGAAAATGTACAAGGAATTCAATATTTAATTCGATATTGTGCAGCCGCAAAACAGGAAATGGTTGTTATTGAATGGGATACTTCTGAATCAGTTCCTGATGTTTGGACAAATTGGTCTAAGCCAAAATGGTGTCCTTGGCAAGAAGTTTATGAAAATGTAGACGATGAAGAAAGTGCTTGGCATATGTCTATGGCAGGATTAGGAGGCTCGTATGATTAAATGTCCAAAGTGCGGAAAAAGTTATTATATGGAGAAATATACTACTTGTACCGCAATGTATTTTCCTCCTATTTATAAAGATGGAGTGAATATTAATCCTGATAGAAATATATCTACTACTATTTGTGTATGTTTAGAATGTCAACATGTTTTTAGTTATCAAGCGTGTGGTGGAGAATTAATATGCGAAGCATAAGTGAACGATTAGAAGCTCAAAGATGGTTAGAGAAATATATTAATACTCCAATTAAGAATTTTTCGCACGAAGAAGCATTAGAAAATCTTGCTAGACTTGGTATTTTAGATAAAAATGGAGAAGTGAAATCGGAATGGCGAGATTTAATTGTTAAAAAAGATTGACTTCGACTTAAATTTCTGGTATAATATATACATAAGAAAGGAGAGAAGATATTTTGATTAAATGGGAAGATGCTTTTCAGTCTAATCTTCACTATAAGATAGGAATGTATGGTGGAAAATTTATTCCATTTCATCGAGGTCATTTCTTTTGTTTGAATACTGCCGCTTTACTTTGCGATAAAGTTTACTGTATTCTATTCTATGGCGGCGACCAAGAATTAGAGATTCTTAAAAAAGATACAACTCTTGATAGAAAATACTTGAGCGTAGAAGCAAGAAAAGAAGAACTTAGGCGTATCTGTTCTAAATTTTCTCACGTAGAGCCAGTTTTTATTGATGTAACAAACTGTAAAACTGCTGATGGTAAAGAAGATTGGGATGCGGAAACTCCCCTTGTTCTTAATGCTTGCGGCAAATTAAATGCGGCTTTTAGCAGCGAAATTTCTTATGATGAATATTTCAGACGTGCTTATCCGTGGGCAGAACACGTATTAGTTGACCCACCAAGAGAAAATTTCCCTATTAGTGCTACAATGCTTCGCAGTATGACAGAAGAAGAAGCAAGAAAATGGTTTTGTAAATAATAGAAAGGAATATATTTATTATGAAGATTGAAAATCTGAAGAAGTCTCTAGCAGCAATGAAGTGGTACGAATGGCTAATGGCCGCAATTATGATTTTTATTGCGGCAAGAGCTATGGTTCTTGGGTTTATGAATCCCACAGAAAGTATGAACCCGCCTTGGCTAACGGTAATTAATTTCATTAGTGCTATTGCTGGCGTGTTTTGTGTTTTTCTGTGCGCGAAAGGTTCTATTTCTAATTTCCCGTTCGCCTGTGTTAATACCTTTGTTTATATTATTTATCTTTGGTATTGGAAGATTTACGGTACGATGTGTCTTGAAATTTTCTTCTATGCCCCAATGAATGTCATTTCTTGGTGGTATTGGGCACGACATCGTGATGAACAGCAGAATGAGCTAACTAAGAGTAGAAAGATGACTTGGTGGCAGAATGTTCTGGTCGCAGGCGTAATTGCCGCAGGTACTGTAATTTATCACGCTATTCTTGTTAAAGTTGGCGGTAATGTAGCTTGGCTTGATGCTGCAACGCTAGCTATTGGTATTGTAGCTGTTATTCTTGAACTATTCCGATTCCGCGAGCAGTACGTATGGTGGATTATTACTGATATTGTAGCAGTAGCAATGTACATTCAGCATTTCGACCCTGTTTATCTAACTAAGAAGTCTATTTACCTAATTATGGCTATCATTGGTCTAATTAACTGGATTAAGCTAAATAAGAGAAATGTAACAAATGAGTAAGGAAAACCTTACTCATTTTTATTTGACTTTGAGTTAAAATTCTGGTATAATATTCTTAGAAAGAGAAAAGGAGAAACATTATGGAAAAAATTAATGACTTTGCTCATTATACTACTGAAATGAGAAAATCTCTTATCGACAAGATTTTCTTTATGGATAAGATGGATAATGAAGTAAAAACTATCGTTGATTATGGTTGCGCAGATGGAGTATTAATTGATTTTCTTTCTAACATTTTTCCTGAGATAAATTTTATTGGTTTTGACATTTCTGATGAGATGATTCGTGCGGCCGAAAAGCGGTGTGAAGATAAGGAAAATACTGTTTTTCTTACTAATTTTGATTTTTTTACTTGTGATTGTAGTAAATCGTCTGTCAATCTTTCTTCTTTAATTCATGAAGTTTATAGCTACGGGACTAAAGAATCCATTGATTCTTTTTGGAATGTAATTAATAATGCTGGATTTAGATATATTACCGTTAGAGATATGTGTCTTGACCAAAGTGCACATCGTCCTGCACTTAAAGAAGATATTTTAAAAGTTCGACGTTTTTGTAAAGCAGAACAAATTGAACAATTTGAATCTTATCATGGAAGTTTAGCTGATAATTATAATTTAATTCATTTCTTGATGAAATATCGTTATCAGTCTAATTGGGAAAGAGAATGTAAGGAAAATTATCTTCCTTTAACTATGGAACAGTTTATTCGTCAGTTTGCAGATAATTATGAACTAACTTATTTTGACCATTATACTCTACCTTTTCTTGCACAAAAGGTAAAGCAGGATATGGATATTACAATTAAAGATTATACTCATGTTAAAATGATTTTAAAGAGAAAGGATATATAATATTATGAATAGAGTTCTTATTTGTATTGATTGTCAGAATGATTTCATCACTGGAGTTCTTGGTAGCGAAGCAGCAAATGCGGCGGTTCCTAATATTCGCAAGTTAATTGACGAGTATATGGAGAATGACGAGGATATTATTTGCACATTTGATACTCATTTTGATGATGACTATCTTGATACTTATGAAGGTAAGCATCTTCCAGTAAAGCATTGTATTTATGAAAGCGACGGATGGCAATTAGATAAAAGGCTAAAAAATGTAGAAGATTATCAAAATTATATTTCTATTTATAAAGAAAGTTTTGGTTTTGATGATTGGAAGAGTTTTTATTTAAATGAATATGATGAAATTACAATTTGTGGTTTTTGTAGCTCTATTTGCTGTATGGCAAACGCCCAAATTATTCACGCTCTTTATCCAGAAACGCCTATTACTTTCGTAGAAAATGCTTCCGCGGGTTTATCTCCTGAAGACCATGCGGCCGCGTGTCAAATTATGCGTGACTGTCAAATTGAGGTTGTTAGTCTATGATTATAGAAGGTTTAATCGCTCTTATTATTATAGTTATTGGAATACTAGATATTAAATCGGGCATAGAAGAAAAAGGAATTGTTGAAATTTGTGCTGCAGTTGTATGGTTTGTGTTAATATTTATGAGGATATTTTACGTATGATAGCAAAGATAATTCATAAAAATGATTATTACTATTGTAGTGAATGTAGAATGAAACAAGAATTACAGCCATATTGTGATTTTTGCGGAGCAGATTTTACTAATTATGAAGAAGAATTAATTAAAACTTTTAAAGAAAATGAGGATAATAAAAATGGATAAGATGTATCAAGGTATTATTTGGGTAATTAAAAATTATGGGCATTCGCGCGAAGCTATTATAAATTTTTTACATAAATATACTTCTACTCCAAAAGAATATTATACTAATGGCATAATTGACCAAATTATAGAACATACTATGTTAGAAGCAGTTCGTTATAATTTAAATCCAGTTTCTATTCTTTTTGAGTATTTTAGTTGGATGAAAGATCCTTGGAATTATTCTCATTTTGATGCTATGTGTGCTGCATTAAGTAGTATACAAGTTCGTGAAAGAATTAAAGATACAGATAATTATTGTTATATTAATGGTTTTACTTCTATTATAGAGGAGTTTAAAGATGATTACGATTAAAGAAGGAGATTAGATTAATGAAAGAATTTATTTATAAACATCCAGTAGCAATTGGTTTCTGGTTTGGAATTTTAATAATTATAGCTAGTTTTATTATTGCTATTTGTAGATAAGGAGAAAATTATGAGTTTATTTAAAAAGAAAAATACTACACCAGCACTTTTTGTTTTGCTTGATGATGAATTTAATCGCGCGAAACAACAAGGAAAGAATTACTTTTTTCATTTATTATATGATAATGAAAGAGATTTAGCCGGCAAATGGTGTCAGAAGAATAATGTTTATATGGATATAGATCATCAGACTGATGGAAATGTTTTCTACAAATTTAAATTTTAATGAAACAGACTGTATTTATCCTTGATTTATATGATAAATTTTCTCCTGATAAAGTAATTTCTAAATTTAGAATAAATGATAGATGGTGGGCTATAAAAGAAGTACCTTTAGAATGGGGTGAACCTCAATTATCTAAAATTGAAGAAGATTCTATTCCCTATCATCTTTACGAAACAGAAGCTGAAGCGCGCGAATATGTAAGAAAAATTAAACATTTAGAAGGAGTAAAATTATGAATTTAAATGTGTTTCAATGGCCTTATCGTACTCGTTATTATTTAACGCATCCTTGGAAATGGTTTTTTCAATTATGGAGAAATATTAAAGCGGCTTACCATCGTATTCGATATGGTTGGTGTTCTTGGGATGTTTGGGATTGGGATTCTTGGTTTTGTTCTACAACTCCATCAATGCTTAAATATATGGCTGATAAAGGTATGGCTTATCCAGGTCACGAACCATTTGAAACTTCTGAAAAATGGCACGATTGGCTTTATAAAATGGCTAATACAATTGAACGGTTACAATATGATGATTGGATGGAAGATTGTAACGAGTATAGCAAAGATTATGAAAAAACTTTTGAGGATGACCTTTATAAAGAAGAACATCCAAATGGGCCATTTTTAACAACAACTACTTATGGTTCTTCAACTAAAGAAGAAATAAGAGAACAATATTATAAACGTTGTGAAGAAATCCATAAAACGCGTGAACAAGTATTAGAAGATTTTGGTAAAGAATTTTTTAAACATTTTGATTGTCTTTGGGACTAAGGAGGGAATTAATATGATACCAGATATTATAACTTCTTATGAAGATTTAATTAGATATGGTGGAAATGGACAAACAATTTCTTATGAAACTTTATTTTGGTTTATTGAATATAATCCAAATAATCCAAATTATAATGAAATAGAAAAATATTCAATACTTCGTAATGAATGTTTACAGCACCCTTTAGATTTTAAAGATAGATTAGATAAAGGGATATATAAAATTTGGACTCGAATTCCATATTAAAAGAAGAAAGAAAACTTTCTTCTTTTTTGTTATAAAAATGAAGAAAAAAATATAAGTATTAATACCTATTTAAAGAAGACTATACCTGCTTATAAAAGGAGGGATAAAATGGGAAATGAATATAATAACATGATGAGAGACAGTTCATATACTGTTTCTGGAGATTATTTTGATTCTGCTGATGGAAATAAAAGATACGTTCCTAAAAGATGGGACGATAATGAACTTCTTGAAAGAATTGAAATGAATAATATTGAACAAGGTATTCAAATTGCTTTAGAGTCCCGCAGTACATTAGAAAATATTACTAGAACAGCAATTTCACAAATAAACAGCGTAAAAGATGAAATAAATTCTAATTTAAATGAAGTAAAAGAAGATTTAGACTCTATTCAAGATACTATAAATAACAACGTAGAAAATTCTTTATCTACTCAAAATAATAATTTAATTACAACTCTTCAACAAATTATAGGTGTTACAGATTATAATATTCAATCTCTACCATATTCTAGACCAAGTAATATTGCCGCGATAGATACTAGACTTACTCAATTATATAATGAAGTATTTGGGAATGATGGTAGTAGTTCTTCTACTTCTTTAAATGCGCGAGTAAATGAACTAATAAATACTATAATTCCAAATCAACAACAAAATATTTATAATACTATTGGCGCGCGATTAGGTAGTGATTATTATTCTAATGGTGAATGGTTAGTAAGTTATACAGATATTAGTACGAAATTTAATACTTTTAATAACAGTATAACTGAATTATATAACACAATATTTGGTCAAAGTGGACCTGATAGTTCTAATAAAACCATTATAGAACAAATAGAAGATTTAAATATTGCTATTTTTGGCTCTACAGAAGAAGGAACTTTTAATGGTTCTTTAATTGATAAAATTGAAAAAGCTATTGGCAGAACTTTAGAATTAGAAGAAAAAGAAACTACTGATGAAACAGGAGCTTATTCCAATTCTTTAACTGCACAAATAAATCAAATTAAAGGCACTTTAGGTATGGATGGTGGAACAACTGGAGGAACTTCTAATTTAGTACACGATGTAGAAGTGGCTTTAAATCTACTATATGGTTATACTTTTAAAGAAGAACATGAAAATCCAGAAGATGAAACAAGCCCAATAATTAGAACTTTAATAAGAAATAATGAACCAAATTTAAACAATTTAGATATTAAAAATAGTTATGCAACTTTATATAATGAATTTTATAATACCTCTTTAACATATACAGACGTAGAAAGTAGTGACCCAAAAGCCACGAAAACTACTTCAGAAGGAATATTAGCTATTTTAAATTCTTTAGGAGCAGATTTCGGTAAAGTTGCTGCTTACGCAAAAGAAGCCGATTCTACAATTAATGAATATAAGGATATTTTGCCAAATGTTGATAAAGCATATTCAAAAGCTTTCCCAACTGTTATTGGAGAAGATACCTATTTAGTATTATCACCTATTGACGAAGAGGCACAAGAAGAAGAACCTGCCACAACTTTAGATCAAATTATAGAGAAAAAAAGTACTTATGTTAAATTGCCAAAAAGCGGCGGGGGCGGAGGAATAAGCGGTAATTATTTCTCAAGGATTGAAAATATAACTCGTCCGCAAAATCGTAACATCTCTATTGGGGATGATTATGAATATTCTTTCTATTGGATGGCTTATCAATTAGTTGGTGATGAAACTCAACAAGAAGAAACTTATGGAGAAATGAGAGTTTCTATTGACGGAACAGTTGTTTTAACAAGAACAGTTGACAGTGGTAAAAAAGAAGATAATGAGTATGACCTCTCTGGAATTATTAAAATTAATTTGGGTCAATATATTAAAAGTACTGGTAGAAAAAATATTTCTATTGTCATTAGTGCAGAAGGCTATTCTGATTCTATTTTAAGTGGATATGTTATTGCTTATGCTCCAACTTTAGACATAGATTTAAATGTAGAAACTATTTTCTCTGGCAATACAATAAATTTTCCTTATTTAGCCGCAGTTGGAAGTAATGAAGTTGAAAAAATTCTTTATGTTGAAATTGATGAAATATTAGTTTCTGATAATAATACTACATATTTAGAATCTTCTTATAGCAATGCTTCTATTGAAACGCCATTAGAAGATGGAGGACACTTATTAACAGTTTATTTCAAATATAAATTAGATGAAAATAGTCCGTTATTAGAATCTCAAAGATATAATTATGGTATTATTACTAATAGAAGCGCTTCTAATTTACCTTATATTGTTACAGATTTAAAATCTAATATTGAATTAACACAATATGACCAATTAGAAGTTAATTATATAGTTTACAGCTCTTTAGTTGAAAATCATACTGTAACTATTTCTATTTTTAATAATAATAATGAGCTAATCACACAGCCTACTATTTTAGAGGCAGAAAATGCGACTTTACCTCAAACTCCTTGGGTATATTCATTTGAAACTGCTGGTACTTTTATTCTTCAATTTATGGTAGATAATAATGAAGATACAAAGAAAACATATAATATTTTAGTGAATCCTAATCAGCAATACCAATTTATTCTTCAAAGACCTCAGAATTTAATTCTTAATTTAACGCCCAATAATAGAAGCAACCAAGAGCCAGAAAGTACTAAAAATGTTTGGAAAAATACTCTTCCAGAAATAGAAAATAGAGAAAGTACCATTTATGACGATATTACAATTGAAATGAATAATTTCTTATTTTCTGATAGAAATGCTTATGATGGTTGGTTAAAAGATGAAAATAATAAAGCTATTTTAAGATTAAGAAATACTGATGAAATTAAAATAAAAAATTGTCCTTTATTAAGACAATCTAATATTAACACCGGATTAACTTTTGAAATTGAATTTAAAACTTCTGATGTTGTTAATTTAAATACTGTATTCTTTGAACAATATGATGCCGGCTTAGACGTTGAACAGCAACAATCAATCGTTATAAATAAATGGAATACTGAATTAGGATATAGAGAAGATATTGAAGCTCTTTATCCTTCTATTTTAACAGAATTAATTGAAGAAAACAATGAAAAACCAGAAGAACAACGCAAAACAGAAGAAACTTTAAAAGAAGAAGCAATAAACGCAGCAACACTTCAAGTTGTTGGAAATAATAATCGTCCTTATGAAGGATGGACAGAAGCAGAATATCAAAATGAACTTAACCGTGTCGTAACTGAACAAAGTATTGTTTTAACTCCTCAAAATTTTATTGGTAATGCTCGCGCGCAAACTATTTTACAATATAAGGAAGAAGAATTAACTACTATTAGTTATGTGTTCAATCCTGATAATTCTGGTGATGATACTTTATTAATTTATTGCTATATTAATGGTATTTTATCTAATATTAAACGATATGACCAAGCATTAAATCAATCTTTAAATTCTTTTATTAAAATTGGTAGCCTTGAATGTACAACAGATATTTATGCTATTCGTTTATATAATGTAGCGTTAAATTCTAGAGAAGTTGTACAAAATTGGGTTTATGGATTGTCTAATTCAACTGAAAAAATTAATGCTTATGTACGTAATCAATATGGTAATTCTATTATAACAGATGAAATATTCGCAGCTCATTCTAAAACCACTCCTTATATGGTTATAAGAGCTTCTGGCCCGCTAGAAGATCCTTCCGCGATGCCACAAGCAAAAGGAAGTAAATTTGCGACAACGGCCGAGATTAGATATGTAGACCCGGTTAATCCAGAAAATAGTTTTACTTCCTCAGAAGTTTCTGTACAAGTTCAAGGCACTTCTTCTCAATATTATCCTCGAAAAAATTATAAATTAAAATTTAAGAATTTTACTCAAAATGGAATTTTACATAAACCAAAATTAAAAGAAACAGATGTAAATGTTTCTAAAGAAGGCTATAAATTATTTCCAAATTCTATTCCTGTATTTAACTTCTGTATAAAAGCAGACTATGCTTCTTCAGAAGGCGTAAATAATACCGGACTCGCGCGAATTTATGATGATATAGTAAGAAGTTTCTATAAAACACCGCCTCAAAGATTGGATGAAACTAATAGTGTTCGTCAAGCTGTAGATGGTAAACCAATGGTTGTTTTCTATGAAGAAGGTTATATTAATTCTGAAACCGGACAAATGGAATATAAAACTCCTTATTTTTTAGGTAAATATAACTTTAATAATGACAAAGGCACTCATGAAGTTTTTGGATTAGAAACTTTCCAAGAAAATTGGTATTATGAAGAAGATGATGAAAATGAAGAAAATCCATTATTGAGTTCTAAACCTTATATCGGTGACGAGAGCTGGGAAGGCGCAGATAACTTCTATCCATTAGATGTTTTTATGCCATTAAGCATTGATGGAACTAGAGGTTATACAAAAGAAAATGATTTAAATGTGAATGACTGGAAAGCTACATTCCCTGCTAGATTCCCTGGTATTTGGGAAGACTATCCTGAAATTGCTGACCATAGTAATTGGTATAATGCTATTAAATGGGTCTACAATACAAGAACAATTGTTTGGAAACAAGACCCTAATACAAAATTATATTATGATGCGGCATTAGATGAAAATGATCCTGATTATTATGTTGGACCAGAAAATGGAAAAACTAGAGATCAAATTATACAAGAGCATTTAACCGAGTTTAAAAATAATTTTTCAAATTATTTTAATTTGAATGCTATGTTATTTTTCTATTGCTTTACAGAGTTCTTCTTAATGGTAGATAATCGTGAAAAAATAT
>Ga0247610_10000887_pt1 | contig 39548 bp, 37 predicted proteins | sample 174DNAGHGhighgp2_FD_193483 | JGI IMG/M metagenome (GOLD analysis project Ga0247610, IMG submission 193483) | Sheep rumen microbial communities from Palmerston North, Manawatu-Wanganui, New Zealand - 1742 DNA GHGhigh gp2 | ecosystem: Host-associated > Mammals > Digestive system > Stomach > Rumen...
AGTCGTATGTCCGAAGCTGAGAAACAATCAGCTGAAGGTCAAGCATTGATACAACACTTCAATAAGATAAGAGAAGAAGGAGCTAAGATGATAGATACCATTGGTGACATCAATGCTGAGATGAGAGCAATGGCAAGTGATACGGCTGGATTAGATGCAGCAAAACAAGCGATTGGTGTGTTTGGAAATACTCTATCATCCGTAGCTGGTGTCATTGGCTTAGTCACTGGAGAAGAAGAGAAGATGAAAAAAGCTGTAGTAGCATTCACTACAGTTCAATCTGTACTTAATACTATAACTTCTATATCTACAGCATTGAACAAGTCATCTATCCTTGTATTGAAGACTAAAGCATTACAACAAAAAGCAGCCGCAATGGCAGCTAAGATGGAAGCCGTAGCACAAACTGGAAATGCAGCAGCGACTAAAGGTGCAACTATAGCAATGAAAGCTTTCAATGCAGTAGCTAAAGCAAATCCTATAGGATTATTAATCACAGCATTGACTACGGTCATTGGATTATTCACTTTATTTACCAGTGGATCAGATGAAGCTTCTGACTCAATGAATGATCAAAAGAAAGCTGCTGAAGAGTTAGAAGAACAACACAAGAAAATGGCTGAGACTATAGGTGAGAAAGTAGCCGAGACTACTACATCATTCTTAACATTACAACAACAATGGACATCACTTAAAACAGAAGCCGAACAGAAAAAATGGATAGATGATAATGCATCCGCTTTTAAGAGATTAGGTTTGAATATAATGACTGTAGCTCAAGCACAAAAAGTATTTGTCGAACAAGCAGATGATGTATTAAAACTAATGCAACTTATGGGACAAATGGCTGGTCTTGAAGCGGCACAAATGGAGATATGGAAAGATTATTATATAAAGAAAACAACACGTGAAAGAGGAAGAACAGTAAGACATTATGAAGGTGCTGGGGATATAGAAAAAGAAGATTATGCTTTATTAAAAGCGATTGGTAGAGAAGGAGTAGATTATGTGACAGAAAGGGTTACAAGATCTAGTGGCTCTGTGTCAGCTGGAACATATACACAATGGGTAGAAGAAATAGTAAAAGCCACAGATAAAGGTGCAGAGTTATTGAATAAGAAAAAAGATGAGATATCTGAAAAATATAGTAAACTATGGGATGATGCTGCATTTAAGGTAGCAGAAAGCAAAGTTAATAGCTTAAAAGATGAATGGGCAGAAACAGCAGTTGAAGTCGAGAAAGTAAGAAAAGGAATAAATGACGCAGCTGGTGCAACATTAGTATTTAACCCATTAGCTTATGACCCATATGAAAAAACTACTACTAGAACACCTAGGACACAAAGAACGACACAAAAAAGAACTGTATCACCACAACACAAAGAGACAATAAAGAAAGAAGCAGATAAGTCAACACAAGAAGTTAAAGTTGGTTTAGATGCACTTGAAGCACAAGCTAAAGACTTAGAAGATAAGAGAAAGAAGTTAATAGATACAGCAACTGGTTTACCTTCAGATAAAAACAAAACTGAATTTGATAGATTAACTAAAGACTTAACTGAGATAAACAAGAAAATAGAGACAGCAAACAAACTACTACACCCAGAAGAGCAAAAAGAAGAGATATTATCATTCACAGATCAGTTATCAAAAGAGATAGATGATTATAGAAAAGAATATGATTTATTACTATCTAAAGGTAAAGGTAGTATATTAGAAGAAGATAAAGGAAGAGCAACCGAGATACAAGATATATTGAAAGAGAAGACAAAACAGTTAGAACAAGCGAATAATATATTAGAGAACTTGACAACTGAAGTCATATTACCAGAAGACCAACTAATAGAAGATAAGATTAAAGAATACCAAGATATAATAGATAGAAATCAGTTAGAGATACGTATCAATCCTACTTTATCTACAGTTGATAAAACTAAACTAAAGAATGAGATAGATGAAGCAAAAGAAAATAAAGCTAAATGGGAAGATGCAAAAGAACAAAGAGCAGCTGGATCACAATATGTTATCCCAGAAGTAGTGATTGGGTCAAAGGAGAAGATAGATAAAAAGTATGAAGAATATATAAGACAAGTTGAAGCAAAATGGAATAATATAAGCCCAGATTTATCAAAGAGATTAAAACCAATAGTGTTAGATGATTTGTTATTCACTAGTGAGAAGAATCTATATCAAGCACAATCATCTATAAGAGAATGGGCTGAGACTGGAATAAGACAAGTAGAAGAAGCATTTGAGAAAGGACTTTTACCAAGACAAAGAGCAAAAGATCTAATAAAGACATTCAATGATGAGCTAAAACGAAACCACTTAGATCCAATAAAAGTAAAGATTGAGAGTAAAGCATCTAAAGTGATAAAAGGAATCACTGAAGAGACATTTAATGCAATCGGTATAACAAATGACTTAGTTAGCTCATATCAGAATCTACAAGATACATTAGATAGTGAAGCAAGTGGATGGGAGAAAGTAATGGCAGCTGTTCAGTTAGCTCAAGTAGCATATAACTCAATCATCAAATCAATAGATATGGTGACTCAGATATTAGAGGTACTTGGTATAATGAAGAAGAGTGATGTAGCGGCTACTTCAGCACAGACAGCAGCAAAACAAGCTAACACAGAAGCAACGATAGAGAACACAGTTGCCACTGTCGCTGATATAGCAGCTGGTCAAACTGATGCAGCGACAAGTATGGTAACTACTGGAGCTAAATCAGCTGAAGCTATAGCCGCTGCAGCGGCAAGTGGTGCAAAAGTTCCATTCCCTGGTAACTTGATAGCAATCGCAGCAGGTGTAGCAGCAGTAGTAGCAGCATTAGCAATGATTAGTAAATTCAAGTTCGCCGATGGTGGTGTAGTAGGAGGCCATTCTTATTATGGAGACAAGATTATAGCCAGACTTAATTCACGTGAGTTAGTGAGCAATACAGACCAACAAAGGAGAATATGGAAAGAGATGAATAACCCACAAATAGTTCCAGTTAATAGTCAACACGTTGTGGTAGAAGGTAGGATAAGTGGTAGTGATATTATATTAGTGCAGAAGAACCAAAACTTAAAATCTAATAAAGCAAGATAAGTATTAGAAGATTAAATAAATAAATCATAAATCAAGATGATATACAAATCACAATTTAAAGATATAGATAATGTTCATACTTATACGGTCAATATAAAGACACCAAAGAATGGCAGTACGTTGCAGGATATAATGTTGTTGTTTGACACACCAGTGAAAATCACTTATGCCAATGAAGATGACATATTTGAGCCATTGAAACTTTATTCTGCTAGTGTGTCAATATTGTCAAAAGACTATTTGTTTGATCTTTACAATGAGAACTATCAGGTCACATGTAAGATAACTGATGAAGACAATAACATAATCTTCAATGGTTATGCTACACCTAATCTATACTCTGCTGATTATGAGAATTATTCTAACATTGTGTTGGAATGCATATCTCCTATAGCGATGTTGAAATATAAAGACTACACAACTATAGGAAACTCAAAAAACAATGTGAAGTTGATTGACTTAATCCAACACTGTCTCAGACAGACAATGATAGAAGACCATCAAGAGATGTATTTTCCTAACATGTTTGGATTCAACAACAATCTAAGCCAACACATATTAGAGGACTTATATGTAGATGAGCATAATTTCTTTGATGATGATGAGCAAGAGACACCATGGAAATGCTATGATGTGTTAGCTGAGATATGTAGGTTCTTGAATGTGTCATTAGTTGAGTATAATGGTGCAATCTATTTCATCAACTACAGAGATATTGTAGGCAATCATGCTTATTCATACACAAAATATGAGATACATAAGAATGATGTCAATTATGTTAGGACAGCAAATCAAACAAAAGAATCATTTTATGTGATAAATGCAAATTCATTCAGGTCATCTGACAACTCTATCAATCTGTCTGAGACATATAAGAAAATCATAGTGAAAGTGAACACCTATCCCTATGACTCTATATTCACTGACTTGATGGACACAAAGACATGGAAGTTATGGCCTTCATATACTGAGCAATGGTTACGTTTGTTTGCTACTATACCTCAACTTACTCACTCAACTTCAAACTCGGACAATGGATATTACAACTATTTCTGGTTCTATTTCTATTCTGAGCAATTCAATCCTTATAGATGGTCACACGATCCTTCAAACACATCAAGTCCATTGACCTTAGATGGTTCTGGCTATGATCCTATTACTGGTGGATGGATAACAGCTTTAAACAGCTCATCAGCAGAAGAGTTTGGTTATTCAAGGAATTATGTAGGGTGTGGATTGATGCAGACAGCAAACTATGAAGTGACTGATCCTACATTAGTAAGCTCGTTGTCATGGGCTAAGACTATTGTGTTCTATACTGGTGTTGGAAATATTCCTTTATTGTCAAGTGAAACTACTACAGATTTAAAAACAAAGACAGCTAACTATCTTAGTTGGTGTAGAAATAGTGTGAATGATGTGACAAACATGCAAATGTTAGAAATTGAATCAGATGCAGACATATTAGTCTCATCTGACTCATATCTTGTGTTAGGTGGCAAGATGCAATATTCCGTGACTGATTTTGATGATCCTTCAATCAAAGAGTTTACAGGAAAATCAAAGAATGAGAAAACGGTATTTCAAACTGGAAATGCATATGCTCTGATAGATGATTATAGTAAAGATGCCAATAAAGGACTTAGAACATATTGGGGATTTCCGATGTTGAACATACAGATTGAGATAGGAACTAAGATACTAGTTGAATATACTGGTGTTGAGCAAGGAGATGGATATACACCTAAGATATATCTATGGGAAGAAAAAGGATCAACACACAATGTACAAGAATATGGCGGCTATCAACTTGTAGGAGGTACAACTATAATTGGGTTGCCTGTTGGAACAAATCAATTTGGGTTCTTCAAATATTATGACATAACTAATACTTGTGATTGGAGATTAGGAATAAATAATGGCAAAGGTTTTGCTATACCACTTCCTGCAAATTCAGGACTGTCAGGTAAATTGAAGATTAGATTTATCAATTTGAATGAAGACTTATTTATAAGAAATTACATTGAGAATATCAAAAACATAAAATCATATATACCTTGGGACTTTGACAGTTGGATTTTATCTAAGAAGCCAGGTAGTTTAGGCAATATAATAAACTACCATTATGAGTTTGAGAAAGTCTATAAAGGAAATTTCCCTAACTATCTACTATTGCAAGATTTCTCTGCTAAAATATATGAGGTTAGCTTTACTTCTGCATTTGACTCAACTCAGAAGGTTGACAACAAATCATCTGACCATACTTATGAGAATATAATCTCAAGTGGTGCAGTTGAAGACTATGATGAGATAGAAGTCAAGATAAACACACAGATTGAAGACAAGAACAGAAGCTTTAGCTCAGTGTTATATTCTACCGCAAATGGATTTGACTTTGTAAGAAATATGACAGTAGACAAAGGAGCAAACTACAAGATACAAGAGAACAACATAATTGATAGTTACATTCAACATTATCAAGCACCAAAAGTTGTGTTTGATTGTGACTTAGATAGTAAAGCATTGCCTGATATGGTCCCAATCACTCTGTTCAAATCTATAATGACGAACAACAATATGATAATGAATGGAGGTGAATGGGGATTACATGAAAATAGTTTTAAAACAAAACTAGTTGAGTTCTAAAAAATTACAAAAAGATTTAAATTATAATATGATAGTAGATACTAACTATGAACGTTATAATATTGGTAAGTTACCAAGAAACAAATACTCAGGTGAAGGAAACTCAAGTGTCACCATTCTTAGAGGTGGTACTTCTGGTGAAGGATCTGTTGTGAACAACACTTATGTGAAAGGTATAGATGGACATTATCTCTGGGGACAATTCTATGATGATACTAAGGACATAGAAGGAACTTTGTCTAATGTACAAGACATCAATATGAATGGTGACTTGAACATCAATGAAGGTGATATTAATATAACAGATGGAAACATAGAGATCAGTGATGGTGACATAACTCAGACAAATGGTAAAATCACAACTGAGTTAGTTGAAGCTGATACTGTTGAAGCAGGAACTGTTAATGCAAATGAGGTAAATTCTAATACAGGTGTCATAGGTAATTTGAGCACAACAACAATAAACAATAGTGGAAACATCAGCACACAAAATTTGACTGCAACTGGCACTATACAAGCACCTTATGGAAATATAACTCATTTCACAGCAGATGACATCAACACAAGAAACCTTACTGTCACTGGCAGTGCCCACTTCTTTGAGTTAGTGATTGATAAGATTAAATCTACTGGTGGATCTAATTTGCTCACACCTGCTGATGGATTTAAAATAGAAGCAATATATGATCCATCACCAACACAAAGAATATTATATTTCTTGGCTGAGGATGATGGTAAACAAATATATAACATGTGGGAAGTTGGTGACTATGCTATAATTCAAAACTTCAATAAGGCAACAACCGGTTCATCATATGGGATTGACAACACTTATTATTGGGGTGAAGTTGTAGGTGTTAGCTCGCAACCTAGAGTAAAGTCACTAGTTGATGATGGCAGATTATATCATTACATTGTCATATCTAAGAACAGCGGAGAATATGATGGCTCAACTGCTGGTATAGAAGTTGGAAATGAGTGTGTCATGCTTGGAAACAAGACTAAACCTGAGAGACAAACTGCTATATATAATGCGGCATACACACCATCTAGTGGTGCTTATGACAAGGATTTGCTGGCACCATTCATAATATACTATGAAGGTATTAATCCATCAAGCAGCAAAGGATTTGATTTGTCAGCATATAAAGTCCAATGGTGGAGTAGTGGAACAAGGACAACTGGAGTGCCACAAAATAGAATGGTTGGTTCATTCTTGTTAACTACAGGACAAACAATACAACAATATATAGATGAGAATATCAAGGATGCTGACATCAATATGATTAGTTTAGATTATGGTTCAGATACTTGGATGATTAGTTCAAATCCTGATTATACTATAATTACACCTACTCCACCTAAAACAGACTACCAATCTTGGAACACAACTGTAAAAATCAAAAGAAATGGAAATGATTGGATATTTGACATTGCAAGTCCTGTCACAGCATATCTTGTTACCGCTGACAGTACAGGCACTGTTGAGACTCAACTTGCTTCAAATGAGTATTGGTTTAATTTCGATGATATTAAAATAGGTGGTTATTCAGCTGGGATTGTGAATATTGGATTGGATTTACAAGGACTAATAGCCAATCATTTCAGATCATGGAATGATTTCACTACTAGAACTATAAGATTTAGATTCAATACTGTATTAGATGCACAAGGAACTCAGTCTACAACTAAAGATTTAGATATTCAATGTGTTAAAATACCAAAAGGAGCAAATGGATCAGCTACACAGGTCGCAATGACACAATATAGTTTAGTACCTGTTAGAGAAGATGTATATGTAGATGCAAATGGAGCAATGTTAGCAAAATGTACATATAATCTCAAATATATACATACAGATGCACAAGGAAACACAGTGATAAACACAAATGCTTCTATACCAAGTGGATATAATGTGATATATGAAGATGACAAAGGAATTGTAAGAGGTGCGTCTGCAACAATATCTGGTTCACAGTTTGTTATATCTATTGATAATTATTTTAGTGGAACATCTTATACTGATTATCAAGCTGCTTGGCCTGATCATGCACCAACTTATATTAGAATATATTTGAATGATGGAAATACTAATATTGACAGAAGATTCATATCAGTGAAATTCTTAGCTGGTTCTGTATTTGACGTGAAAGAAGATTCTATCAGATTGGCAGTAGCTGAATCAAAAGTACATACAGATAATTCAATCAGCACAGTAAATCAAAATATAAGCACCGTAACAAATAGAGTATCGTCTTTAGAATTAAATCTTAATGGAGTTCAAACAAGAGTAGGAAATGTTGAGACAAGTATAGACAATGTAAACAACACATTGACACAGAAAGCTGATAAATCTTATGTTGATCAAACGGCTACAAACATAACATCTACTGTATCAACTCAAATCACAGGAGTTCAGGGAGATATAAATAATTTGAATACTGCATTAGGAAATAGGCCAACAAGAACAGAAATGTCATCAGAGATAATTCAATCTGCAAATAGAATCACTGAAAATGTCACTACAAATGTTGAAGGAAAACTAACTCAAACCGGAATTGACATAGAAAATCAAACAATTACTTTGACAACTGACAATCTCATAGCAAAGAACAATGAAGGAGAAAAAGTAATGTGGATGGATAGTAAAGGTAATATGACATTAAGAGGAACTATCAACAATTTGATTACTATAATTGATGTGTTGAATAATGAGAATGCCGACTTGTTAGTTTATGAGAATGAAAATCCTAATATAGAATGGCAAATGGCATCATGCACAAATATGCCTTTAGATGAGTATGACACTTTAGACATATTAAGGGCAGGTGATGTCATCAAAATTAGGTCAACCAATGGAAGAAACATAACTTTGCCATTCTATATGTATGAAGGCATAGTATGGTCAGGACAAGAGCATGATTTCTATCTAAGAACTACAACTAAATATGGTGACAACATACATTTGATCACAACAGATGAAATGCTTGAGATGGTAGGAAGAAAAATCACAATCATAAGCAATAATTCATCTCAAACTTCACGGCTTATATTACCTTCTGTTGTTGGTGTAGCTGGTGTGAATAGTTCTGGCACAGGAAATGACTATAGCGCAGAATATGCAATTCGAACTCAACCTATAGGATGTGTATATGACAATTCCAAAGTACCAGAATTTGTTGGATGGCAATTGAATGCATACAATGTTATACAATTAGAATGCAGATTAGGTGAATGTGTAATTGATACAGGCACAACTAAATTAGCAAGCAAATGCATATATTGGGCACCAGTAGGATATAGTGGCCAACTTTTTAATTGGGAATAAACTCTAAATTCTATTTTAATAAAGACATATAATCTTTATGATTATATTAATAAAGATATGAAATCTTTATAATTTAAATTATTGAAAATATGAAATTTTCAAAATTTCATTATATAAAGAACAAATATAGTAAACTTTATTGTTTACAATAAATATATTTTTATAATAAAGTGAACATAAAAGATGTACAAGATAATCGCTCATGGAAGGAATTGGGTGTAGCAGATAAAATAAAACTAAGCTTAGCAGTAGGGTTAGTAGCTGCTAGTGTGATATTAGGAATCACAGCATTTTTGATATTATACGAAATTCCTAACTCAGTCATAGGTATTGATGGATTATGGTTAGCTGCTGCTTGCTCTATATTAGGAATTTCAATGTATTTTCATAATTCACTTGTTTCTTTTGAGACTAAGGTGAATGAAAGACTAAACAAAATAGACAAAAAAATAGACGAAGATATTGAACATACAGAATAATTATTTCTATTTTATAATATAATATAAAACTTTAATATTTTTAATACTAATATTCCTGATAGAGTTCCCATTATTATTATCGGGTTAGGACAGCAAGTGAAATATCTTAGCTGTCCATTTTTTTGTCTTTTTTAGTAAATTTTCACAAAAATGTAAAAAAATCCTAAAAATTATTTCTTAGATTCGAATATATTAGTTAAATTTGCACCGTAAAAACCTGATACACAGGAATTTACAATGAGATTTTATTTTATTTTATTTTATTCATCTTTCAAAATTTTAAACATTATGGCAAAGAAAAATGAAAAACCTCAAACATTGGAAGAGGTGCTGGAGAACGATGGTATGGTAGTGACAACCTTAGGTGAAGTGTTGGCAGCGGTTGATGAAGATGCTAATGAGAAAGCACAATTTATCAATGAGAACAAAGATCTTATTCCAAACAACAGAAAGAACGTATTTTCTACATGGCCACTACAGAAGCAGTTTGATGAGATTAACAGATGGAAGAAGAACTATGAGTGGCGCAAGCAATGGGAAGAGAACAACAAGATCGAGAACAAGGTAAAAGATCTGTTCATACGTAGGAAAGTCACTATTGATGAAGTGCTGACTGTGATTGACTTCTGTAAAGCATGGATCAAAGAGGAACAGGACCATGAGATTGCTCGTATTGACGAGGAGATCTCGCGCTTAGAATTACGCAAACAAATGTTGGAGGAAGCAAAATGACAATAATAGAAGTTAGATTCATGGAGGTAGTTGTTCGTCAACTACCTTCACTTGTTAAACAACAGAAAGAAATTGCTGATACACTAAAAGAAATTGCTGAACTATTAAAACAAATCAAAAATGAGCAAGTGGATGATAACAGAAATGACAGGGTATGTCCCACAAACAACGTTTTATGAGGACTTCTCTATAGCAGATGCTTTTGGATTAGATGCAATACAAGATACGTATGACAGAGCTTTCAAAGAGTGGAAGTCAAACTACATATATGTCACTGAACTATGTATGGTTGTGAACTGGAAATGTTGGGAACATTATGAGCATGGTAGGCTAGAGATGAGCAAATTGTATAGTAAGTTATATTATGAGCTAGATGACTGGTGCTTGAACAACTTGAAAGGAAGCGAACTAGAGTATTACATTAAGACGACTGATTAAACACTGGACGAATTTCGGTTAGAATTTACCTTTGAGACAACCAGTATAAAATAAAACCTGAAAGCGGAAATCAAGGAGTAGGATGCAATATCTTACTCCTTTTTTCGTTATATATATTATTTAATTATTTAAAATTATATACTATGTCTTTATACGAATTAATGATTTTTGTAAATGTAGTTCTTATAGTTTACACAGTTTTAGTTCTTATTAATCCTGATAAGTTTATGCCATTTATAAATTATAAACCATTAGTAAAAAGAATTGGCATATGTGTTGTTTATGGTATTATTTGGATATGTTTTGCATTTTTTGCTGATGGTGAGAGAAAGAAAATGAAAATAGCAGAGAAAGAAGCAGCAGAGAAAAAAGCAATAGCAGTTGAAAAAGAAACACAAAGAATATTAAATCAAAGCATAATAGATGACTCTATTGCATTGTCTAAAGGTGATTATTATAAGATGTCATCAGCACCAACAGAGAATGATATAGATGAACTTTTGAAGAAGCACAACCATATATCACTAACTGGTGGCGCCATAAACAAAGAGGTGATGACTGCTTTTGAATATATAAAAGCTGAAGAGAAGAGACAATGGGATAAAGCAGTTCCTGCAATTAGAAAAGCATTTGTTGCGAACACTAAAACTAAACTATGGATAGATGATATAAATGTATATGATAGTGATGGTGGAAAGACAATATGGTTTGTTGGTGGTATATTTGCAGCAAATAGAAATAAACAAGCATATTACGAAAGATATAAATCAAAACTTATGCAGCTTGAATTTAAGAAAGTATGCTTTAAATGGATTGAACATGATACAGAATACACTTGTTATACACTAGACTAAATTAAAAACTTATATATAATAAAGATATAAAATATTTATAATTTTATTAATCATTTATAAAATAATAATTTTATTAATTATGATTTACAATTACACTATTCACTACATTTACGATCCTTTTGACAATGAAGGATACGATGATGAGATGGAAGCTGATAATATCCAGGAGGTAATTAGCTTTATAAAGAATTTAGAGGATTATGATAGATTTAATTATTATGTCATAGAGAGTGAAGATGGTAAAGAGTATTATAATACTAGTGAAGAACCGGGCTTTGAAGATAGGAGTTGAGATTAACAATTGAACTTAAAAAAAATATATAATTATGAAAAGTAAATATATTGAAAAATTAGAAAATTGCAGTCTAGGTTTCTATGTGAATGTAGATGCCAGTGGTTTTAGTGAAGATGAAGATTTGACTACTGATGACTTTGATCATGTCGAGTATTATATTAAAGATGGCAAATTGTTTTTATGGTCAGGCATAGAAATATTGGATTTGTCTGATATTGAAGACGCATGGTGGGAGCATGCAATGGATGACTCAGATTATGATCCAGATGATCCTGACTCAGAAAAGCCATTGTCATGGTTCGAATGCTTTATCACTGAGCTAATGAATGTTGTTTTAAGAGATGAGTGGCCAGGAGCGGATGAGTTTAGAAACTTAATTGATGATGAAAGAATATTGTTAGTGTTATTAAAAGATGCTGATGATGATATTGTTGAAGAGATAGATGAATGGGATATAAATAAATTTGTAGATTGACAAGTCGAGTTGACAAAAATAGCACATTTTAAGCCCAAATTGGATATTTTTTATCTGATTTGGTCTTTTACTTTATATATTAATTAATTCTTTTATAGAAAAATTGATAAATTTGTAAAGCTAAAATTCAAATTTATTGTTAATTCTTCCTATATTAAGGTATATGTTTGATCTAAATGATTAAAAAAATGAAAAAGATTTGTATTTTTTCAAGAACATCAACCACATCGCAGGATGTAGAGCAGCAAACTAAAGCATTGATCAATGAAGCAAACAGACTTGGTTACTCTAAGTCACAACAAGTTATCATTGAATATCAAGAGAGTGGAATCAAGCTAAATGCTGATACAAGACAAGGAATTAAAGCAATGAAAGAAGCAATAGAGAATGACAAGGACATTGATTGTATGATTTGTTGGGAATTGACTAGAATTGCCAGAAGAGCTGATGTGATATATAATATCCGTGACTTCTTGGTTGAGCACAAAGTCAGATGGTTAGTATGCAAGCCTTATATGGAGTTGATTGACATTGAAGGTAAGGTGACACAGGTATCTTCATTGATGCTAGGAATTTTCTCATCATTTGCAGAGTCAGAAATGATGGTGAAGCGTGAGAGATTTGATAGAGCAAAAAACAAGATGAGAATTGAAGGCAAGATATTGACTGGTGCTGTATTATTTGGATATAATAGGAATAATGATGGATATGCTGAGATAGATGAAGACAAAGCTAATATCGTTAGAGAGATATTTCGCCGATATGAGAATGGTGAGAGCTGTGGCATTATAGCTGATGATATGCTGATTAGAAATATATGGACAACAAGAAGAAGAAATAGCATTATAGTCAATGTGAATGCAATATTGAATGATGATCGATATGCTGGGTCTAAGGTATATCCAAGCATAATATCAAGAGAGCAATTTGAGAGATGCAGACAGATATGCTCAACACACAGACAGTTTTGTAATAAGAGATCTAAGACAAAGCAAATATATATGCTGAATGGAATCATATGCACTAAGTCTGGATTTGCTATGTGTGGAAGTCAGTCAAATGGCAGATATGTGAAGCCAGATCCAACTGAAGGTAGAATCAGCATTAATCTTGAGTTGATAGATGAGATTGCAATTGATGTGATAAAAGATGTTGTGATGAAACATAATGTCATAGATAGTGAGAAAGAGAGACATGAGTTGAATAAAGAGAGAGAATTGAATGAGATTAGGATTAAAGGAATAGACAGACGAATTGAAGAGATTAAAGAAGAGAATGACAGAATAGAGATGCGTATCATCAAAGGAAGATTGAATGAAGACAAAGGTGATATGATGATAGACAACAATATGAAAGAGATATATAAGCTAGCTGATGAGAAAGAGAATCTAAGATATGCAATTGGATTGATTGATAACCGAATCATTTATTTGTCGAACCCATTGGTTGATGTAGATAACATAGACTTAAGCTCATTGATTAGCAGAAGAGAAGCTGCACAGAAATATCTTAAGAAAGTCATTATTGACAATATTGGATATGGCAAATATATTGTTGAGATTGAGACAAGAATTGGAAAATCATATAAGTTTAATGTTATATCTTATGATAAGAAGCGGAGAAGTATAACTAGGATTGCCTAGGATTTTCATAAATGACTTCTGATGAGCTTTATAGATCTAGGAAATAAAAACTATGCCTAAGTCTATAAAGCTCATCAGAAGTCATTTATGAAAATATTAGAATTTAAAATTTCAATAAATTATACTGCAATGACACACCAATTCCGAAACTATGCTTCTTATTAAATGGATCATAGTTGTATTGGATTGATGGACCAAGTGACCAATGCGTTCTCTTCGGTTTAGGTATAGTAATACTCGTTATCTCATTCAAGTGAACATATGGATTATCTGATTTCATATACACACGATTATCTTTATCTATAGCTAATGTATAATCAAAGTTCACTATATCTTTGTCTATATGAATATCTAATGTGTCTGGGTGATATTCTACTGTACCTTCAAGTTGTCTATATTGGTCATTGAAGTTGAAGTCATGAGCGAACCCGTGCCGGATTGTGTCATGTTTCACTATGTATTGAGTGTCTAGTTGTTGTGTGTTTATATATTTAGTCTCAGTCAGTACAACTGTCTGCATCTCTTTAGGTTTTAGTCTCATCTCTTGTAGCTCATCATATAGTTTACGATTGATGATTTTCAGTTCTTCTATCTCAGCTGAGTAACCTTGTTTATAATATACGGTATCATGATTGTTTGTGACATAGTGGTGGATTGTGTCATGAGCTGCTACTATATTAGTCTTGTATTGGATCTTCTTCTCACGGCATTGTTTTATAGATACAGATAGACAAATACACAACAATGTTATGATTATAATGAATATGATATTGGTTTGTTTGTGTGTGAGTTTCATAGTTAAAGTTATATATATTTATGAACTAGCAAAGACTACCTTGTCTTCACAGATTTGATAGTCTTCTAAATATATTTGTTATTAATATGAAAAGTTAAAAAATTTTATATAAGGGATTGCCCACCTCTGTAGGACTTTATATAAATTAAATATAGATATTAGAATATTTTTATTTCGTCTATTATATCGTCTTTTTCTTCTTTTAGTTTTTTGCCTACAAACACAACAAAATCCAAATATTTATTATTGATATTATTGGTTTTACATGTTTCCACAAAATCAAGCCATAATTTTCTGAATTCTGTTATCTCCTTTTTAGACATAGGAATATAATCAGTTTTGTCTATTATTAGTTTATCAAATGTTTCTTCTGCCATAATTAATTATTTATAATTTTTATTAATGGTAAATTATCATCTTCTAATATTATCACATTTTCTTTATTTCTATCGGCATCGATATATGGCTTAATCTTATCATAATCTCTTATATTTACTGATATGGTGAACAGTTTCCATTCATAACTATTTAATATATTATATGTTTTTTCATTAAATGTTCCATCATACATACAACCTAAATCTGATGGTTCTTTATCAATAGTGATTGGCTCATGTTTATCATATAGTAAATTTACTAATAATCCATTATAATTATCTAATTTTTTATTTAAATCATGTACTATGCCATTTGCCGTCATTGGTATAAAGCCATTAATTCCTAATCTATCTTTATCATCATGTTTTAGAAATGTATTACTTAAATTAAAGAACATTTGCTTTTTAATATAATTGCTCCAAAATAAATTATGTGAACATATATATGTATCACTGGACACATAAAACCAATGCAATAGTTTACATAAAGTTGTTGCTCCAACTTTTCTGTTATGCACTATCCATACTTTGTTTATTTTATCATTGTCAAATACAGATTTAATAATATCTTTCTCCCAGTCAGTTAATGTTATTTTATGTTGACCAAAACATGATAATATATAATTGTTTATAAAATAAATTATATCTTCTGATTTGTTCATAGACTTAATCTTTAGTACACATTTAACATGTCTACATGTTTATATTTATTATATTTATATAATAATAATATAGAAATCAGATATAGGTTAATTTTATAAGAAAACCATGCTGTATAACATGGTTTTTTGATGGATATTTTTTGAATTATTATGTTGGAATAATCTATTATTAAATATAGATACAAGGTAAACTTCCACATCAAATACCTTAGAGATATAATACATATATGGATTTTTTTGTCCAACTAGGCTAAGGTGAGTGGAAGCACTGAAGCTTAGTTGGATTTTTTATTAAAAAAATTTTTTAAGCATATGGAAAAATTAAAATCAGGTATGAAATCTGATGTGATTTCATTAAGAAAAGAACAAATTGAGAGCATTCACAATCTATTAGTGAAAGCAAATGAGATTGAAGACAAAGAGCTTCGCACAGAGGCAATAGAGACTGTTTGGTCACTGTTGTTAGTTATTTTAGATAGTGTGAAAACCATGCCGGATGTGGATTAATAAGATAAAAATATTAGTTATATGAATGTATAGTTTATCTGATAAAAGACGTAAAAAAAGAGCTAATAAATATTCTATTGTGGATAATGATTTATTGATTGGTGAATATTCTAAGAACAATGTTTTAAATAATAAAATAATAAAAGATGAATATTATACTCTAATGCCAACGGTGGAAGAGATTTTTAATATTATAGATAAAAACCAATTTAAAGACAAAATAATATATTCACCATGTGATGATGATAATTCTAATTTTGTGAAATATATAAAAACACATAAAGAAGAATTACAATATAAAGAATATATATATACTTCTGATGATTATAATAATCATATTGATATTTTTGAGAGATGTGATTATGTTATAACTAATCCACCATTTTCTAAAATTCACAATGAGTTGCAACCATTGATTATTAAAACCAAATGCAAATATTTTCTAATAGGATCAGCTTTTTATTTTTCTAATTATTATAAAAATGACAACAATATTAAATTTTTTTATTTAGATAGTTGTTATAGATGGTATAAATTTCCAAGTAAAAATGAAGATAAAAAATATATTGGATATAGTATTATTTTAGGAAATGGGGATATATTAAAGTCATTTGAAAATAAAATGAATAATAAAATGATTGGTTTTATTAAAAATGATTTGGGTAATATAACAGTAAATATAAATGGTGAGACATACCCAGCAATAGATTATATAAAGAAATTTCCAAAAAAATATGATGGATGGGTATGTGCACCAATAACGGCATTTCTTTATTATAATTTTTTTGATTTTAAACTAATAAATTATAAGGATAAAATATCATATGACGACAATATAAATAGATTTAAAAGAATATTGATTAAAAGAAAAACCATGCCGTAAAGCATGGTTTTTTGATTGATATTTTTTGAACTTTTATATTGAAATATCCTATTTTTAAATAGGAATAGGTTAAAGCTGACGACTAGAACCTTAGAGATATAACTTAAGTTTTTATGACAACCAAAACTAGTAGGGTAATCGTCAGCACCTGAAAGTTTTGGTTGTTTTTTATAAAACAGATATAAAATCTGTTTGATTTTATTAAATAAATTATAAACTATTATGAAATTCAAAGATGGTAAAAGTTGGTATGACAAAGAAGCCCAAGAATGGAAATACCAACCTAGGATTTACACAGATTTTTATTGCTCATTGACAGAATGGGCTAAATTGGGCAATGGTAAATATAACTTCATGTATCAAGTCAGAAGTGCAATAGTTGATATATTAGGATATCCTGATGATAAACGGACTGAGCTTGAGAAATGGAAAGTCAATAGAGGTGAAGGTAAATACAAATTAAATAATGGATTGATCGTTAACAAGCTAAGTTTTGACAGAGGTGGCCGTAGAGACTCTTTAGAAGGTGAAAAATATTCTGCTTGGATTATAAAAAATGTTATTAAGCTAATTACACATAGAGAAGCAGAAGTTGAGTTTTATTCTTGGAAAGGCACAATTGATCATATAGAGATTACATTTCCTAAAATGAATATGCCTAATATTATTTTGTTATTAGATATTCCTGGTGGTGATAATAGCACAAATGATATTCTGATAAAATGTATTGATGCAATATATGAAGTATTGAATGCAAAGACAACTGAATGGTATGACAAGTATCTATATTCATATTTCAACAATGATTATGACATGGTGTTTTTTGGTGGATATGAATATAGTGATGAATATTATATGTGGAAAAATAAATGGATGTGGAAAGATAGGATAAGACCAAAATCAAAAAGAAAATATGTAGGACAACACGAATTAAATATAGCATATGATAAATAATATGATTAATTATCTTGAATTATCTAAAGTTATTGTATGCGCTGGTACTAGACATTCTTGCTCATACTATACTATAACACAACAAGGATTACAACCAAATAAGAATGGACAATATATTGATTGTAAACCAACAAATTTTGGTGCTATAGTAAAAAGTATGAGAGATAAGACTTTTACAATTTATTGTCAAAAAGAAGCTGATTCTTATAATAGAACTCACCCTGAAGATATTAGAGATTTGAAAGCATACGCTGTTTCTGTGTATGCTTTCAAAGACCATAGATATGTTGTTGAAGAGAAAATTATAAATGAAGAAAACAAAATAATCAACAAGGTGAGGACTAATGATGCATACAATCACTGGACTGGATTTAAAGGATTTGATTTTGACCCAGATAAATCAAAATTCGCCAAAGAAGAGCGCCGTGAGATTGGTTTAGTATTTAAGAGAATATTATATGACAATCTTAAAAAATACAATTGGTTCATAGGTTCTGGATTGTCAACTGGTGGCCATGGAACTCATATATATACAGCAATACAATTAACTAAGACTTATCATGATCTATCTATTGAAGAGAAGATAAGATATCATGACATGTGTTATTGGTATATGTTCTTAAAAATGATTCCTTGTCTAAAGTTATTAGTTGAAGAGATTGACTATATGACATTAGAAGATGCTAAAGAGATGTTAGATACAGCAATGTTGAAAGTTGGACAAACTCTGAATATAACACCAATGGATAATAACCCATTCATAAATGATAACTTCAAATATGAAGAGCTTGAAGATGTGTTAGGTTTTTTAAATAACACAAAAGAAGATTACCCAACTTTTGATGACTCTACTTATATGATGTTTGATGAAGAGCAAAAAAACTTATATCAAATATTCTTAGATGTTTGTATAGGAAATATCAATAAGCTGACTAAGCATTATAAAAACACAAAGCGTACAAAAGTCACTATAAACAAATGTGATGATTTTGATATTCATCTTCTTGACAATATAAAAGGACCATGGCATTTTCAACATAAAAGAAAGAATGGAAACAAATTCTGGACTGGTAACCAGATAATTCACACTTTGTCTTTCTTTTTCTCAAAAGATACTATAAAGAATATATGGATGCATCCTAAATTCTATGATGAAGATCCAAAAGACTGGGTTCGTTTTGTTGATGATCCTAGATGGTATGCTGGATCATATTTGCCTAATTTCAAACTTATTCAATGGCTGAATAAGAATTGCAATATGGATTTGTCATATGAGTTTGAAGAAGAAAAGGATGACAGATATGTTATAAGATTGAAAGATGATGAGTATTTATATGACAAACGTGAAGAGATATTTGATAATCTTAAGAATGGTGTAAATCTTCTTGAGAGTGACACTGGTACTGGAAAGACTACATTTGTGATTAAATATTTTAAAGACATTGTTGATAAAGAGAAAGATATACTTAATTATAATAGTTGTCACACAAACACAATAATCACTGAGCCATATAATTCTGTGATTGACTCAAAATTCAATGATCTTTTTAATGAAGGTATAGTTGATATTGTTAAAAAATCAAAGAGAATTAAGATAATAGAGAATAAAAGCAGTAACGTCTGTACAAATTATTATCATATAAATCTATTGAAAGATGATGATATTGATAAAGTTGACTTGTTGATTATTGATGAGAGCCATCTGTTGTTTGCCGAAGCTTATAGATTCGGAAGTATATCAGAGTTTATTCATAAGATTTACAAATTCAAAAAAGTGATATTAATGACAGGCACACCAATTTATGAATATGAGTTTTTTAAAGATTGCAATATCATATATGCTGAGAAGAAAGACCCACGTTATATCACTCATGAGTTTTTGAGATTTCAACCTTGTACGGAAGTTAAGTATTTTAATATATGTGCTTTAAGTGAGTTTGTTCATACTTTAGTAGGAAATGGGAAAAAAGTGTTCATATATGACAAAGACATATCACTTCAGAATTGTAAAAGATTTAAATCATTGAATAGTGACTTGAAAATTGCTATATATCATAAAAAGCATGCAGATGAGCCAAGTAAAACAGAAGATATGCAATGGATAGACGAGAATCACATGCTTGGTGATAAATTTGATGTGATTATAAGTAGTTGTTATTTTAGTGTAGGAAATGATTTGTATGATGAAGGAAAAGCTGCAGTGATAATGGTTGGTATGCATATTCCTAGTGAGATTATTCAAGTTGATGGAAGATGGAGAAACATGGCAGAGATCAATATATACACAATAATAAAAGATAAATATGAAGAGATAGAAGATGATTTAGACAAAGACAAATTATATAATCATAAGAGAAATGAGATAATAAGGATAAAGAATGACTATACAAATAAAGATAGTAGTATAACAATCTTTAAAAAATATAAAGTTGTGAATGATGAAGATATAGATTTGTTATCATATATGGAGACGTTGCCAGTGCACCAAAAGACAATATCTTTTATTAATTATGAGCTAAGCAAACATAATGTTTGGTGTGATGAGAGAATTATGCCACTCGTTTATAATTATGATTTTATAGAGAAAAATAAATTGTTTTCTAAAACACTTAAAGATAACAGATCTGAAATCAAAAAGAAATTCATAGATGACTTATTACAAAAAAGGGATGTTGAATGGATAACAACGGACAATAAGATAGAAGTTTGGCAAAAGACTGTGTATATTATGTTCAAGCATGTTCCAATCAATTTGTTTAAAGAAAATATAAGGTGGATAATAAATACAAGCTTTATTGATAGTATGATTTTGTTCAACAAGCTAAATAACAAAATATCTAAGAATGATGTTGACTATGCTGAGATATATTCAATGGTCAAGACAAGTGAGCAATTATTAGAAGCAAAAGAAGAATATATGTTGAGAGAATGGCTAAGTCATAATGATTGGGAATGCATAAAAGGATATGTGTTGTTTATGTGTTTCTATAATAAAGACCAATCTAAAAACAAAATGATTGAAGGAAACTATTTTAAAGAGTTTAAAAATATGTGCTTTGATTATTATAGTATTCCTACTACAATGAAAGAGTATTTGTTTAGGGATGAAAACCAAATTGATTTGAATTCATTTGAATATGTTGTGTCAGACCAGCAGCATATAATACAAGTTCAAAAAATACCATTTGATGATTATCAAAATAAATTTGAGCGTAACAAGAATAATCAGACTTTAAAGAATATTGAGCTCAAGTTGTTTAATGAATTACTTCTTATGTTAAGGAACAAAAAAGCATATGCAGGTAAGATTGGTGGTAAAAATAGTTCACCTAAACGTCAATGTGTGATCACTAATAAGATGAAAAAATCAATGTTGGAAAAATATAATCTAGAAGTTAATCAAACATTTGATAGTATGGGTGATTTAGCTAAATATGTAAACAAAACGCCTAAGACAATAACAGAATGGAAAGATAAAGATTGGATAGCAAAAAGGTAAAAAAAAGCAAATTAGTTTTTACATGTTCTATAAGAAAAGACAACAAATTCACTTGCTTTTTTTTACCTTTTTCATAACAAAACAATAAGTCAATTAAGATATGAATTTTCTATATTAATATAATCATATAGATTATATATCTATATTAAAAATAAAACAACCAAGAATATGAAATACATACTTATAGATAATGGTCATGGTAAGAACACGCCAGGTAAATGCAGTCCTATATTAGAAGATGGGTCTAGATATTATGAATGGAAATGGGCAAGAGAAGCAACTAAGATGATGATGCAAAAAATCCAAGCATATGAGAATGTTAAACCAATATTATTAGTGCCAGAGACAAACGATGTGTCTTTATCTGAACGAGCAAGACGAGCAAATGAATATATAAAGAAATATGGAGCAAAGAATTGTGTATTTATATCAGTTCATTCAAATGCCGCTGGTCATGGAGATTGGTATGATGCCCAAGGCTGGTCAATATGGACAACTAAAGGACAGAACAACAGTGATAAGCTAGCTACTTGTATATATGATGAAGCTAAGCTATTATTAGAATCAGATGAGTTCTATAAAGTGAAAGGCAAGCAAAAGAAGATAAGAACTAATTATGTTGATAGTGATCCTGATTATGAAGCAAACTTCACTGTTATATATAAGACTAATTGTCCAGCGGTGTTAGTAGAGAACTTATTCCATGATAATAAGATAGATGTTGAATATTTACAATCAAATCATGGAAAAGATGTTCTTACTGATATAATGGTATTTGGATGTCTTAAATATCTTGGTATTGACTATAGATAAACATCAATTCCTGACTATCTAGGACGATGCAGGATGAACGAAAATCCTTGAGCTGATTGTTTACTCATCTCAAGGGTTTTTATGTCCTAGAACGCAAAAAATATAAATAAGAATAAAATGAGACTAAACATAAAGAAAACTATACACGACAAAGAAGGATTCAACTATATAAAACGAGAATACACAACAGATGATGACAATATCATATTAGATTTCCTTAATGAGTACGATGGCGAAGGAAACATATCACAATGGATAGAGAGCAATCTAAATGAGATGATCTGTCTAGGAAACAACATAAGTGTAGGATGTGACCAAAATAAATGCACTATCATCGACTATAAGATACTGTTTGAGAATGACAAGCGGATCAAGCATTTTATGAGTGTGGATGAGAAGACTGACTAAGTATTATTAGTATGCACATAAAAGATTCCTTATTATTAGTTATATAAATTTATTACATTTTATTTATTAATTATTATTATATTAATATAATAAATTTATTTTATTATTAAAAAACTTATATAAATAAACTATATTAATATTATAAATGATAATTTATATAGAGATTTAATTATTAACCATTATTTATTATTAAAAATGTTATTAAAGAATGAGAAATTTCAAACTTTACGACTATAATCAGTTGATGGATTTTACTGATATAGAGATGACAGCTAAAGAAGCTATATGTGCTAAATGTCATGAATGTTGTTGTTTTCAAGCAACAGAAGTTAAAAAATGTAAGCAAACAGATTGTGCCTTATTTAAATTCAAAGAGAAATGGTATAAGATTCCTATGAAGATATCTGATGAAGTTAGGAATAAAAGAAAAGAGAATATGATTAAAAACAGACAAATATAAATGAAAGAATTTAAAACAACACCAGTAAAGAGTTCTATATTAAATGTATATATAGATAAGATTAAAGATAAGATTGATAATATATATAATGACCTATCATATAAAGAGATAATAGAGATTAATAAGAGAATAAATAAAGAGTTCATATCAACACACAATTGTATATCTCATAATTATACATTAAATAGTTCTTCATAGTATTTGGGCATACTCTTTATTGAGTATGCCCTTTATTATTATATAAACATCTAACTAAACTAAATGAGAAAGAAATATAAAGATCCTTTATTAGCTATAGGTATTGATAAGCTTAAGAAGAATAAGTATTGTATTATCTCTATCAACAACATAAACAAGATAGAAGATAAAGAGTTCTTCAAAGAGATTGTTGACTCAATATATGAATGCATAAGCAACAATATGGATGTGTATGATCTGAAGCCATTTCAAGATTGGAAAGAAGAGCGTATCACATTCGCATATAATAAAGACTTGATGAACCCATTCTGGTTAGAGTTCATACGACAATATCTGTTATTATTAATTGAAGTAGAGCCATGGACTACATTCAGCATCAAAGAGACTATATGTATTAATGATCAGATATATATCATAGAGAAGTTCATGAACTATAGTCTTTGAATGAGTTAGTTAAGAAGTTCTATATTTATATAAGAAGCAATCATAATATAAACTAATATAAACTAATAACATAAGCCCTAAGAGTGAATGAGATAACCTCTATCTGTGTGATAATCAATTACTTAAAAAACAGACAACCAATTGTTAAAAAAAGTCAATTTTTAAAGCACACAGTTAACAGAATACCTCGCCCTCTCGAGAAGGCATGCCCAGAATTTTTTGGCAATCTTACAAAACTACATATACATTAAACACTATGACACTAAAGAACCAAATCCTGTCTAAGTACGACAAAGTGGACGATCGGGTCAACTCATTTTTAGACAAAGTGATAAGTGATTTGAACGCAAAGAAGATAGCAATCACAGATTACACAGTCTTAATCTTGAACATGCTTGTCGCTCAGCTAGTCTTGTACTTCAAAGCTGTCGATGATGTGATGAATACAGAGAATGTGACTAACTCAGATGCATATAACCGTAAGTCTAAGACACCTGAGATAGCGGTGCTACAGAAAAGTAACGATCAAATATTGAATCTTCTTGACAAGATCTCACTAAGTCCATTGAGTGCTGCTAAGATCAAGAAGCTAAACAAATCAGATGACCAAGACTCAAGTGAGTTGTTAGATAAATTGATCAATGAGTGATTGAATGCCTACACTTACTAATAGGACATATCGGACTAAAAAAGAGAAGAATGATACAAAAGATAGAGGGTACATAAAGCCAAAGAAATACGCTAAGTACTATAACTCTAAACAGTGGAAAGACTTACGAGAATGGTATAGGACAAAGAATATGTTGTGCGAAATTTGTGCTAAAGAAGGTAGATCAGTGCCAATGGATCACGTTCATCATCTTCATGTATGGTCAGCTGGTAAGACACAAGATGAGAAATGGCAACTGTTATTAGACCCAGAAAATTTATGTTCATTATGCACTTATCATCACTTAATGACACACAAATTCCTTAACAGTTTAGGAGTGACCTACTTAAGTGTTGACGAAATAGTTAAATTAGATTCAGAAGAACATGACAAACTATGACTTATCTAAGACATATATCAAATATATGGAAGACATCTTATCAGGCAAGGAGCTAGCTGGTGAGTTAGTGATTCTTGCTTGTAAGCGTGCTAAGTCATGGTTTCAAAGACCCGATATTGAGCTTAGATATGACGTTGTTGATAAGAAGATAAACTTGGTACAGAAGATAAGACACAAGAAAGGACTCTTAGCTGGTCAGCCATTCAAGCTATTGCCATTCCAACAGTTCATCTTCTCACAGATATTTGGTTGGTATTATGTTGGAACTAATAAACGTGTGATTTCTAAGGTGTTACTGATGATGGCGAGACAAACAGGGAAAACTTTCACAGCAGCAGCCATATCATTAGCTATAGCATTAGATCCAGAGTTACCAGCACCAACAGTTGACTTCATTGCGAACTCAGCTAAGCAATCAGCTATATGTTTTGGTCATTGCAAAGATCAGTGTGCTTCACTTGATCCTAAAGGCAAGCTGTTTAGTAGATACCGTACTCAGATTCGTATTCCAGTAACAGGTGCATCTATCAACATTCTATCATCTGACACAACTAAGCTTGATGGTCGTGCATCTTATTGTGTGTGTGATGAGTTGTGCGAGATGAAAGATTGGAGCCAGTGGGAAATCATGGCGTCGGGGCAGGGCTCATTGAAGAATCCACTGATGATTGGTATATCAACAGCAGGATTCTATCCAACAAGTGAATATCCTCTTTACTCTATGTGGGAGCAAGGACGAAAGATACTTAGAGGTGACATAACAGATGACTCATGGTTCTATATGATATTCCAACTTGATGAGACAGATGATTGGCAAGATCCTAAGATATGGAAAAAAGCTATACCAACATTAGGCATCGCAGTTGATGAAGACTATATAAAAGGAAGAATCAAAGAAGCTGTGAACATACCAGCTAAAGAGTCGGACATCAAGACTAAGAATTTGAATATGTGGTGCCAAAGTGCTAACACTTGGTTCACACATGAGTTTGTCAAAGAGAAGATGAAGCCAATAGATCTGCATGACTTTGAAGATGAGGAGTGTTTCATGGGTGTGGACTTCTCAATGTACAATGACTTATCTACATTTGTTGTCCTCATACCACCAAATGAAGAGCGAGAGCTATATCCAGACAAGTTCTTAGTGAAGCCATTCATATATATTCCAAATCAAGCATTGGAAGACTCAGCAAACAGAGTGATGTACAAACGATGGTTGAATAGTGGATATGCCAAAGTGACACAAGGAAATGTCATTGACACATTAGCAATACTTAGAGATCAGCTTGAGATAGACCAATATATGAATATAACTGACATAGCATTTGACCAATTCTATGCGCTTGATTGGCAAATTCACGCAGAGGAAGAAGGACTTACTGTCACTAAACACAACCAATCATATGGGGCTTTCACACCATCTACTGACTTTTTTGAGAAACTGATGGGTCAAGATAAGGTGATATTAGACAATAACCCAATGTTCTTATGGATGTTTGACTGTGTTGAGATGAAATATAACACAAAGCAAAAGACAAAGAAGCCAGATCACGCAAATGGAGATCACAACAACAAAGTTGACTCAATCATTGCTATGTTGATGGCTATAACGGCATTCAATAACTCACGTGGTCATCATTATGGCACTGTCTGGTCAATCACAGAATGAAACCCAACCAAAATATATATAATAACATATGATCTACTTATCAATATTCAACCTTATTTTTACTTGTGTTCTAGCTTATTTGTTCATATACAAATGGAAGAAAGAGATTCTAAATATTAAAACTAACATAGAAAATCTTTCTAAGACATTTGAAGAAGAGCTAGACAAACAAACAGAGCAAAATGAAGCCCAACATGAGATGAATAGACTGTTCATCCAAAATCAAGGCAAGAACGACATCACATTCATCAACTTGATAGATGTTCCTTTCTTGTTTGAAGAGCTAGATCCTGGCTATCAGAAAGATTGGGAAGGTGAAGTGCCATTTCCAATCAACGAAGAGTTTATTGGTCACGAGATTAAGCTAAAATATATGTATAGAATAGATGATGTGAAAGACAAATGGATAAGAATATCAAGAAAATGAATTCATTTTCTTGTAAGAATATCACGAAAATGAAAAAATTTTTCGACTTTCCTTTAAAATTCTATATTATTTAATATATTGAAATATAATTACTATGAAAGATGCAAAAGCTAGTATTTGAATCTTATAATATAAATCATATAGAAGACAAACTTAATAACCCAATATATACTGGAAATCCTCTTGGATTTGCTAATCAACTTAGATCAATCAGAGGATACGATCCAATGCACCTGAGTGCTGTGTTTGCTGGTGTGCAAAGAATCAGCAACGCACTAGGATCAATGCCATGGGAAATAAAAGCTTATGATGAGAGTGACATATCAAAATCACATTGGTTCAACTCATTATTCGACACTTGTCTTCAAACACAGTTCTTATTCACTAAGAATATAATCAAAGATGTTATAACTCAAGGAAACGGATATGCTCTAATCCACAGAAATGGAGACAAACCAGTTGGATTGACATATCTACCAGCCGGAACATGCTCACCACAGATCAACCTAACTAACAACACAGTAGAGTATCATGTGTCATTCAATGGAAGAATGATTGGTAAATATAAAGCCAGTGATGTGATTCATGTGTTTGTTAACTCAGTTGATGGTTGGTCTGGAATATCTTTATTCAACTATGCAGATAAATCAATCAAATTATCCGCTTATACTGAGAAAGCTGCGCTTGATTATTATGGATCAGGACTAAGATATATTGGTATTTTATCAACTGATGCACCAAAAATCAGTCCTAAACAGCGTGAAGAGTTAAGACAAAGTTATTTAAGTGGAATTAACTCAGAGAATGGTATAGCTATCTTAGAGCAAGGTATGAAATTCAGCCCAATGAGTAACTCAGCTAAAGATGCAGAGTTGATTGACACGAGACAATACAATGTTCAAGAGATGGCTCGTTGGTTGACTATGGCACCAACTATACTAGGTGATTTCAGTCACAACATATATGGTACGATTGAAGCTGGTAGTATTGATTTCATCACTAATTGTTGTGGTCCTTATGTCACAGCATTTGAGCAAGAACTGAATCGCAAACTTCTTACACCACAAGAGCGTAAGAAATTCTATATTTCATTAAATGAAGAAGTCTTGATTAAATCAGATAGAACTACATATGCAAGCTATATATCAACATTGCTTGATAAAGGTGTTATAAGTATCAATGAAGCTAGAAAGATGATAAATATGCACGAAATAGAAGATGGTGATGTTTATATTTTACCATATCAAGGACAAAAAGATAGTAATGGAAATATAATACCTAGCTATAATAATTCAAATCAAGGAAATAATCAAAACACAGATAAAAACATAGATACCAAACCAGATGAAAAATCTACAGATAATTGAAACATATAAGACAAAACTCTCAATGAATGAGTCAAATGATGGCTTAATTCATATGACTGGTTTGTTTGGTGAGACTGGTATACAAAATAGAAATGGTAGAACATATAACAAAGAGAATTATGGTCAAATGGTAGAAGAACTACAACCAGAAATCGAAAGAGGTCTTTTAGGTGAGTTAGATCATCCATTTGATTTAGCCATTCATCTTGATAATGTCTCACATAGAATTGACTCACTTCATATGAACGAAGATGGTACATGCACTGGTGACATCACTATATTGTCAACTCCCAAAGGAAATATAGTTAAATCATTAGTAGAAGCAGGTCTTCCAGTTTATATGTCCAGTAGAGGTGTAGGAACAATGAATGAAGAAGGTGAAGTGACTCTATCTAAGATAATCACATGGGATATAGTTGCAACACCATCAGTTGAAAGAGCGAAATTCAGTGTCAAAGAAGGTTTATTTGAGAGCGTAGATGATAACTTATTACTCATTGAAGCCGAAGACAAAGAAGATGAGCCAAAAGACAAAGAAGATGATCCAGAAACTGATAAAGAAGAGCCAGAAACGGACAAAGAAGATGAAAAAGATGACAAAGATGAAGTGAAAGAAGAAGAAAAAGAGGACAATAAAGAAGAAGAGACTGATAAAGAAGAGCCAAAAGAAGATGAAGAAGAAGATAAAAAAGAAGAATCTGAAAATTTAGAATCAAAAACTGAAGAAAATTCTATATTATCTACAGAGACTGTAGAACAATCATCTACAGAAACTGATTTAATAGAAGAAAATAATGACAACACTATAAATATAAAAACAATAAATAAAGTTATGAAAAAGATTAATCTTTCTGAAATAATTTTAGCTAAGAAAAATGGCACACAGATGTCAGAAAGCTTAGTTGAGACTTTAAACGAGACTAAAAAGAATCTACACGATGCCACTAATATGGCAATAGAAGGTGTAGCTATCCCATTTAGTTTATTGACAGAAGCAGATGGTGATCCAGAACCAATCGTTAGCCCTGGTCCTATCGGAACTCAAGGTGACAACATCGGTCCATTGAATGCTACTTTAACTGATATCAATGGTAAATCTACTATCCACACTGAATATCAAGCAATGTTAGCTCCTATATTTGCTAACAACGTTCTTTCAACATTTGACTTGATGACTGGATTACGTGGAAATATTGAGATCCCTCGTTATGGTGGTGTAGCTGCTTATTGGAAAGGTGAGCTTAAGAAAGCTGGTGAATCTACAATGAAATTCGATGGTATAGAAGTTAAACCTAAACGTCTTACCGTATTCGTTGACTTATCTAACCAACTCTTAATGCAATCTGATTACAATGTAGAAGCATATGTACGTGAGCAAATGGTTAACGCTATCTCTCGTAAATTACAAAAAACTATCTTAGGTGATGGTGCTGGTGATGAAGTTACACCTGCTGGATTATTTAATGGTGCGCAAGGTGTACAATCATTTGACTTTGCTAAACTTGTAAGCATTGAGAAAGAAGCAGAAGAGCAAAATGTGACTAATAACTTAGGATATGTGATCAATCCAACTATCAAAGCTGATCTTCGTACTACTCTTAAATCAAATGTTGCTGGAGCTAACTACTTATTTGAGAATGGTGAAGTTCTTGGGCAACCAACTGTAGTTACAAATGATGCTCAAGGTTTGCTCTACGGAGACTTGAAACAAGTACTTATTTGTGTATGGGGTAATGGAATTGATCTTAAAGTTGATACTACTACACTTGCACAATATGATGCTACTCGTCTTGTAGTTAACTTCTATGTTGATGTTGTGAATCGTGCACCACTTACTGGTGAAGGTGATGATGCTGCTCCAGTTAAGAACATATTCGCTTATAAATTACAAGGAACACAGGGCAATCAAGGAAGCCAAGGAAGCCAGGGATCGTAACAGAACTGAATCAAATTGGGATGAACATGAACAACTCTCCCAAATATACATAGTTACAGAACCGTAGCCATATGTTTAAGATATTTTCCAAGGAAGCGAGGATGAGGCTAAAATCCTCAATCTCACTTCCTTTTATTTAAAAATATTGACACAAAATATGCAATATCTACAACTAGACACTTTAAAACGACAATGTATAGTAGATGAAGATTTTCATGATGATGATCAATTGTTAATACAATATGGTGCCGCTGCTGAGTCATTAGCCGCTGAGTATATTGGTGTGCCACTTGAAGCTGTGGTTGATCAAAACTGTGGTCAATTACCACCAATTTTAGAATCGGCAATGTGCATGGTCGTTGACTACCTTTACTCAGCTCAACGTGGATCTGGTGCTAGCGATAAAACTCAACTACCTGAATGTATTTATACTTTCTTTAAACTTTTCAGACACTATCTTTAAATAAAATCATCACAAAAAAAAATGGCAGATACTAGTTTGTTCCGACAAGAGAAAATATTAATATTCAAACCAGTTAAAATCAAAACTGAGTATGGTGAGTATCTCGAAGATATTGAATATATTACTAGTGCTAGAGCTGGTGTCCTTACAAAATCAATGAATAGAGAGTTTTCAGATGATGCAATAAGATACCCTGAGTCACGAACACTTGTAGTTAGAAATCACGTACCAGTAGATGATAATTATGTGATTCTTTGGTGCCATAAATGGTTTAGAGTCACAAGTTATATTAGAAATAAATTTTTCCAAAACATAGAGATCACTATATCAAAAATTGACGATCCAGTTTGGGACACTTGTAAAGATTATGAAGGAGATTGAAATTTCTGGTTCACTTATTAACTCGCTTGATTACTTAAAGATCCACGGTCAGCGATATTTTAGTGCTGCTTTACAAGCTGCTGCTTCTATAATCAAAGATGAGACAAAGAAACAACTATCATCTGCTATACCTAGAGCATCAGAGCACAATCCTAAATATAATGACACACTCTTAGATGCGGTTAGAAGCACTAAGACATTAGGTGATGAGATTAGTGTTCATATTTTAGGTTCAAATGCTTCTGGTAGTGGAACATATCGTACTAGATTCTTTGAAGATTTTACACAAGAGAGATACCAGAAAGTAGTGAATGGCAAAAGATTGAACAAAGAGAGATATTTAGGTAGAGTTGGTGGAAAGAGATTCTTCTCAACAGCTATAAGCATATCAGCACCACAAGCAATGCAAGAGATGCAAAATAGAATAGATAAGCTCATTGATAGAGCAAATGAACAATAATAAAATCATACATATGGATAATTCACTTAAAATAGGTAAATATTTAATAAAGATGCTTGAGCACAGCACAGAGTTCACCAATATGTGCTCTATAGATAGAGTGTATGGGTTGATTAGTGAGCAATCACCACAATACCCATTTATTGTGTATTCTCGTAGTCGTTTAAATGTGACCTATACTAAAGATCTCATATATGGTAAGATAAACAATGTAGAGATCACTGTAGATTGTCATCACAACTCATACACTAAATCAGTTGAGCTAGCGAATGTAGTTAGAGCGGCACTTGAAGGTTGTTATGTGAATAATGATGAAGTTCATATAGAGCCAATGAGACTAATCCAATGTCAAGAATTTACAGATGGAAATGGTGACTTCTGTCAAGTGTTAGTGTTCTCAACATCAATCCAATAAAAATTTAGAATTAAGAACCAATCAAAATTCTATATTTATTATATATGTGAACTAATTAAATCTTATAAAAATATTAATATAAAGAAAAATGGCAACAATACCTGCTAATTTAAAACAAACTGATATATTAAAAGGTTCAGCATTGAACTTATTTGATTATAAAGGAGATACTATCGGATTTGCCACTAACCATACATTCCAAACTACAGTGAATGTTAATGAAGTGAACTGTAAAGATGCTGGTGACAGCCCATTACAAATTCCTGGATCAATCACTTGGAACATACAGTGTGAATATTTGTATGCTACCGCTAATATGGATGCTCTTTTAGGTGCAGCTAAATCAAAACAACCACTTTCAATTGAGTTCTGTGAAGTAAGTAACTACTCAGCAACTGATGAGATTGGTATAGTAGATGGAGCTCAAGGCGCAGGAAGCCAAGGTGCTTGGGTAGCTGGCAAGAAAATAGCTTCTGGTAAAGTTATTATAACTGATTTCAGTGTTAACTCAGCAGCTGGCGAGAATGCTTCTATATCTTGTACTATGACTGGTACTGGTAGCTATACTACTGAAGCGGCTAATACAACAAATTGGGGTGTACAAGGTGCATAAGCCTAAGTTTGTGGCAACAGATAAGAAAAAAACATCATAAATTTTTCTTCTTGAATTTATAAATACTTAGAGACATAGATTAGACTGTGTCTCTTTTTTTATCCAAATTTCGAAAAATTCTATATTATTAATAAAGATAACCACACAAAAATATATAATCAAAATATGGAATGTAACAAAGTAAAGGCCAGACCATGTAAAATACCTTCTGGGAATGACTTTAAGATCTATATTCGTGTAGAGAAACCAAATTATGAGACAGGTGAGACCATTTGGGAACCATTTGACTTATCTGTATGTAAGAATATCACAGTTCAGTTACTAAATGAGCCACGCAACATCTACATACCACTTGAATGGGCATTAGATGATGAAGACACAAGCAAAATTATAGCCAATGTTGAAGGATTATCTTTGACACCGGGTAGCTCATATGGTATGCAAATCACTGGTATAGATAGTGATGGTAACAACTTTAGATGGAAAGCTCGTGGTCGTGAGATGTTCAGTGCAGTAGATGCGACTAATGATGCAAATCTAAATGAAGACTTGATGGATTATTTAGATGTCAAAGTAAGAATTGGATTTGAATATGCGAGCGAGATATTTGCAACTAAAGAAGAGTTGAATGTCGTAAGTGGTGAAGTGGATGATTTGACTACCCAAGTAAGCACAAACACACAAAATATTGAATCAAATACCACAACTATAGCACAAAATTATGCTACTTTGACTCAATCTATAAATGATGAAGCTAGAACACGTAGCTCAAATGACCAAGCTTTACAATCAGCCATCACCACCATAGATGATAAGTTTGAGTTGTATTATCCTAAGACTGATGTTTATAATAAGACAGAGATTGATGCTAAAGTGTCAACAATAAATGGAGCAATTGGCAGTGAAGAGTCATCTAGAATTGCTGGCGATGATAATTTACAGACACAGATCAACACTAAAGCTAACACAGCTGATGTCTATAATAAAACCTCAGTCAATTCTTTATTGGCTGACAAAGCAAATTCAGCTGATGTTTATGACAAGACAGAGACATATAACAAAGATGAAGTAGATGAGTTGATAGAAGAAGCTGGAGGAACAACTTATACTGACACAATCCTTGTAGGTACAGAATTAATAAACACCAACAATGAAAATGATCCAACAGCTGTGTTTGGGGCATATAATACTGGTGTGCAAGGTGAGTTGTTTGCTGTTGGTAGTGGAATTTTAAATTATGATAATTTAACCGATTATATATTTGAATATCATAATCATATAAATCCATTACAAGAAGCATCATACACTTTCTCAGGATCACGAGAATTGCCTCAATTTGGACAATATGTAGAGAATGGAATGTTTGAATTTGGAATTAATGGCCAAATAGAGAATAAGAACAATGAAGGTGAGTTTGGTGGCTTTGGCATGAGTTTTGGAAAATTCTTTATTGAATTAGATGAAAATCATCAATTCACTAAGACATTAGATAGAGATGATTTATGGAGTATTCCTACTACTTTCACAATGACTGTTACTTGGCATGAAGATACAGGATATGTTGATTTAGATGTAGAATGTACTTCAAGATTGATTATAGAAGATGGAAATGCTACTAGATTATTGTATTATGCTAAATCCATAGAAAGAAAAGATGCATTGTTAGTCAAATCTGATGGCAAGACATATATCAACGAGACAGGCACATCTACAGAAACTTATGCATTACAAGACAAAATCAATGATATAGATGATAAAGTTACTGAGCTCGAAAACAATAGCCAAACCTTTAACATTGAAGACAACCACGAGTATAACTCATATTTATATCATGCCAGTGATCAGACTTATGTCTTAAAAGAAAGTGAAGATCTGACACCATATGAGTCTGAGTATTTCACTATAGAAGTGTTAGAAGATGCAACTGATTTCTCACCAGCTAGACTTAATGAGACAGAAGCTACATTATATTGGTCAACTGATAAATCTACATGGACAGATGCATTTGCTAATGGTATAACTGGAACATTCACAGCTGGCACAAAGATCTATCTAAAAGGTACGTTACAACAACAAGCACAACCAGATATATTCGGATTACAATATAAGTTCGCTATAGGCAGTGCGTTTGCTATAAGTGGTAACATCAATAGTTTGATATTTGGTGACAACTTTGTAGGACAGACAGATATATCAGCATATGCACAAGCATTCCAAAGTTTCTTTGATCATAGTCAAGGATTAAGAGATGCTTCAAGGTTGATATTACCAGCAACTACATTATCCGCACAATGTTACCAAGCAATATTCTATGATTGTAGCAACTTAAAATATGGACCACGTGAGTTACCTGCAACTACATTAGCAGATCGTTGTTATAATGAGATGTTCATGAGCTGTCCATCATTAATCAAGTCAGTAGATATCTTGCCAGCTGAAGAGTTACCACAAGAATGTTATAGGAGCATGTATATGGATTGTCCATCATTGACTAAATTTCCAAGCATTAGAGCATTGCGTCCAGTTTCTGGTGCACAATTTTGTTTATGGGGAATGGGACATGGTGATCCAAATGTGAAATATGCTGAGTTAATGTTAGCTAATCAGATATTTGGAGATGACTCGATTGATTATCACTGGATCAATCCTTCAAATGTATCTAATGGAACTTTGGTATTAAATACAGCAAATAATTGGGCCGAAACTTATCCTATAAATGACAACTATGGAATCCCAGAAGGTTGGAATGTTGTATATGTAGATCCAGCTAACCCAGAAGAGACTAATCCTACTATAATATATGACAAGACAGAGACATATAATAAAGAAGAGGTAGATGAATTGATTGAAGAAGCTGGTGGAGGAACAACTTATACCGATACTATAGTAGTTGGTGAAGGATTAAGATCTAATGATATAACACCAACTGCTAAGTTTGGATATTTTAATAATTTAGATAATAATGTATTTAGTGTTGGATATGGATCTGTACCACAAACTTGGAGTGCAAGCGTATCATTTACACCATTAAATGAGAAAGGTAAAACTTTTACATCCACTCATAATTATAATATGGAGACATTAGTTGGTTCAAATGATCAAGCATTTTTTATAAATTTAACACCAAATAATACAAATAAAGGATATGATGATAATGATACTGAGTTTACTTTAAACTATAATTATTATTATCCTAATTTTATTGCAAAATTTGAAGATCATGTATTAAAACATACTATAAAATATAGAGAGTCAGCACACCCAGAAAGGAATTTTGATATTGATTTTACTATAGAAGTTGATCCAAGTATACCAACAACCACATTTACTTTAAAGACAACCAGAGATATTAAATTAATTCAAACTCCGTCATTAAACAGAGGAAATGTGACTCGTAAAGATGCTTTAAGTGTCGATTCAGATGGATATGTAAATATATTATCAGCTCCAAGGGGATCTGACAATACAACATATAGATTACAAGATAAATTTAGCAATATTGAGACAAGTATAAATAATATTAATTCAAATATTAATTCATTACCAATACCAAATATTGAGATATTATCACAAACCGATTATGATAATTATTTATATCATGATCCTATGAAGACATACATGATAGCAGAAGATGAAGATTTAACTTCATATAAGAATGAGTATTTCACAATCGAGAGAGTTGGTGGTGCTGATAATGGTTTATATATATCTGATAAAAACTCATATCATACCATTGAATATAGTACTAATAAGACAACTTGGACAACTTTAAATAAATATGCGTATATAGGTTTAGAAATCGGTACTAAAGTTTATTTTAGAGGACATAGAAATTCTGCTCATCCATCAGGAGAGACAATTAGATTAAAAATGAATAGTGGAGCTTATGCCCCTTTAAAAATAAGTGGAAATATAATGAGTTTATTATATGATGATAATTTCTCATTACAAACTTCACTTGCTGATTGGCCACAAGTTTTTCAAAACTTATTTAGAGGTAACACTAGTGTATTTGATATTAGTAAATTAATATTACCAGCAACTACATTATCTAATAATTGTTATAATAGTATGTTTAGGGATTGTAGTAATTTAACTTATTGTCTTAAAGAATTACCAGCTACAACATTAGCAGATGCTTGTTATTCAAATATGTTCCAAAGTTGCTCATCTATGAATACTACAATATCTAAATTACCTGCAACTACACTGGTAAATAGTTGTTATAATAGTATGTTTAGTGATTGTAGTTCTTTAATTAAGTCACCATCTATAAGATTTAATGGTGATACTGCTGATATACCATCATATGCATTTAATAGTATGTTTTATGCTTGTAGCTCTTTAAAATATATTGAGATAATGGCTAACTTTACAACATCTAGAGAGACAATAGGTTCAAACTGGATAGGTGGCGGCACAGATGAAATAAAATCAAAAGATGCTGTATTTGTAATGAATGCAAACTCAAATGAGTTTGCATCTGGTAGCTGGGGTAAGCCATATTATTGGCAAGTGGTAAAAGTCACACCACCAACAAATTCATGATTTCTATAATATGATAAAGATAAACGGACAAAATATTAAGAATATACTTCTCGGATCAGTACCTATAAAAAAGGTGCTGATCAACGAGACACAAATCTGGTCAGCCGAAGAACCAGAAGAGCCTTATCCATATCAAACAGGCTTATATGCATGTTATTGGGATCCTGATCCTGAAACTGGTACACTGATGCAATCATATGAGATTGAAACTGAAACAGAGTATCTTTACTATACTATAAATCAACCTAATGCTGAATTTTATGCATTGTTTGATGAGGATATTTCTAAATACTCTTTTACATCCTCAGATGACACTAAGCTAACTTGGAATGTAGAAACTGATTATGCTGTAATAACAGGTGTTGGTACTCCAACTCTAGATTATGATGGAGTTGAAGTTGTTATGTCATACACAAACAATGACACAAATCAATCAAGGTCAATAACAGTAACAATATCAATAGATAGAACACAAGAAGATCCTGATAATCCTGGATATGACTATGATGGAAATCCAATTCCTACTGAAGAAGCTCCATTTGAGTGGTTGCTTACAAAAGAGATTGGTGATAATATAGAGAATATTAATATAAATAATGAGACAATTACTTATAATACATCAACACAACAGATAGAATTTAATGGAGATTATTATGATGGGCTGCCGTGGATAGACAACTCGCTTCCAAACGGTAGTGGAGCTCAATTAAACATACAATCAAGTGATGACTCTATAGTATCTATATCGGAAGATGTTTCAGGAGATCCAGAATTTGGATATTCATATTCATATTTGATAAATTTTATTGGAAATACTGGAACCGTTCAGATTACTACTACATTTGATGGTGATGAATATTATCTTAGGACAATTATTAGATATTGGATAGAAGTTATATAATAGTAATATAAAAATGACAATTATATCATTATGAAATGATAAATTTCATTATATCATTTTATATAATTTAAAAATATGACTAAATGAATTTCTATAGGTTGTTATAGCAACCAACTGAAATATTTTATAAAATATTTCTATATTCTATAAAAAGAACTAAACTATAAACATATGAAAATTACTTACAACGGAAATGAATATGATCTTCATTGGAGCTATAGAGTTCATTATTTATTCGAAGATAAAGCTGGAAAAACCTTAGATAAACTAAATGGTAGCCACGATGCAAACATTTTATTTTATTGTGTGTTCTTAGCGACAATGCAATATAATCATGTAGATTGTGATTTGACCGAAGCTGAGTTTTCTAACTGGGTTGATGATAATGGAAATGATAAGTTGTTCCTTGATTTCAACAACTGGTTCTATAAGAAGATGACTCAACAAAACGAGCTATCACCAAAGAAAGGATCTAAACCAAAGAAAGGAGAAGAACCTGACCCAAACTCTTAAGAGTCCATGAATTAATTAAAATACTTGTATTTCAATATAAGATCGTACCATATGATTATTTCATGGACGAGATGCAAGAATATGAGCTACCATTTATAATAGACAACATGGTAACCAGTCAACGAGAAGATTATGAGAGAGCTAGAATGATCGCTTATTGGACAGCTAGACCACATTGTAAGATCAAACCAGTGGACATACTTAGATTTCCAGAAGAACAAGAATCTAGCAACACAAACACTATAGTAAGTAGAATGAATACAACAGATGAAGATATATCTCAATTGAAGAAACTATTCATGAATCGAAAGCAGGATTCATGAATCGAAAGCAGGACCAATAAATCCTGCTTTCTTTGTCATTTATATATCATATTCAATGATATAATTGTCATTTATATATCATATTCAATGATATAATTGTCATTTATAAATCATTATACCAAATTTCTATATTATATATATACGTATTATTTTATATAGCTAGCAAAAATATAATAAAGAGACATGTCACAATTATCCGTAAAAATAAATTTAGACGCTAACGCATTTTCGGATGGTATAAAACAAGCGGCAGCATCTACTAAAGAATATACAAACCAAATATCTAATATAACTAAGAATCTTCCTAATGCAAAACGTGAGATGAACCAGATGCGTAAGGAAGCAGCTAACCTCGCTCTTGTGATTAGTCGTATGTCCGAAGCTGAGAAACAATCAGCTGAAGGTCAAGCATTGATACAACACTTCAATAAGATAAGAGAAGAAGGAGCTAAGATGATAGATACCATTGGTGACATCAATGCTGAGATGAGAG
>Ga0247610_10000888_pt1 | contig 39548 bp, 76 predicted proteins | sample 174DNAGHGhighgp2_FD_193483 | JGI IMG/M metagenome (GOLD analysis project Ga0247610, IMG submission 193483) | Sheep rumen microbial communities from Palmerston North, Manawatu-Wanganui, New Zealand - 1742 DNA GHGhigh gp2 | ecosystem: Host-associated > Mammals > Digestive system > Stomach > Rumen...
ATCAATCTTATTGCGCTCAAACTTATAACGATTGAGGCGGCCATTAGCATCGCATAGTAGCTCAGCTAGCTTATCATGTAGAGCGGCTTCATAGTCATAATTTTCGGCAGCGAACTCAGCAGGAACCTTGCGGCCGAAAACACCGTTCATAAGAATTTTTATATCATTAATATTCATAATGTTCGCACCTCCTATTATAGACTAATAATCTGATACTTAACGCCCTTTTCGCCGTTAGGTACAGTGTAATATTTTACAATGCGGCCATAAATTCCAGTATAGCCATTTGGTAGAGCCTTAACAATACGCGGAATGCTCTTTACGTCATCTTTACCGCTAGTAATAATAACATAAGCCTTATTAGTAGTTAAATCGCCACTTAGATATTCATCAAGAACTTCATCAGAAGTCTTTTCACTACCAGTAGTAGTTACTGCTGGGAAATCTGTAGTATCATCATACTGTAGGCAATTAGTGGTTACAGTATCACCAACACCTAGAATACCAACGCGGGGATAATCACCCTTAATCTTGCGACCAAAAGTCTGTAGGCCATAATGATAATCATCATATTCCTTTTCAGCAGTATAGACAATGCCAATAGGCTTATCAGTGGCAGCAGCGGGAGAGTTAATCGCACCAGCAGCCTTATCAGCGACTACCCACATGCCGTTCTCACAAGGGGCATCAATTGTAAATTCCTCACCTAGAGGAGTTTGGGAAACTACCATACCAGTCTTGGGGAAGGCTACCTGATTTAGCTCTAGGGTAGCATAAAGCTTCTCACCATGACGATACTTAACAGAGTAGCTATCAGCGCTACTTAGTGGAAACCTTTTTAGGGCCATAATAATCGTCCTCCTTAATTCTTTTGATATTTAGACATAAATGCCTCGAACTCGGTAATCTTCTGTTCTTGTAGTGGAACTTTCTTAACTTCTTCCACACTAGAAATTTTAGAGTTGGCAAAAGTAATTGCTAACTTAGATTCCAATTCATCATAAGAAAAGTCATTAATCTTTTCATTAATTGTAGCAATTTCTTCCCCGTCTAGAATCTTTTCATATTTTTTAATTAAATTTTCTTTACGCTCATTTTCAGCCGCAATTACCTGAGCTTCATAAGTTTGTAGAGAAGCTTGTAGTTGTGCGTTTTGAGAGCGTAGAGTTTCAAGCTCTTCATTTGCGCTGGACTGGAATTGTTCGAGTTCCTCAATTCGAGATTGCGCATTAGAGTAATTTGATTGTAATTCATCATAGGATGATTGTAGTTCGTCGAATTGAGTTTGTAGTTCGAAGTTTCCTTCATCCTCCGCGGGCTCATTAGCAGTCGTTTCTTCTTCAGCAGCGTCATTTTCAAATTCTGTAGTTTCTTTAACTTCAGGTTCAGTAGCTGTTTGAAACGTATCTGCCTCTTCGACGGCAACAGCTTGAGGATTTTCAACCTGCTCTACAACTTCCTGATTTTCAAATTCATTCATCGGTTGTTCTCCTCCTTTTTTAATATTCGCAGCCTCTTCAACGGTTGTCTTGAGGTCTGACAAAAGTGAAGAGAACTTTTCATATTGGGTATTATATGTTTCGTCATTCTTAGAGAAGAATGCAGAAACAGAAAAACAAGGTTCATGTTCACCAATTATACAAAAACCAAGCATCTTCGCGGTTTTATATACATAAAACTCTTGTCCGTTAATCAATGTCCAATCACCCGTAATTGAGGCTGGGTCAAGTTCCATTGATTGATTCTGGCCAAGAATCTTCTGTGCTTCAGTAAAGTAATCGGTGAAAAGAATAATTGAAAAAACTGCGTATTCTCTAGTAACGCCATCAGTATCTTCAAATGGCTCCCATCCGAGGAAGTTTTCTACATATCCATATGCATTAGCTAAGGTCGGGCCGCTATGAGAGGCCCAAGTCTGCGTTTCAGGGTCAAAGAAACCAACTACCGGGGTAGTACCTTGCGTAGCAGTTTCAATGAGCTGGTCTGCTACAGCTTCCGTAATATAAGAGCCGTTACGATTTCCGTATTTAGTAAATACGCGCACTTTTAAACGACCAATATTCGGAGTGCTTTCAGAAATTCCTTGGAAAGGAGATTCAATAATTACGCTATCGAAATAAATCGGTATTTGTTTATCCATAATTATACTCCTTATCCCGCAGCCGCAATATTGGCTTGCGTTTTTTCAGATTTTTGTTCGTCGGGAAGTTCAGGACGGCCTCCCTTATTATTTAAGTCTTGTCCCTGAACTTTTATTGCTGTTTTTTGTCCCGAACTTTTTTCTTCATTGGCTACAGCAGTTCCAGAAGTAGTATACGAAGATTGGAGAGGAACCATCTTTTCGGACATTTTTAAAAATTCATTCTCAAAGTCCATTAAGCTAATTTGATCGCGCTGTTTAACACCTAGAGCTACGCCCGCAAACATTTTAGAATAACCATATTGCGCGGCTCTAAAGTAATTTTGTTGGATGTCTTGTCTATTGAAAACTGTAGTAGGTAGGATTTCAAAGTCAAATGTTAAGCCTGGGCGCGCGAACTTATCATTTAAATGGAATTTGATCCATGTCTCATATTGATTTAGATAAGTAATCATTAGCGCTTCATCTTTCTTAATAGAGTAAGCAAGTGAAGAACTACCATCCGCATTAAAGATCAAGGAACTGCGGCCTAATGCATCATATGCGTTTTTACGATACTTATCAATTCTGTCGTTAGATTGAGACGCGGCAGAGCTATCTTGCAAGCTTTCTAAATCTGTATCACCAAAGGTAGTTAGTACATCAACTGTCTCCATTCCGTCTAACATTCTAGCAACAGATTCATGAATATCAGCAACTTCATCTAAAGAAAAAACTAATTCGCCATCCTTATCAATTGGCATTTTTTGAATTAATAATTTAATCAATTCATTTTCATCACGTTTTTCTTCGCGGCTAACTGAATCATCCAATTTCTTTAAATCTGGAATACTAGCAAGAAGTAAAGGCGTTTGGTCATCTACAAAAGTAAAGCAAACACCGCCCACAGCGGCAGGTAACAAGACCCAGGGATCTTTTAGCTTTTTTCTACTTTTGTATTCCGCCCAAGATTTTTGCACTATTTCGGGGAAAGTGGAAACAGCTTCTTCGCGCAATTCTTCATCGCTGATTTTTTCAAAATATTGAAGATTAAATTCAAGGATATTTAAATTGTAAAAGTCTTTAAAGCGCGTGCGACAATATTGAAGTGGTAGGTCCTGTATTACTACTGTATCGCCATCGGTTCGTAGAATCCCATTATATATACCCGTCTTTAGCCATTCCTTAGTAATGTGATTAAAAGTGTTTGGCACGTCTAGATTTTCTACGAAGGTACAAGCGCGTTCAAATTCATTGACAATCTGCGCGGAAGATCCCTTCTTGCCAAGTACAGGAATAACGATAGTATCATATAGCGGCAGAGCCGCAAGAAAGTCAATGTTATTCCTATAATCACCGTTAGTGCGATAATAGTACAATGACAGTTGCCTATATGCGGTTAAATCGCCAGAACGAATAATCTGTTCAATTTCTTCTAATGTAAAATTACGTTCAACGGGCTCACCATTTCTATAACCGCGTCTTGTATAGGCACGTTCAAATAATGGTGCTCGCGCGCGTTTAACTTTTAAAGCGAAATCTTTAAAATTATGAGAAGTCTTACTCAATGTATTCACCTCCTTGTCCGAGGACTAAAGAATGCGTATTGTCCAAAATTGCGCCTCTTTCTTCTTTGAAGCACCTTATCTTCGTAGAACTTCACTCTGAATAGGCCATATTCAAGGCTAGAGAAGCGATCCTTCTCTATTGAGTGTGAAATTCTCTCTATCTTGAACTGATTCTGTACCCCCGTTGGTTTTAACTTCAGATTATTTAATTCATCTATCAATCTAGAAGTCATTTCATAGGGCAATAAGAATTCATGTCTATCATAGGGCGTCATTTTCTGTCCTTTTTTAGTTTTCATTAACTTTTCTTTAACAATTCTTTCGTGCGCAAGTAAAGAAACAGTACCATTATTCATCTGCGCGAAAAAATTAGAGTGAATGAGGTCATCGTTTGAAGAACCTGCCTTTATATCATATATAATTGCGTTTAGTAGCGGCAGTGGTTCTTCTGATGGAGTCTTTCTATCTGGAGGTAAATGGTGCTCATTGTTAAATACATAATAAGCGGGGAATTGCTCTCCAGTGGTTTTATTATACGACGGCACTGACATTGCGTCTAACAAGCCAATTCCTGTAAGTATGTTCCATGAAAATCGCAAGTTTTCATGCGGGACGAACCCAGCTATATGTTACCATATAGTTCAGACCATCTCTTCATCCTCTTTTGAGGAGCCCTCCATTTCGATCGCCTTTGGCTTGCGATCTACGTCATTATGACTGGTCGTTGAGCCTTTATAAAAATCAATATCTTTAGTCAAATGCTTCCAAGTTCTTTTGTATTTAATACTCTCTATTGCAAATTTACTTACATGATATTTATCTGCTATAGCTTGAATAGTCATTTGATGTGCTAATAGTAAATCAATAATTTCTAAAACTTGAGGAGTAGTTAATTTATGATCCCCATTATTCTTATCACCGATATTACTATATAGCCCTAAACGATAGGCATGATTTATATTTTCTTTACAAGTTACCCACTCTAGATTAGATAAACTATTATTAGTTTTATCCCCATCTTTATGGTTTACTTGTAAATTTGCACTATTTGGATTAGGCTCAAAAGTTTCTAATATTAATCTATGTACAGAAAAAACTTTTCTACTGCCATCTCCGTTTGATAGTCTTACTTTTTTATATCCATCTTTATCAAAATATTCGCTAAGATTTCTTTTTAAATGTTCAGAGTAAATATGACCATCATCAGTTGCAAAATAGTGATAGCCATACCGTGTAACATAATTATGGGGTATAACTTTCATCATAATATTATCATTCTCCTTATTATTAATTTTTATACTTGGTTGCGGATTGTCCTAATGGGATGTTCCCGCAGTTAAAAGGGTTTAATCAAGACAATTGCTTGTCAGGTGGGCCAAGAAATCTCGCCCATTTCCGTCGATTACTACTTCTCGCGGCTGATACAGTTGTATTAATTTCTTAATACGCGGCGCTTGGTCTGTAATGTAGTTTGCGCCATGTATGACCTCTGTGTACACTACTTTTTTCTTAAATGAATCCTTACCTGGTAACACTTTTATAACCATAATCGCTGTGTTAGCTGAATACCTGCCAATATCACAGGATACTATGTAAAAAGTGTTAGGATTACTCGGATTTTCTAATGCTTTTCGCTCGCAATTTAATAAAGTGCGACGTTTGTTTAGACGTTTGGAATCTAGCCATGCTTCTGCGTTATTACCGGTATAAACAGACATTGATTCTCTCAAGAATGACTCATCAGACATAGTAGATGAATCACGTTGGTCCATAAGCATCTGTTTATTAAGTACACCATAGTAAAGTGGTACTTCATAACTCATACCCATTGAGAAATATGAATCTGGTTCCAGAACTGCGTTGACTGTGACTTCTATTAATTTCTGGTACATAAATAATGTACGTTCGCGTGCGGTTGTTATGAAGATCTGTGAAGAAACAGGTTCTTCTGGATTGAGAGAGCCATCAGCACAACGACGAGGTACATTGAGCTGCGGTAATAAGACCTCATTGTATGCCGTCTCGTCAACTGTCATAGCCTCCTCTATTATAGCAGAAGTCGCACGTAAGCCACGACTTGTATCTTTTGCAACGACTACAAGCTTACTTCCATTTTTAAAGTTGAGTTCATAATAGTTATTGCTACTTTTCTGGCCAGATTTACCACCTTCTTCACGTGAAGAAAGTTCATTCCGTAACATAGGCCAATGGCGGAAAAATTCTTCAAACTTAGCTTCCGCAGTTTTAATTACAGTACCTTTTATATCAGAAGCAATAAAGATACTAGAATGCGGCAATAACATGCATTTTAAATATGCTCCTAGATACGCGCAAAATGACTTTGATGCCGCGCGGGTAGCGGTTACAAAAGTATAGCGATAGCGCATATAAGAACGAAGGATTACTCGCTGATACGGCTTCAATGAAAAGTGCTTTGCATCCTCCGAATCTTGTATTTCATCGAGTAAAGCATCAGGATATAGTATCCACATGTTTAGATACTTTGTCATCAAATCTTGGTTCTCATCAAGAAACTTTTTTGTAAGAGCTACTCCTTTCTGAATTGGTATACCGTCACGTAAAACTTCATTCATTTAATTCACCTGCCAATTCAGACATTCCTTCATAATCAATATTAGCAGTTTCATCAAAATCTACTTCTTCATTTTGAATATTATCTAATCTATCGTTTAGGTTATAGCGGGCACGCCTATCTTCAACTTGCTCTGCAAAATTACCTTCATTCATGACAAGTCTTTGTAAATAATTTTGCATATTCTGCATCAAGAAGTCAATGGAATCTTTTGGTTCTTGATGCCATTTTGGATGCCATCCTTTTTTCTCGTAATAGAGCATTACTTCGCCAACCGATTCAAAATCAGCCGCATTTTTCGCATTAGATGCCTCAAATTTCGCAATTTTAATAATATTATCGCGCGCGTCCATATCCTTTTTAATATCAAGACCTTCGCGCAGTCCTTTCTTTATGCGCAATTCAATTTCGCATAGGTCGCGCGCGTAATGTTGCAGAATAGGAGTAGATACGTTTTGAGTAGAAAGTATTTGGTTGTAATAGTTTTCTAAAAATTCAAGCTCATCATTCGTATATACAGATGACCATTGTTTCTTTAACTTGCGTGTTTTCGCATCACTTATAACTTTAATCTCATCATCAATAGTGTCTTCTTGTTGCGCTAAATGCCATCGCTCATTCTCATCTTGCCATTGCATTTTTTGATAGTGCTCGTCAAGTAAAATATTGAAGTAGGCAGAAAGTGTATGCTCTTTATGTATTTTATATAAAGAAGTCCACTTATCAATGTCAAATGGTAAATCTAAATATTGACACAACCTATCAATTTCACCTAAACTATCTTGCGGCACCATCAATTCAAGGCAAGAAGTACATATCAATGAACGATGCTGAGGAAAAAAGCGCGAAGGGGTATATTGAAACTCATGAATTGGTTTCTCTTGCTTACATTTCATACATCGCCTTATTTTCTTTGTTTCTTCCATCGTGTTCACCTTGCCCTCCTTTGGCTATTCTGCGCTTACGTTCACATTCCTTACAGTTGGAAGCAAAATGGTCACGGCGACCATTATTAATACCGAAGAAAAGTGTGTTACGCGGGAACCATTGCTTACAGCGGAAACATTGCTTCTTTTCTGATTGCGGCGTCTCGATCATAAGGCGATGCTTCTTTGCGACTGTTGCAATTTTCTCCGGAATCTCCTTATTCGCAATCATGCAAACGTGGGATTCATTATACTTAATACCAAACTTTTCCTGTATTTCTTCAACCAGCGTACTATACGGCACCTTATCAATTTTCCTAATAAGTATATATTGCCTAATAGGTGAAAAGTCGCAAAGTTGGACATAACGTTCTAAATCCCATAATAGGGTGCGGCCCCAGCTATGTAATTCGTCATTCAGCTCCATATAAAGGTTAGAATAGTGATTAATAAGCGCGCAAATATGACGGGGATCTTCCCAGTCAAAATTATGGTGTCTTACATACCACTTAACTTCGGTTTCTTTTGTAAGTGGATTGCGGCGCGTTGTATAATCTTTTAAGTCTTTTGAGATTTTTAATAGGGAGGTGGAAACGCGGTGTTCCCATTCTTCTAGGGAAATCCAATAGGCAGAATCGTCACTCCAATCAATGAATTGGCGCGAGGGTGATTTCGTCGCCATAAGGTGAATTGCGGGCTTTGCCATATCTTTCAAATAGTATTGGTGGAGCCGCAAATCAATTAGCATATGGCGCAACTTATATACTTCATAGTTATTTTTAAGAATGGACATGGTGTCGTCGAAGGGGATTTTTCCTTCGTTAGCGGCAAGTACGCGTTCAAGGTAGTCAATGCGCTCCCATAGCTCTGTCATACCTGGTACATCGCTATCGCCTGGATCGATTAGCACGCCATTCTTATCGTACTTCGGACGCTTTATCTCCGTTTGCTTCTTAGTGTAAACGTAGCGTTCATTTGCTGGTTTTAATGATAATTGGTCGGCCAACGGATTCTCGAGTACTTCGTCAAGGGAAACACTTTTGTCATCCATTCGTTGGAATGATTTGTAGCGTTTGTTAGTATCGGTGGTTTCCTTACGTTGCACCGCATTTTTGCCATTTTCGTCCTTCCCGTATAAAATATAGGACGCCATTTGTTCTAGTTCGGAATTGGTTGGCGTATCGGGTAGGCCGTCTAGAATGTCTTCAATGGCTTTCAGACGGTCAGTATCGCGTTCAATACTATAGTCAAGTGAGTATTTTTTCTTCATTTTTCTCCTTTTTAGATATAACTTCCTTCATTTTATATTTTAACATATTTTTTGATTTTTGTCAAGTTTTTGAGTTTGAAACCGGGGGTATTGCAAAGTGAAAAACCGAGGGTGTTTTAAAAATACCAGATGAGGGGAAAGTGGGAGGTGGGGTCGCGTGCGGCGGGTCGCGCGGTTAGTTTCCTCTAACCCACCCCGGGGTGCAGGCCAGGTTCAATTTCCTACTGGATCAGTGTGCATTTTAGCTGGTTTTGTGCAGGTTGTACAAAATTGTTAAAACGTCAAATTTTGTGTTGACATATGGGCGGGGGTGATGTATAATTCAAACTGTCAAGGGGCAATGGTAAAGCCCGCCGGCACAGGCAAGCGGATGACTTGACAGGATGGAGGGTAGACGAAAAAAGACGGGGTGACGCCCAGACCATAGCCATAAAAGGCAAGCAATCCAACGAGAAAAGCTGTATTGAGCATGGCAATAATGACTATGCGAAGAGAGTGTCTGAGTATCGCTCTGAGAGGCTTGTAAAGTAGTTAACACAATGGTAATAGTTTCGACACATTCTATGGAGGTGTGAATCATGAAAAACATTCGTATTGAGGTTAAACTCGGCGGCTCGCGTCATATGGGGCGTTTCCTTCCCTACGGCAATATTGACGTCACCAAGTCTATTGGTGATTTGGCAATGGATTATATCAACGATCCGAAACACGCGGAGCTTTACTGCTTTAGTGCGGTGAAGCGCGGCATGGGTGGAAAGTCCGCTGGCGTGGGCGGTTGCGTGTCTGCGGTTGTGTTCACGCGTGAGCAGGTTGCGACGGCGGTTGCGCGTTTCAATGCTGGCAACGATGTGCCTGCGCTGAAGGTTCACAACGGTGGCGTAGCGCTGGGACGTGTCCAGTATATCAAGCTCCGGCAGTCCTTTGGTACTCCGGTTGCTGAATATCCGATTGAAGGACTGGCGAAGCTTGAGGATATCAAGCCTGATGCATGTTGCCTGAACGCGCCCTATGCGAGGGCATGGGAAAAAATCTGTGCCAAGGCGCTCGGCGGCAAATGGACCGGCGGTCTTCGCAATGTCCAGTTTGACATTATTGTCAATGAATCCGACGACTAAACGCAAGGGGCGCAAGCCCCTTGCGATTCCAATACGACATTATTAAAGGAGGCTATTTCCATGAAATTTGAGTATGTTATCCTCGTGACCTCTAAGTACTATCCTAACATCCCCGTTGACTTTCCGTGTGGCATGGCAAGGGCCATGAAAGCGGCCATTGAAGCAAAGAAGTTCTTCGAAGGTGCTAATGTCGACGAAGGCGACAACAAAGTCGTCATCAAGCGTAAACTGTATTGATAGGAAGGGCGAAAGCCCTTCCTAACCTAACGATAACAAAGGAGATGTAAACGATGCGTGAACTTACCTTGAAAATGCGGATTGTAGAATCCGCCGACTTTGAAGAGGCGTTGAACGCCTGTCGCCAGTCCTTCGGATTCCTCATTGAACGCAAGCGCGTAAATGTGTGGATTTACACCTTTAGCGCCGACGACGCCGACTATACCAAATGGTATCTTTCCCAGTTCGGGAGCAAATACGCAGGCCGATGCAGGGTGTAAACCCTGCATCATTTCATTGAAGATTAAAGAGGAGGTTAATACCATGTTAAAATTCTATCGGAGTAATCTGCGTAACCAGCCTATCCGCATTGACCTTTATGGGTATCGTGGACGTATGGCATATGTAAGCGCGACGTATAGCGGATATGACGTGTACGTTGAACGCGACGACAGACCCGACGACGAGCTCGGAGACTGGATCTGGTTCGGCTGCCATGATAGTCTGCGCGAAGCATTAAAAGATGCTTCGCACGTCCTGCGTAGAATCGGCTGGTTCGAACGTGGAAAGCCGCGTAAATGGAATTAGGAAGGGCAAAAGCCCTTCCTATTTTTTATACCATAGAGTTAGCTATCACTAACACCGTCACTTTAATCTGCTAAAGTAGAAAAGCGCTGACACTTTTCTACACTAAAGTGATACAGTTTGTATTACCTAACAATAGTTGTGTGTCACTAACTATCAGCGTTAGTGGTAACTAATTGTTACAATTGCAATACAATCGTAATATATTATGTGAGTGTTAATCAAACGCAACGGCACCTTTGATTAACGTACATTTTACACGCCACTTTACACAAACACAATACAATTCACCTATGACGTTAACAGAAATGTGGTACAATGGTCTATGATGGGATAGGAGGAGTAAGGTTAAAATTGCGTTAAATCTGCGTTAAAACTGACATTGTGTCAGCAATCGCGCGCTAATTAATGTAAACTTAACTTTTCTCGCCGCGGGCCACCCTCGGCGCAGTCCCCGGTGGTGAGCTGGAAAGCTGCTAACGAGCTGGGCAAGCTGGATAGCAAGCTGCAACTGCAAGCTGGACCGTATACCACGAAGCACCAGTTAGTGTAATCTAACCCAAGGTAAGCTGCTCGCGCCATAAATAATTTCAATTTCATTTTGTAAAGAAAAGTCTAAAACTCAAGTCTTTAAATATCCCGAAATCCTAAATGAATTTAATTTTAAAATTGCATTAAAATTTTGTAAAATAAAAAGAAGAATAGAACCCCAATTCTACTCTTCAAAATTTCATTTTAAATTTATGTAAATCAAATCAGACGCTTTACTTAATTAACATTCCCATAACCGACCTTCTTCAATGAAAGAAGGCAGGTACAAGAAAAATTAAACCAAAAATTATCGCGCACATTACAAATTCAATTGCCCAACTTAAAACAGTTTTAACTCCAGTAGAAACATCCCGAAAAGTCAGCCTATAAAACCAAAATTTTATTTTGTAACTTAAAGACTGCCGCCGCTTCATATTTTTACGCATCATTCCCGAAACTCCCTTCCCATTTCTTAAATATAGTATACCACAAATTAATTCCAAATTCAATAACTATATTAAAACTATATTATGAATATATTTTGACAATCCTAAATTAGATAGTCAAATTTATGTTAAGATTAAGTAAATTTTATTTTAAAGTTACGTAAATCAAACCAAACGTTTCATTTGATTTACAATCCTTTAACTTGACATTTCAAATTCAAAGGTGTATAATAGTCACATAAAGAAAACGAAGTGAGGTGTCCTAAAATGAAATGGGAAAATCTTTCCGATCAGGCGCAGGTGTATTTCTATTGGGAATATTGCGCGAACATTGCCGACGAAGGCGAAGAAATTTCATTTTCAGAATTTGACGAAATGATGACGGGATTCTTCTTCTGAAGAATCCCATTACGTATGTTATATCAATGTAAATCAAACTATACGTTGTACTTGATTAACATTAATTTCAAAATGAAACCGTATGTTAGACATACGGCGCGAAAATGTTTTCCAGTTCCCGAATCTCATGAGGATGACAGTATACAAAAATTTCTACATAATCAGACACAAGGTCTTCACAGTCATAATCAAAGCCATAATCGTTCAGTCGTTCAAACAGGCCTTCCAGCGCGGAGTTCATCTTAACGATGTAGCACATTCTCTTCATTTCAAAAAACCTCTTTCCTTCTCAATTTCTAAATAAATTATATCACAAAAATCCTAAAACGTCAAGTTAAATATTTGAAAATCAAAATCAACGTGCACTTTGATTTACCAACACTTAACTTGACTCCCGAAACTATTTTTGATATAATATATACATCAAAAGCAAGGAGGCATTTCAAATGTATAAGTTCATCATCGTATGTATCAATGGTTTCCAGGGATCTTCCTATTACTCCAGCCATGCCGAAGCACTCAACGCGGCGAAATGGCGTACTCATTGTACCGGCGTTCCATGGTATGTCACCGCGGTTAAGGTTAAGGGTTAACCCTAACCTTTTATGTTATACGAATGTTAATCAAACACAACGTATTCTTTGATTAACCATAACTTAATTTGACATTTCACTATTAAAGATGTATAATAGTAGCATCAAATGAAGGAGGTAATTTCCATGAAGTCTTTCAAAATCATCGTTATTCTTTTCACCATCATTGGTATCCTTGCGGGTTTCGCCGCCTGCGCGTGGGCGGAACAATATCCGCGTATCTTCTTTATTGAGGCGATTGATCCCTACATTGATACTGTAACACTTTACGACGTAAACGGATGGCAATGGAAATGGGAAGGAACGGAGGACTGGGAGGTTGAAGACATGGCCGCCGCAATTATGGATGACAACGGCACACCAGACAATATCTATGATGATATAATCATTAAACTGTATTATCAAGATAATATTGCAGACTGGGATGAAGTGTGGGTTGACTAACCCGCACTTTTCTTTAAGTCAATGTTAATCAAACCATACGTCAATTTTGTTTTACGCTATTCTAACATATTACAATTTCATTTTAAAAATTACATTCCAAAACTAAATATTAAATTTATTTGACATGCCTAAAATGTATTGACAATTTCATTTCCGAGGTGTATAATAGTCTCATAAAAGCAAAGGACATTTCAAGTCCTAAAAGGAGGCAATTTCAATGTTCGGTATTGAGTATGAATTTGGTTTTGGTCTTCCCCGTGTCATCCTGAATTTCAAGTCTGAGCGCGCTCTCCGTGAATACACCCGCACTTGGATAACAGGTGAGGAAACGTATTTGAAATTCACGCACGAGGGGATTGAATACAATCCCGACTGGTGGGTATTCTAATGAATACCACCCCTTTTATTATAATAATGTAAATCAAACTATACGTATTCTTTGATTAATTGAAACTTTACAGAAAAAAGTATTGACAAGTGCGGCGACAAGTGATATAATTAATACATCAAATGAGAGAGAGGTGCTTAACAATGAGTAACACTGAAAAGAAGATGGCGATTGCGCTTGTGCAGGACATGGTCGACAACGGATACAAACTGATGCAGTACAAGAGCGCCCAGGAAATGGTTGAATACTATGATACATTCCCTCTTTCCTGGTGGCAGGAAAGCCATGACAGGTTCATGGGAATGAAGAAGGCGTAAGCCTTCTTCTTTATTATAAAAATGTTAATCAAATACAACGTATACTTTGATTAACTTATTATTTACTTGCATTTTTTCTCAATTTGTGGTATACTATTCATGTACTCAAGGGAATGATATTTAAGGAGGGTTTTTCATGACTATCACTCGCACGCGCGACGGCTTTATTCTCACCGGCGCCAACACCATCATCGCACACTTTACAACCCTTGACGGCGAGCCCGCCGTCGCTTTCCGCGAGCCTGATGAACGCGCAGACACTATCATCACAACGTGGCACCCGCGTGGGGTTGTCTACTTTGCTTATCATGTATTGCGACATGCGGCCCGGTGGAAACCGGAAATAGAGTGGTGAAAACCACTCTATTCTTTTATTAAGTGTATATTAATCAAACAATACGGATACTTTGATTCACCTAAATTTTACACTTCAAAACTATTGACAATCACATTTTTTGTGGTATAATAAAATAAAAAACGACAATTTGAAGGAGGAATTAAAATGAAGAATGTTACTGTTTCTACTCTGCGTGAGGCTATTGATGCTTTTGAGAATGTTTTTGACAACGAACAGCGTGTTCCTGACATTTGGAAGATTCAAGTTGATAATTTTTTCCGCGTTAACATTTACGCGGATAATGACCGGTGGTACAAATATGATCCGATGACACGAGTTATAACTCAACACTCAAACAATTGGCGCCACTAAGGCGCCATTCTTTTATTATAGTAATGTTAATCAAAATATACGTGTCGTTTGATTAACACCCAATTAACACTCAATTGTTAAGTTTATATTAAAATCTTAACATATCTTAATTAACCTAATCTTAACAGAGTTGCTATATTTTTAATTAACATAAACTTAACTTGACAAGCTGAGAGCCGGGTGGTATAATATATACATAAAGGACGAGAGGAGTTGTGAATCATGATTAACATTCGTACTATTCGCAAGCTGACTAACAACGATGGACTTACTCTTAAAAAGGGTAAAATCATTACCTACAAAACAGGTTGGCAAGTTGCCACCGAAGGTATTGAGACGCGCGACGCACGCGAAGCAATGCAAGCTGTAAAAGCCTACAATGGCGACTGTGGTATTTGGTACAGCGAAGGCGTCTACTACATCGACAAAAGTCATCGCGTTAATACTAAACGCGAAGCGATGGAGATTGGACGCGCTTGCAATCAACAGTCAATACTAAACTGGCGCACAATGGGGTTAGCATGGTGCTAACCCCACCAACTTTAAGTAATTGTTAATCAAAGAGAACGTTGATTTTGATTAATATAGAATTAACTTGACTTTTCCTATTCTATATGGTATAATACATTCATAAACAGAGAGGAGATGTTGAAAATGAACGAAACCTTTATCCATGTAGAAATCTCGTATAAGACTTTCGATGAGCTTGGTACCATGTATGAAAATTTTGCAGGCGCTCTGATTGATTTGGAAGGTTATGTTCAAAAGCGTCTAAAAAGACACAACTTCGATTTCGCGGAAGTTTCTTTTCCAGCAACGGAAGAAATCATAACGATTATTGAGCGGGTGTAAAACCCGCTTAATATTTTATGCCAATGTTAATCAAACACGACGCTATCTTTGATTAATTAATATTTAACTTGACATATGCCTATCTCTGTAGTATAATAAGTACATAAAAGAAAAGGAGATGTTAACTATGAAGTATATGATTAAGAGGCTCTATCGCAACGACATCGACCCTATGTTCGACTTTTCCGATTCTATTACCTCCACGCTTGGAGCCGCGGCAATATGGCTTGAGGACGACAACCTCATTAACATTGAAGTCTGGGATGGCGACAAGCTGGTACTGGACTGGGAAAAAGAGTAGGGCAACCTACTCTTTTAAGCTAATGTTAATTAAACTATACGCGTCCTTTGATTTACATAAACTTAACTTGACTTCTTACAAAAAAAATGTTATTATATATATGTCGAAAGGAGAAAGGAGCGTTGATAGGATGCCACCCGCTTAGATTGAGGGACAATGTTCAACCTGGCGTGTGTAGAATATTCCCAGTACGAGGTAAAACCGTTCCCCTTGCGTGCGCCCTCTTGAAGGTGCGCGGCCCAAGCGCAAGAATGTTTAAGGGCACCGCGCGGAGTAGCTAACCGCGCGGCTTTTATTATAGAAGTGTTAATCAAAGTAAACGTATACTCTGATTAACAAATACTTAATACCAAAAAGGATTGACAAACATATAAAGAGTGTGGTATAATTAGGTATCAAATGAAAGAGAGGTAAACCCCATGAATAATGTTTTCGTTCTGTATGACGCCGGCACCTGCGAGATCATCCGTGTGTACCCCAGCATGAACAAGGCCATTACCGCCGCCGTAAACCGTCTTGTGATATTCCGGCATATTTGCCTGGGTGTCTATTATGACGAGGAATATGCGGTAATTGAATACCGCGACTATGAGAGCGGCAAAAAGTATTCGCTTCTCATTGAACAGGCCATGATGGATAAGGACGAATAAGTCCTTATCTTTTTATAGTTATGTTAATCAAAATATACGTACTATCTGTTTAACCAACTCTTTACTTGACAAATATCACTTTATCGATTATAATATATACATAAAAACAAGGGAGGCAATACCATGAAACAGATTAACAAAGTTACCGCACGCAAGCTGTATAAGGAACACAAACCTTTTACCATCGTTCCCGCCAACATGCGGCCTGACAGCATGTTCGCCGTTCACATGAAGCCCGGTTGGATGTGGCGTAACTTCGATAATTTCTATAATGAATTCTGTTTCCATAACTGCAACAATGAAACCGGACGCTACCCGCGCTTCTACGTGGAGGAATAATCCTCCACTTCTTTTTTAAGATAACGTAAATCAAAAGAAACGTATCGTTTGATTAACCAACAATTAACTTGACAATCAATATAAAATATGTTATACTTTATACATCAAATGAAGGAAAGAGGTAATAATCATGATGAACACTTTCACTCTTTGGCAGGATGCTTCCATTTCCGACCGTCTGAATGTTTACTACTGCTACCGCGCGAACCCCGGCGATGATATGGACTTTGAAGAGTTCAACGCCGTTTGGCGTAACTACAATTTCAATTACGTTAAGTCACTGTTTCCGGCGGATTAATTCCGCCTTTAATTTCCTGTTAATCAAACCCCGCGTTTTATTTGATTTACAATATATTAACTTGACTTCTTATAAAGAATATAGTATAATGTATACATCAAATGAAGGGAGCGAAATACTATGATGAGTTGGGAATTGTGTGGTTGCATGTATACCTATGACGACGAGGGGGTCTATGAAGGCGTCTCCGGTGAGATTTTCCTTGGTAGCTATAGCAATTTCAATGATGCTTTCAAGGCTTTCTCTAAGTCTATAGACAATCCCGAATGGCCGCGGCTTTGGGTGAAAGTATTCAAAGATGAGAACGACCCTGGGGAAATCATCGTAGCCTATTCCAATATTTGGGGCGATGAAATTTTCAACGAGGACGGGATTTAATCCCGCCCTTTATTTTATATAATTGTAAATCAAATCATACGTATACTTTGATTCACATAATCTTAACTTGACTTTCCCACATCTATATGCTATAATAAGTACATCAAATGAAAGAGAGGTAACAATCATGAACTTTAGCGAACGCAATATCTTCACCGATTCTTTTCAGGCTTCTATCAACGGCATGACTGTAAAGCAGTTGAATGAGGCAATGAACTTGCTTGAACGAAAAATCGCTGTGAAGGCCCAGCAGCATATAGCCGCTATTCGAGAAGCCATTGAGGCAGCGAAAGCCGACGGCTTCAGCATCATTATTGGACATGAGGCTGATATTGACAATCTCTGCATCATCACCCCGGACGATGAGGAAGGGATTGAAGTAGAAGTACATTAGTGGCGCAAGCCACTTTTTCTTTAAGGAAATGTTAATCAAAATAAACGTATACTTTGATTCACTAATTATTAACTTGACAAATTCATATAAAAGCATTATAATATATACATAAAATAAAGGAGGGAACAACAATGACAGTTAATGAATTGATTGAACAGCTCACCGCAATTGCCAAGTTTGAAGGGAAAGGTGACTACCCTGTTTACTTTGACGGGAAATGGGATGATGAGAATAAGAAAACTGTTGGAGTTCCCGTGTGTCTGGTTTTAAGTTATGCCTATCCCGGAAAAATCCGAATTACAGGTAATTAGTACGGGGAACCGTACTATTTTAATTTCATGTTAATCAAACTATACGTATCATTTGATTTACATACAATTAACTTGACATCTCGCCGTGAATGTGGTACAATGGTCTATGGTGGAATATAGGCGTAAAGCAGCCCGTGTTACATCTATATTAAGCTATTGAGTAGTTTACGTTAAGAAAAGGTTAATTTTATATTAAGCTACAGTTTAGAATATGTTAATCTAACTTTGATTAACATTCTCTTAACCTATGCCCTTTTTACCTAATTTTAACATAGGTGCGGGCAAGCTGGATTTGATTAACATATTTTTAACTTGACAAACAAGCTGGAAGCTGATATAATATATACATAAGCTGAAAGGAGATAAGCTGCTATGAAGAAGATTGAAGTATACGAAGCATTTGATGGGACTCGTTTTGATTCCGCGGCAGAATGTGTTAATTATGAAAATCCCATTATGTATATCCGCGAAGAACTTGACCTTTGTATTACCTTCAAGGATACTGATGGTAATAAAATTAAACTTCCAAGAGTCAACGACTTTAATTATGACGAAAAATTTGAGGAAGCTGTAAATCAGGCAGACACTTGTAGAATTAGAAACGACTTATCTCAAAAAGGTATTGATTATCTTAATGAAATGATTGGAATATCTCTACCTATTAAAAAAGGTCTTTACAGATGGGAGGGCTTCGATTGGATTTCATATAAAGAAGATATTAATGAGTTTCTTACTAATTGGCATATAACGTTTGAAGAACTTGTAAATATGGGTTACTAACCCATATTTATTTATTACGTATATGTAAATCAAACGATACGTTGATTTTGATTAACCAATACTTAACTTGACATTTTACCCTATAGGTGCTATAATAAATACATCAAATGAAGGGAGTTATTAATATGAAGGTTTGGTTTGACATGGACGGATGTATTGTTGATTTGTACGGCGTTACCGACTGGTTGCCCATGCTGCGCGCTTCCGACCCCACGCCCTATGCAATCGCCAAGCCGCTTGTAAACCTGTCCCGACTTGCCCGCTACCTCAATCGCCTACAGAAAATGGGACATGAAATCGGTGTGATAAGCTGGTTGTCGAAGTCCTCAACGCCGGAATATGACGCAATGGTGTCCAGCGCGAAAATGTTTTGGCTTGGCCGCCATCTCCCTTCCGTAAAGTGGAACGAGATCAAAATCGTTTCTTACGGCACAAATAAATGGGAATCCTGCGGTGAAGGAATCCTGTTTGACGATGAAGCGCAAAACCGTAACACATGGGGCGGCTCGGCGTATGAACCGGATAACATCTTTGAAATCCTCGCTGAACTGGTAAAGGCGGAGTAATCCGCCTATTTTTATGTAAATATTACGTAAATCAGACTAAACGTATAATTTGATTAACAAATATTTTACTTGACTTTTTATAGAATTTATGCTATAATAATTATAGAAAGTGAAAGGAGAAAGTCAAATGAGAGAACTGAATGATTTTTTAATGGAAACTGTTAGCAACTGTTCAAAATGTAAAGACTGTGTTTTTTTGTTTCAATACCTACTGTTGTTATTTCGCCTATGAATGTATTCGCAATGACTTTTCATTCTTTGATACAGAATCTTAACTTGACTTTTCCTCTCAAATCTGTTATAATAAATCCAGAAAGTGAAGGAAAACACTAAACCAGAAGGAGATTCATATGGGTAAGGAAATGAAAATCACGCAGATTCGTGACAACTTCATTGAACAGGTTCGCGTCGCGTTTGAGCAGTACTTTGACTCCGATTGCTTTGTAGCAGGTTCCGGCATTCTTGCTATGCCGGGCGTAGATGATGAAGGAAATGAATTTTTCTATAAGATTCAGATTTCCGTTCCCCGTGGCTCCCGCAATGGTGATGGCGGCTACACCCCTTGGGACGCCTATGGCGACAAAGAGGAATATGAACTCAAAATTAAGGAAAAGGAAGATAAAAAGGCCGCCCGCGAAGCGGAGAAGAAGCGCAAGGAGGATGAAAAGGCGCGAAAAGCCGCAGCGAAAAAGGTCGTTAAAAAACTTAACGAAAAGGGTTTTGATGCCCTTGTACATGAAGGCGTTGAATAAACGCCTTCTCTTTTATATAAAAGTTAATCAAAAGAAACGTTTTCTTTGTTTTACAAATAATTAACTTGACTTTTTAATTCAAATCTGTTATAATTTATTCATAAAATGAAAGGAGAAAATCAAATGGAAGATTTGAATGAATTCTTGATTGAAGTGGTTGGTAACTGTTCAAAGTGCAAAGAATGCACTCATCGTTTTAATGTATGTTTTTGCTTCTTTGCTTATAAATGCGTTTCTAACGACTTTTCTTTCTTTCGTAAATCTTAATTTCATTTCGAATTCAATAAAGAGGAAAGAAGGTAAAATAACAATGAAAAAACAGAAAATCAACCCCTCCACAATTTCAACTTATGAAACAATTAAAAAAATCAGAAATGATTGGGGTAATTTGAATCCCATAACCCGCCGCATTGAGAATAAGAAAAAGGATTATGAATATCCCGATTATTACTATGATTATGAAGAAGAAGACATATATGACGAAACGCGTGAATACTAATCGCGCGTTAATTTTATATTAATCAAACAATACGTATTATTTGATTTACACTTTCTTAAAAGAAAATGCGCTCATTTTCTGAACGCATAATCTATTATAATAGGCATATAATTTTCATCTAATCCCCAATTATATTCATGTAAATCCTGTACATTTTCACTAACCCAATCATATTCGTCATCTCTTAAATAATATTCTATGTCATTAAACTCATGATATTTCGGCCCAATATTATCAACGGTAGGCATCACATAAAAATATCTACCTTTAAGATAAATCGGCGTTATCTTTGCAAAAAGATAATCGTATCCGCATCGTTTTGCATATTCATACATTTTTAACTCATCTTCACATCCACCAATCGTATAACATCCACCTTCATTAATATCCCACTTAATGACAAAATCCTTTGTCATAATTACATGACGAGCAGAACCGCAAGTATAATTTGCGTGAATATGCGTGCGCCACGAAGCCGAATCTATAGCATCAATAATTCCATCATCAGTCATATCATTAGCGCAGGAAAGCAGAATCTTCATAAACTGATACGCAAGCACGATGTAAGATTTCATTTTCATACCCCTCTCATCTTTTCTATAGGTATTATAACATAGAAATCCTAAAATTGCAAGTTAATTCTTTATTAATCAAAGAAAACGTTCTCTTTAATTCACAGACACTTTACATTCTAAGCTATTGACTTTTCATTCAATTTTTGGTATACTATTATTGTTGAGAGGGACAAGAGAGCGGAAACAAATCTTACTGGAAACTCAAGACTCTTCGCCCTTGATTGAAAAGAAAAGTAAGAAACTTTTTGAAAACTCTCAACTTCACGAAATCTTAACTTGACAAAGTTGGGAAATTGTGATATAATGAAAATGTTAAAGGGAAAGAACCGCGCTTTCCCACCGCGTAGCGACGAAATCACCGCGACTTCCCTTTAACGAAATCTTAACTTGACATTAAGCACAAAACGTGCTATAATAAAGATGTTGAAGGGCGAGGGAGATATTACTTCAAAGACATACCATTCTTGCCAACTTGTGTACACAGACCGAGCAAGTTTGTAACGCGCCTGATGACCCCTTTAACAAACTCTTAACTTGACATTATACCGAATCTCTGGTATAATAAATACAGAAAGAGCGAAGGAAACGCTTAAAAAACCAGAAAGGAAATTAATATGAAGAAGAACACTCTGACTGCTCTGTACAACTACTTTGTGAAGTCCGACGATACCATTGACCTGTCCACTGTTGTTGAGGACATTCGCGCAGAATATGAGCGCACCGCGGAAAAGGCGCAGGCTAATCGCTCTATCTACGATGCAGCGCACGATGTCCTAATTGCGGCTCTCACTGATACGCCGCAGACTTCTACAGAGATTTTCGAGTCCAACGAGTGGCCCGAGGACTTCACGCAGGGCAAGCTCAACTATGCTCTCCGCGCTATGTGGAGCAGTGAAATCAATAAGATTGACAACGGCAAGAAGCCCAATACCTATACGAGGAAGGAAGCCTAAAGGCTTTCTTTTCTTTTTAAGAAAATGTAAATCAAATGCAACGTTTATTTTGATTTACTAATTATTAACTTGACTTTTTTCTTAAATCATGGTATACTATATACATCAAATGAAAGGGGAATAATCCACTATGAAGTTCGATGCTATTGAAATGATGCACTCTCTGTCCAATCGTTGTTTCTCTGACCTTGAGGCTGTAGCCGCTTCCGAAGGGGTGCATGTATGCGATAAGTATTCTAAAGTAGAACTTATTTGCGCCATCATCGCCAATCGCGCCGCCGCTCTCCGTTGCGTTGGAGATTGTCCAATAGATGATAAGCGTGATAAGTACCGTATTATCACAGACGACAACGAATGTTATTATGTAGAGCTTACGCCAGCCCAGCTTAGGTTTGTAGAGTGGGCAATTGATAATGGCGTCAATCTCTATGAGGCCGAATGTGAAGAAATGAATGATATTAAATGGGAAACGCCGTAAGGCTTCCCATTTAACTTTATGTAAATCAAACACAACGTCATATCTGATTTACTTAAACTTAACATATCAAATACTTGACTTTTTCTGCAATTTCTGTTATACTATATACGTTGAAGGGCAAGGAAAGGTTCAAAGAAGTAAGCGCGCTACTTCAAATCTTAACTTGACAAACGACAAAAAATCTGTTATAATAAATACACAATCAAGGGAAGGAAACCCTACAAACCAGAAGGAGAATAAAAACTATGAAGATGAATTATGTTAATGCTATTAATGTCGCTATTGCCACCATGGCCGCCGCCGAGCAGGATGAAACCATCGTTAAGGCCACAGAAAAGCTCGTTACCATGCGCGACACCCTCATGAAGCGTGCTGAAGCCGCTAAGACCCCCAAGAACAAGGAAAAGCTCGATGCTTTCAATGCCAAGCGCAAGGAGGCCAACGCCAAGGCCCGAGCCGAACACGTTGCTAATATCGCACCCATTCTGCGCAAGCATCTTACCAAGGATATGACTGCTAAGGAACTGTATGAGGCTGCAAAGAGTGAGCTTCCCGCTGATTACAGTTGGAACAAGGTTCAGGCCATGCTGACCCGCGAACTCAAGCCCGAAGTTATCCGCACCGAACGCAAGAAGGGCGGCGACACCTATCGCCTTGCCTAAAGAATAGACCCGTAAGGGTCTTTTTCTTTATATAAATGTAAATCAAATACAACGTATCATTTGATTAACTTACTTTTAACTTGACTTTCCTCAAATTCTTTGATATAATATAACCATCAAGTGAAGGAAAACACTTACAAACCAGAAAGGATTTTTACTATGGCACAGGTTTCTAAGGCTCTGGTTGATTCCAACATTCGCACTTCCATTTTCAAGGCCCTCAACATCGCTAACATTGAAGGTTTCCACAAAATCAATGATAGACAGTACGGTTGTATCATTGAAGATGTAAACGGCAATCGCCGCTACGCCCGCGTTGGCGTTATCGTAGCCGAGGAACGCGAGGATTGCACCGCCGATGACCTCATGGCCTCCGAAATCGCTGATTATGAAGCGAAGCAGGCCAAGAAGGCCGAAAAGAAGAAGGCCGCCGCCGAAAAGGCCGCCAAGGACAAGGCGCGCCGCGAAGCCGAAAAGGCTAAGAAGGAAAGCGAGGAAAAGGCGTAAGCCTTTTCCTTTTTAAGTTTACGTAAATCAAAAGTGACGTTTATTTTGATTCATAAAATATTAACTTGACTTTTTTAATAAAATGATATATACTATATACATCAACTGAAGGAGGACAAAATAATGCTGGTTTTTATCGTAGTCACTAAGTATTATGATGATGGTTTCCTCGGGGTCTTTTCCTCTATTAAGAAAGCACGCGAAGCTATTGAATTAGTGTTTGAAGAGGACGATGAAATCGTTGATTGGGAAGATTGCGGCGATTATACCTATCTTTTTGTGACAAAGAATGGCGAACGCAATTTCTTTACAATCGTTTCTGATACTATTGATAGTGCGATTGTATAAATGGCCGCAAGGCCATTTTTATTATAATAATATAAATCAAACGAAACGTCTGTTTTGATTTACAAACTATTAACTTGACTTTTTTCATATTTTTTGTTATACTATATTACGAAAGGAGCGAGGAACATGAAATTCGATTATCCACAACTCTACAAATTTGTTTTTCACCTTCCCGCAACAAGCAAAATTCGTAATCTTCGCTTAACACTTCTTTTGAACTACTGGTACGCAGAAGATTACGAAAAAGTTTATGATTTCATAACAGAATTAGGAGGTACAATCGAATGAATGTTTACAAAACTGTTCTTTACGCCTCACTGGAAAAGCCACTTAATACTGTTACAATTTGTAATTCACTTATGCAAAATGAATTATATCGCGGCCCCTTTGAACAGATTCCCGAATGTCTGTTTAACAGGGAAGTAACAGCGCGATTATATGAATATACTGTTAAGTCAATGAAACTATGGGTGCGCGCTTAGCGCACTTTTATTTTATGTTAATCAAATGGAACGTTTGCCTTGATTAACAAATACTTAATTTGACTTTCCTCCATCCTTATGCTATAATATATCTACAAGGTGAAGGAAAACACCAGACAAACCAGAAAGGAATTTTGAACATGTCTAAAAAGTTGTATTTTATGGTAGTAGACACTGAAACTTGTGGCCTTGCTTTCATTAATGAGATTGCTAACGGTGACGCTGAAAAGAAAAAGCGCATGGCAATTGCGAAGCCGCTTATTTATGATATTGGATGGACAATTTGTGACCGCGCCGGCAATATTTATGACAAAAAGCAATTTCTAATCGCGGAAACTTTCGCCGTCCCCTCCATTTTTAACACCGCGTATTATGCGGAAAAGCGCCCAATCTATCTTGAAATGTTGGAGCGCGGAGAAACCAGCATCAAACCGTGGAATGAGGTTACGAAAATCTTTATTAAAGATTTGGAAAAGGTTGATGCTATCGGCGCATTTAACGCTATGTTCGATATGAAAAAAGCTATTCCCTTTACCGAGCTTTATATATCAAAACTCTATAGTCCCGATTATTATGAATGGGAAAAGTACCAGAAAAGCGCCTGTAGAGTGATTGCGGAAGGCAACGCTAAAAACAATCGCAATCCCGATTTTGAAGATGACATTTTCCGCTTTCGCGGGAAGACTTACAATCTTTTCGATTTGTGGGGTCTTGCTACTACTCACCTACTCAATAATGCCACCTATAAGAACAGGTGTTTGGAATATGGCATGTTGACTCAAAGTGGTACATTTTTCAAGACTTCCGCTGAAACTTCCTACCGCTACTTGTGCGATAAGTATGATTTCATCGAATCTCACACCGCCCTCGATGATGCAATCATTGAATCATACATCTTGAGTAAGATTGCAAAACGACACGCTATCACGCCCGGCATTAAGTTTTTCCCCTTCCGTGATTTGGGTTATACCGACGAATTTGCAATGCGGCGGAAAGTTCCTAATCGCGCCGAATGTGAAAAGGTCTATGATGCCATTGCCGCTTATGTCGATGCAAAAATTGATGAAGCGGGCGAAGATATTTCCAATTATGCGCGTGGTCTGATTAAAAGATTGCAGAGACTTGCAGATTATGCAGGATTTGAGTGCATTTACGAATAATTAACAATCGCCCTTCGGGGCGATTTGCTTTATTAAGGAAAAGTAAATCAAATTGTGCGTTTACTTTGATTTACACATACTTAAACTAATATTAAAAACGAGGATTTAATCCTCGTCTAATACCTTCGCCATGATGTCTTCCGGCTCAAGGTCGGAATGGTTCAGCCACGCTTCCGCGGCGTCGATATCATCGGTGTCAGTGATGCGCCCCTGCTGAATGTAGTGAATCAACAGGTGGTCGGTGTCCGCAATTCGCTTTGCGCGGGCATATAGGCGGCGATATTCATCGCCGAGAGCTTTTAGCTTATTGTTGGTCAGGCTGGAAGAATCGAACAAGTCAGTGGGATTAATTTTCATTTCATGTTCCTCCTTCATTTGATGATATTAGTATATCATATAAAATAAAATATGTCAAGTTAAAATGTTGTGAACTACAGCGCACGTACCTTTTAATTAACATAAATTTTTAAAGGGCTTTTGTCAAGCCCTTTCCGTGCTAAGATTAAAGGTAATTTCAGTCCAGTCGTCACAGTTGCCAGTTACTTTGGTAAAACCTTCCAGCTGAAATTTTTCTATCAGATACTCGCGGATTTTGCTGCAATTTACTTTCCAGAAGCGACGGTCTTTACGCTTCAAATAGTATTTAGCGCAACCATAAGTCCGCCCCATGCCATTATCGAAGAAGTAGAAAGTCTGTTCTTTGTCAACCCATTCAGAACGGCGTGGAATGTAGTAGTTGAGAATCTCATTAGCGCATTCCTCGTTCCATTCTTGCTTGTCGTTCAGACGCTTGTTAATCTCATTCCACAGAATTTCACCAGCCCATAGCGGGAACAGCACCACACGCCAAACCTTATAACCATTCTTGCGCCACCACTTGCGCACCTTGTGTTCCTTCTTGCCCTGCATAGCCTTAACAATCTCTTTATTCATAATAGTTAACTCCTTTATTTGATATATCTATTATAACAGTTAAAAAAGGAAATGTCAAGTTGAATATACATTAATCAAATAATACGCTGTCTTTGATTAACAATTCCATAAAGAAAAAGGAGACTTACGCCTCCTTCTCCCTCTTCTTCTTATCCTTCTCAATCTTAGCGGCCTTCTCCTTCTCCTTGGCCGCCTTGTTATCAGCCTTAATCTTACGTTCGGCCTCCCACTCTTCCGCGGCGACATAAGGGTCAAATGCTTTCGCAACCTTAGTATCCTTCCACGCCTTGGATTTAACAGAAATCTCACACCAGATTTCCTGGCCGTCCACTTCCTGAAGGATAGCAAAAGAGCCATCCGCGAACTTAACCGCATCATTCTCCATCAGAGAAGGCATGATAGCCTCAATGGTCATCTGGCGGGCGGTAGCCTTCATCTCATTCATGTTCATAGCTATAGTGTAAATTCCTTTCTGGTTTTAGCGATTTTCCTTTCGCTTTACGTGCTTATTATAACAGGGTTTCAGCGAAAAGTCAAGTTAAAATTTTATTAACTTTCTTGCTTATCCGTCCTTACCTCTCTGTCCTTGGAACAATTATATTATACAATTAAAATGGAGAAAAGTCAAGCTAAAAATGTGTTAAATGGCTGGCCGGGTAATTGTTAAGATGTGATTAATTACCACATCTTAACGGCCTTGTGCATATCTTATCCGCCATAGAGGGTCGTAATCATCACCATAATCAAAATGTTTCATATCATTGGCGAAACACTGAAAAGCGAAAAAACAAATACCATTATGATTTTTCATGCAATGCTGACAATGATAGTTGTTTTTAATACATTCTACCAGATAGTCGTTGATTGCCTTTTCCTGCACCTCAATGTAATTCATCATTTTAATATCCTCCGTTCTTTTTTCTATATATAATATATCAAAATTCAAGAGAAAAGTCAAGTTAATTATAAATTAATCAAATCAGACGTACAATTTGATTAATAAAAAATTAAAGTGGACTATTCGCCCACTTTAACCCAATCACAATCTTCATACTTAAACAAGCCAATATTTTTCTCTCCATAAGGAAAATCACAATTATTAATACAGTAACCACAAACCTCGCGAGAAAAATTATCAGCGTTAAACGACAAATCACCAGTACGACGAATAAAAGCGCACTTATCTGCTGATATATTCAGCCAATCAATCCATTCTTCAATATCAGTAGAGCCGAGCGGAGCCACAAGCAAATTCATGTCACCATCAAAGAAAGAATACTTATCATTAATTTCTTCCATCAGCTTAATAGCTTTTTCCTCATAAGCAACACACTCGTCACGGTCAAAAAATTCCTTATCATCATAAGAGTAATAAACAGTCACTTCACGCATAATTCATATCTCCTCTCTTTGATGTATATATCATATCATAAATCTCGCGCCAAGTCAAGTTAATTATTTATTAATTAAACCTAACGTCTACTTTGATTCACGCAATCTTAACTTGACTTTTCCTCTCCAAACTGTTATAATATATATATCAAATGAAAGAGAGGTAACTCAATGGATAATCGGATTCACTACTATCTCGTTCTGGATACTGAAACAACAAATGGACTTGACCAACCCCTCGTTTATGATGTCGGAGGCGTAATTACTGATAGGCAAGGCCGCATTTATGAACGTTTTTCCTTCGTCGTTCGTGACATTTTCGTTTATGAACGCGCGCTTATGCAAACAGCATATTATGCTGATAAGATTCCCGAATATGTAGAAGATATTCACGACAAAAAAAGAGAAATAAAGGATTTTCATGAGATTCGTCGCTACATTCTCAATCTCATGAAAGAATACAATATAACTGATGTGGCCGCGTACAATGCGCATTTTGACAGAAACGCATTGAATACAACACAAAGGTGGCTAACAAAGTCACGTTCCCGCTATTTCTTCCCCTATGGTACGAACTTTGTTTGTATCTGGAATATGGCTTGTCAGACGCTTTGCCAACGAAAAACTTATAAAGAGTTTTGCGAAACTAATGGCCTCATTAGCAATCGCGGCCGCAATATCAGCACAAGCGCGGAAAACGTCTTTCGTTATCTTCTCCTTAATCCCGCCTATGAAGAAGAGCACAAAGGACTTGATGACGTATTGATTGAAACTGAAATTATGAAACGTTGTTTCGCAACTCATAAGAAAATGTCCTATGGTAAAGGAATAAGGCGAAATTGTTGGAGAGATGTAAAGAGGGTGTAACCCCTCTTTCTTTTAAGAATGAGTTAATCAAAGGAAACGTGAAGTTTGATTTACGCAATATTAACTTGACTTTCCATAATAAAACTGATATAATATATACAGAAAACAGAGAGGAGAATAAAATAATGAAGTGTCCTAATTGTAACGTTGATTTTGAGAACGAAGACCTTGTCGAGACTTATTTTGATGACTGCTATGTTGAAGAATGGGTTGGAACTTGTCCGAAATGCCATAAGCATTTCAAATGGGAAAATGTTTACGAATTTTCATATTCTCAGATTACGGAAGAATGGACTGTCTGAATGAAAGGAGAAACAGATGGAATTTTGTAAAGTTTGCGGCACTGCCATGCAGAATTTTGAAGGATTCGACAGCGAATATACGGGTGAAGCCCACTACGAAAGTGTGCGCGCCTATTGCCCAAAATGTAAGAAGTATTACAGATGGATTGAAGTTTTTACCTTCAGTCATTGTGAAGAGTTCGAAGAGGACATTTAGTCCTCTTTTTTTATTTTATGTTAATCAAGTCAAACGTCACCTTTGATTTACAAAAAATTAAAGCCGATTACTCGGCTTACATCCAATAGGAACAACGTTCCCTTCTATTGCTTTGTTGCTGATAGCGCTCATACGCACTTACGCTTCTATATTCATTAAATTCCTGCTCGGTAATTTCGCGGCCGAAGGCTACACACCTACTATGCTTTACACTCGGCATTTTCCGCGCAATCGCGCAAGCCTTAACCATATCCTCGGCGGCAATCGCAAACTTAATATCCGTCCCCTTGCCATTTCCAACGTGCCCCCGAACACAAGTAATCATGTAGAACTTCATTATCATTACCTCGCTTTCGTTTCTTTATGTATATATTATAGCAGAAGAATTGGAAGATGTCAAGTTAAGTATTTATTAATCAAACTTGACGTTGCTTTTGATTTACACTCTCTTAACCTTACCACGCTACTGCACTAAAGTGCTACCACACTAAAACCTACCATTTGACTTGCATATAAATTTATGTTATAATAGAAGTAACGAAAGGGGAATTGGAATGATGGTAAGCTGGAATTGAATAAGCTGGAGTCGCGGTAAGCTGGATTGTACAATAAGCTGGAGCCGCGACATAAGCTGGGATTTCCACTAGAGTAGTAAGCTGGATTCTAAAATAAAACGGAGGCGTAAAATGGAAGCAAGACTATTATCTAAAGCTGAAAGAGAATTAACACTACAACAAATTCGAGATTTTGTAGTTGGATGTACCCAAGGACTATTTGAACTAGAAATATTTTTTAATGGATTTTGTTATGAACCTGGCGTAGGAATTTATTTAGTCGGTCCGCGCACGGAACTAGAAAAAGTTAAAAATTCTAACGGTATTGAAGATTTTGATTTTGAAAAATATATTAAAGAGACAGATGACCGATTTTGGGTAATGGATTGGACAACTGATATTAATGACCCGAAGCTTCTAGAGTATACAAAATAAAGCCTGCTATTCAGCAGGCTTTATTCGATATTGAGTTAAACGAGAACGTCCATATTTTCGTGACTCAAATAAATCAGGATATTCTTTTCTTACAGCATTAAACGATAATAATTTTTTCTTTTCTTGATCATCAGTAAAAATAGGCTTCTCTTTTATTAAAATACGTAATTCATCTAATGTATGCCACTCATAGTAATCCGCGGGGAAACCTTTTTGAATAAAATCAATAACACCCCTAGCACTCTTTAATAAATATTGACGAGCTGGACTAAAACGCGCCCGCATATATTGAACCAATGATTCATACTCATCTGAATTGCATATCCAATCTTGGAAAGAAGTATCATAAATATTTAAACCGCGGTTACCTGTAGCTGTAATAATAACCATATCATATTCTTCAGGCAAATCTTCCTCCGCCTTAATTCTTTTTAAAGCTTCTTTTCTTTCAGGAGTTAATAAATGTTTCCATTTTTCATTACGTTCAGACCACAACAATAAAGTATGTAAACCATGAGACTCGCTTATATTAGCAATTCTAAAACCATCTGTTACATGAGTGGTAAAACACCAATATCGCCTTCCTTTATGAATTGTCCCGCTCTTAATCGCATCACAAACATCATTAATATAGTAGGTTTCTTGCGCGGCGAATTTTTCCTCAAGCTGACCTTTAAGGACATAATTAATATAATCTCGAAAATACAAAGCCGCACGTTCGGGAGAAGCAGAAATTGCCAATAGAGTAATTTTCTCTGGATCTAATATTAGAGTTTTTATCTGATATACAAAATTAACAATTGAATTAGGCTTGCCTTCTTGTAACAAAGATGCTAAACGCTCCTCTGAAAAATTAGGTAAGGCTTTTTTCAACATTTTTATATCTTTTATATAATAGCTATGAATATCATCAAATTCATCCCAAATAATTAAATCAATATCATTAAGCCAATCATACCCTCTTTTTCTCAAAAGGGCGGCGAAAGTTTGATAACACATTACATGAATCCTATCATCGTCTTCTTCAATCACAGTTTGATTTTTATGTTCACGATGTTCAAACCATGCATTTATTTCATCAGAGCTTTCTAAGGTAGTAGCAATTGTTGAATTACTCTCTACTATCTTATCGCGCATAAGAGTATTATGAATTAAGTACAAAACATTTTTTTTCGCGCGCGAAAATTTTAAAATTCTATCATCAAACATAAAAGTAGTTTTTCCCCAACCACGTGGAGCTTTTAAAATATTAAACTGTCCAGGTACTATACTAGACAATTCTTCATTTGTTATAACCTGAGATATATATTGTTTAGTTTCCACTATTTTCACCTTCTTTTTTATTATATCATATTTTTAAGGTAGAGTCAAATGTAAGAAATCGCCTCCCGACTACGACTCCTTACTTTACGTAAGTATTTATATTAGAAAAATATTCTACATTTTTTTACTTTTTAATATCAAAAGTTAAATGAAAAAATGTAGAATATTTTTGGTAATGGGGGAGGGCCCCTAATATATACCCAAAAAAATTCTACACATTCAAACCGAGGAAAACATAATATATTATATTATATATAATATATATAATATATAATATATATTTATTATTTTTAATCATACTTTATTAAAACCTTATAATTTCATTTTTAAATTTCATTCCTACCCCTACCCCAAATTTCAATTTCATTTTCTTTAGAATAAACCCCTACCCCTACCCCTCACATTTTTCCCAATTCCTACCCCTATAATTTCATTTTTATTTAAGTTTTCTTTATTTTTTAGAGATTTTGATTGACTTTTTCCTAAAATAGAGAGATTTGATTTGATTTTTATTAAAATTTTGATAGATTAATACTTGACTTTAGTGTGAAATGCGCGCACTACCCTCCTCTCCACTCCTATTTTCTCCCCATAAAACCAACCCCTACCCCAAAATCCCTACCCCAAAGTAGGTAGATGCCACATGCAACCGCCCCTTCCTCCGCTTCGTTCTTTCGTATCTTCAAGTTATATTGAGGTACGTTTTTTTATTATTCATTTGGCTTTATTTTTCCTCAGATATCCCGGCAAAATTTTCGCCCGTTGGGCGAAAATTTTCCCTAAAATTTTGCCGCTAACGCGGCAAAATTTTAATTTGTAAATAAATGAAAAGGTTGACATTTTTTAAATTTTAGTATATAATAGATATAGAAACGGGAGGGATAAGAAATTGTTTAAAACAAATATAAAGGAGTATATAAAATGAAATTAATAAATGAAGTAACTCAAGAAAAAATATGTACTGTTATTACTAGATTTTATTCTTCAGATGATAAAGAAATAAGTGTTTCTCCCAATGAAAAATTTATTTCACAGGTATATGCTCCTTGGAGTAAAGATTATTTAACAGTAACAAAGGAATATAAAGATTATAGTGAAATTAAAGATGGAGAATGCAATTTTATTTCCAAAATTCGCGCGCTAACTAAAGAACATGAGCTACTTCCATTTTCACAAAAGTATCCTGATCTCGCGCTTAATATTGAAAATGCGGCAAAGGAAGGTAAACATCATATATGGTATGCATTAACTGGAAAAATGGAAGAAGATTTGCGCGCGGAAGGCTTTACAGTTGAAGACAAACCTTATAGGGAAAGTTGTAAAATTAGTTGGTAATTGATTTTATAATAAATTTGATATATAATTAACTCGCGCGGTAAAATTTAAACCAAAATGATGCTAAACATTTTACATATCTTATGGAGGTGATATGAATGAGTAAAGTAAAAGATTTGATTATTCAGTCTTCGGAATCTAATTTACTAGAGCAAATAAATATTATGTATGCTCTTCGTTCATTAACTTATAACGGATTTAAATTATATTTATATTTAGCTTATAAATCGGGCCAAGGTAAATTTTATTTTTCCCCAAAAGATTTTATTTCTTTTACTGGATCAAGTAATTCTTCCGCACGCAGAGCTGTAGAAGAATTACTTGAAAAAAATTTTTTACAACCTTCCTATGATGAAGGTTATTATTTTTGTCTACCAAATTCATTTTGACGCATTTTTTAAGAAAAAGTTAACGAAAATATTTTTTCCTATAGAAGTTTATTTTTTTTCTTTAGAGCTTTATTTTTTTTGTTAATACCTCTAAACAAAAAGTGTAGAGTTTTTATTTTTTTGTATAGAGAATAAAAGAGAAAGAATAAGAATAAAAAAGAAACAAAAAATATAAGAATATTTTTGGCAAAGCCAGGGAGGTTAAAATATGGCACTATATCCTATTTTTATGAATACGTTGGCTTTTAGACTAGAAAGAATGGGATTTGAAGTAATTAAAATTACTCCCAATAAAAAGAAACCACAATTTAATGTTTATTGGTTTGAAGACAGTCTAGAATTACATAGAGCAATGAAAGTTATTCTAGATAAATAATTTAGTGCAGAGGTGTTTTTCAATGTCAGAACCTAATCAAAAAGTAGTTTATTTAAATAGAACTAAAATTGATATGTCCACAGGCGCTAAACCTTGGGCCGCGTATAATATGGAAGAATCATATGCGCTATTAGATGATTTAACTTATACAGAATTTAAAGTTTATCATTACTTATGTGGACAAAATCCAAATACTATAAATGGGAAACAAAATCAAAAGGGGCCTATAGGATATTATGAATTATCTCCAAAAGCTTTGCATAAAGTATATCCTAAAACTAATGCGCAAACTTTTACTAAAGCAATTAATGGCTTAATTGAAAAAGGTGTTTTAAAACATTGTAAAGGTAATGTATATAGTTTTGATAATCGACCTCTTAAATATCGAGTTTCTTCTATAGATGAATATGAAGAAATGGAACAAATTTCCGCGGAAGAAGCTTATAAGATTCATCATAAAGAAGAATTAAAGGAAAGGATTGAATTAATAAATCAAAAAAATTAAAATTTTATTATAAAAAATATTGACTTTTATTTAATTTTATTATATAATATAAATATAAAGAAAGGAGAGAATATGAAGCTTCTTGATTTTATAAATTCTAATTTAGAAAATTGGAAAGAAAAATTATCTCAAAAACCGTATTATTTAAAAATTACTGAAAAATTTCCATACTTTACCCTAAAGTATGATATGCTGGAAAGTGATTTTAATTATGAGGAAGTATGGGATGCACGTGGTTTAGTTATTCGTTATGATGAAACTAAATATATCCCTATTTCTTTTGGTTTGCGAAAATTTTTCAATGCAACTGAGAAATGGGCTTCTCCTATTGACTGGGCTACCGCGCGAGTACAAGCTAAAATTGATGGTTCTAATATTCGTTTTGCATTTGACCCTATTGCACAATGTTGGCTTTGTTCCACTATGGGAAACCCTAACGCAAAAGATGCGCCTATCACTGGTGACTTTACTTTCTTTGATGCAGTAGTAGAAGTGCTTGGCGGTATGGAGAAATACAATAGTTTCCTTAATCTACTTGACAAAAATTATACTTATATTTTTGAGCTTGTCTCTAAATATAATATAATTTGTTGTCATTATAATGAACAAAAACTTTATTATATTTCTCGCCGTAATATGCAAACTGAATATGAAGATTTGGACCCAATTATTTTTCCTGGATTTGAAAATGTAATTGGACATCCGAAATCCTATAACTTATCTAGCTATGAAGATTGCGTCTCCGCAGCAGAAAATCTAGGAGACAATAATGAAGGCTTTGTAGTAGTAGATTCCGCACGAAATCGTGTAAAAATTAAAACTCCTTGGTATATCGCAATGCATAAAATTCGTGGCAATGGCCCTCTTACTACAACTCATATCATCTCTCTATATCAAAATGATAGTTTAGATGATTTTATTGCCGCATTTCCTGAACATCAAGAATATGTGGATGAAATCACACATAAACTCATTGATTTACAAGAAAAGGCCGACATTGCCTATGACGTAGTAAAGGGTTTTGGGAATCGTAAGGATTTTGCATTACGCACGCAATCGTATATTAAGCCTATTCAATCTTACCTATTCGCGCGCCTAGATAACAAAGTCGATTGCGCGCAAACCTACTTTAAACAAATGAAGGCTAAGAATTTGGCGGATTTAATTGAAGTAAAGGAGCTTGGTTTGAAATGAATACTGCTAATTGGTATATATTAACAAAGTTCAATAAGAAAACTGGTGAATTTTGTACCGATAAAATATGTAAATGCAGCGTTTGTGGTCACCCTAGTCCTTTACCTATGTCTAATTTTTTACCGATTGAACCTAAATGCTACCATTGTGGAGCATCTATGAATAAAAAATTAGATATTAAATTTAAAGAATATGATGGAAATTTTATGATTGATTAATTGCGGAGGTATAAAATGAACGCACATTGGATTTTACAACTTAGAAGGCCCGAAGGAAAAGAAGAATTTACTAACGCAAGTTTCCATTGCAGTAATTGTTATTGCATACCTATTGATACAACAAATAGACGTTATCCTCTTTATGAGCACTACTGCCACAAGTGCGGCGCACATATGATTGAAGAACCAGTTGTTAAAGTTGAAGAATATAGTTATGACGATAGTGAATTTAAATGGGAATAAATAAATGGCTAATATACTTACAAATGAGGATGTTTGCGCGATTGGTGATTTTGGAGAAGTAGTATGGTTAGAGTGTTATTTTGATGGCCATACTTCTTTACAACCATTTATGTGGGATATTGATTTTACGCAAAAACCTACATTAGTGAATGCAAATAATTACATATATAATACTTATGAACCTTGGCTACATGATAGTATTATAGATTTATTTGGTTCTCAATGGCAAGACAAGCGTTATCGTTGGTGGGATTCAGAACCAACGAATGAAGAAAGAGAAAATAATAAAGAATGGACAATAATTTAAATAAAATATATAATTAATGCAAATATTATAAAGGCCTTCATGAAGGAGATTAGTTTAAATGGAAATTAAAAAATTAATAAAAACATATAAAATTTATATGCAATGCCCCCAATGTAAAAAAGGTATGATGGTTTGTGAAGATTCAATAACTCCATTAATGAAGAATTTATTTGGGGAAAAAGTATTATTTACTCATATATGTAATGAATGTAAGCATAAAGAAGAATATAAGCGTGTTTATCCTTATGAAGAAATAGAGGAAATAGAAATTTAATTGACTAACACACTTACAAATAATAACTATCAATACGAATGTTCCAATTGCGGCTATGGTGATGTTCACGCAAAGAATACCTATGTACCCTATTGCTGGCATTGTGGCGCGGAAATGGAGGATGAATAATGGAAGATTTTGTTTCAAAAAAAGCGGTAAAAAAGGAAATAATGGCTAGTTGGTCTATATGGAATGATGAAAATTTTATATTACGAAGAATTGATTCGATGCCTGTAATAGACACCATACCAGTAACACATGGGAGATGGATAAATGAAAATCCAAACGATCCTTTAGATCCACGCATGAGATGTTCTATCTGTACTAGAATTGAAACTCCATTAATTAAATGGCGTTACTGTCCAAACTGTGGTGCAAAAATGGAGAATGAAAATGAATAGTAATTATATCCCCTCTGATATTAAATGTTTTTGGTGTAATGGTCATATGCGCGAACGTGGTGCAACTGCTATGGGCGCAGGAGTAAACCATATCACTTATTTCTGTGATGATTGCGGCGGAATCGCGCATTTCGCAGTTGATACTGAACGTAACTCTAAAATTAAATCATTTGAAATTAAGTATAATAGGAGCAAAGATGAATAAATTAGAAGAATGGTTTAAAGAAGATTGTCCCAATGAGCCAGAACATCATTTTAAGGTTTATGAAAAAGGTTACAATCGCGCGAAACTTGAAGAGCTTGAACGCCAGCTAGCCGAGGCTAAAGCGCGAGCAGAACAAGAAAATATGCGAAACTGGTTAAATAATGCGTATTGGAGTACAAAAATATGAACGAATGGATTAATGTAAAAGACAGACTACCCGAACCTAATACGCCAGTACTTATTTTCGCGCCTCCAGATGACATACAAATAACACAAATGACGAATCATTCGTCTTTTGACTACTCAATAACAGTAGAGCCGCGTTGGATCGAACCATATCAATATTTTTCTTACGATGGGCATAAAATAACATATTGGATGCCTTTACCAGAATATCCCGCTTCTTGGATTCCTTCTGATATTCCTGGCGAAAAATGGGTTTGTAGTAAATGCGGCGCGGCCTGTTGGTACTATGATTATAATGGAGACGTCAGTCGCTCTCGTTATTGTCCGACTTGTGGCGCGAAAATGATTGACTTCGGTTAAGGAGAAAATATGATTAATTTTGTATTAGAGTGTATGGAAATACTCTCTAAGTTTATGATTGGCAGTATCTTTATGGCATTAGGATTTGGTTTTTTAATTTTACTTTTCGCACTCATAATGAGTATATTTGACTGGATAGAGAAATTATAAGGAGTAAAACATGAAAGAGATTATTAATATTTTAATACGGCGTGACGGTATTAGTGAAAATGAGGCGTGCAATCTTGTAGAAGATTGTATGATTGAAGTGGAAGAAGCTATTACAGCAGGAAAGTATACCGAAGCAGAAGATATATTTATGAGGTATTTACAACTTGAACCTGACTATCTTATCTATCTTCTAGCATAAATATGTATCCTTATTATTATATATATTCTAATTATAATATAGAAGAAAATAGCTTACCACTATACCAATTAAAACCTCAATTTTTCGCGCAATGCACCAATTATAATACAAAGGAGAAACATATGGACACTCTTGATGAAGTATTTATAGCTATAATAACTGCATTAGTTATGTCTTTTCTTATATTTTTTCTTATACTTTCTAAGAATAGCAATGTTACTAATAATTTAATTTGTGAAAAATGCGACACTGGTAGACTATCGTATGTAGATACACTAAACTATGAAGATGGCACCACACTCTATCGCTACGAGTGTGATACGTGCGGTCGCCTATTCAGAACAGAAAAATGGAGAGGAAAGTAATATGAAAAAACTATTTATTTTACTTCTCATTTCTATTTTTCTTCTGTCTTCATGTAGTTATGAAACTGAAGAAGATAAAGATTTAAGAGATATGAGATGTGATACTTGCGGCGGCACTTATCATTATTTAACAACTTCTAACGGACTTAGTACATGGTATGTTTATAAATGTGATAACTGTGAAAAAGAAGTATGGACTAAAACTTGGAGAGGTAAAGAATGAAAAAAATTATAATTTTTGTACTTCTTTTCATGCTTACGCTTGGATTGTGCGCTTGCAATTATCAAGCTGATTTAGGGAGTCAATTTATTCCAATTACTGCCAATGGTAATGGAATTACAGATCAATCAATACAATTTTTTTATGATAAAGATACTAAAATTGTATATCTATATACCTGTGGTGGAGCACATGCAACAATGTGTCCCTACTATATAATTGTAGATGGCGCACCAATCCTTGCAATTTATGGAGTAAATTATATGGAGGATAAGTAAATGTCTATTAAGTCTAAGATTATTCATTTTCTCGGCGGCTATACTACAGATGAGTATAAGAAAGCCGCCGATGAGGAACCTTCTATTCATAAACTGGAACAAGTATATGCTGATACGCGCTCCTATAGTGTAGATAGCGATAATCTTATCTATGATAAGACACAACTTGCTCGTCGTATTGGAGAACGAATGCTTGATTATGATTTAATTGATTTTACAATTAAGCAAAAGCACGATGAAATTGGTACTAAAATATATGAAGTGCGCGCAAAGGCTTATGTGGGGAAAATTTGAGTAGGAACTTTGTTCCTACTCTATTTGACTTTATTTTTATTTTTTGTTATAATATTTATAGGATTGAGTGAGAGCGCAATTTCCAACAATCATTGAGTATTGCTCGCACAATATTTATGGAGGTGAAATTAATGGATTTAATTTCAATAGTTAACGGCGCGAAAGAAAATGGCACTTCACTTGCTTTTATCGCGCGAAAAATGAAACGTGATCCTTCTACATTGAATAAGTGGCTTCGTAATGGAGCTAATATTTCAGAAGAGACGGAACAAAATTTAATTGAAGCACTTATGGAAATTAAAGAATTTTGGGATAAAGTTGAGCTTTAATATTACCCTAAGCATTAATTAAGCGAGGTTAGCACTATGAAAACTTATAAAATTTTTACTTGGAGATTGGCAAATAAACTAAATGAAATGGGCTTTACTCCTGTAGGGAAATCCCTTAACTACAAAGACCCAACAAAAGTAGTAATATTATTTGAAGACACCCCAGAATTAAGAAAGGCGGTGTTAGAGCTTACTAAAAAGTAAGAAGGAGATT
>Ga0247610_10000889_pt1 | contig 39529 bp, 52 predicted proteins | sample 174DNAGHGhighgp2_FD_193483 | JGI IMG/M metagenome (GOLD analysis project Ga0247610, IMG submission 193483) | Sheep rumen microbial communities from Palmerston North, Manawatu-Wanganui, New Zealand - 1742 DNA GHGhigh gp2 | ecosystem: Host-associated > Mammals > Digestive system > Stomach > Rumen...
TTAGGATACCTGCTTCATCTTTTGCAACCATAATATCCCAATGTCGCTGTCGCCACCATTGTTCATTTTCTTTAATTCTATTTTCAAGTGATGCTTTACCTTCTTTGTATCTTTCTAATACACCATTTGCTTTTAAAATAGTTTCTTTAGTAACTACATCAGTATTAATTACTGTTTCACCACCTCTAAAATCATCTGACTTGTTTAATTCATCAAAATTGTATCTTTCAAAATCAGCCATAATAACTCCTTATCTATAATTTTTATATCTTTGTCTTTGATTTAATGGGTCAAATCCACCATATTTATTATTATCTACTGTTGGTATCTTAGCTTTTAATGGTCTACTCATACACATATACCTAGTTTCATCAGCAACATGGTCTTCCATATCTGTATCTACATCTTCTGGTTTAGTTTCTGAATACAATAATAAAGGAATCGTTCTGATAAAGGCCTTACATGTATTAAATATATACATCATAGGATAACCATTTTCATCAAATTGGAATCTATAATGTATCTGTTGCCATCCTGGAATTCTTGCATTATCGCCTGGAGTAAAATATATCTGATATTTTAAAGCAATATCATTAATACTTTCACCTTTACTACCTTCCCATATAGCTGGATCAGCAATACCATGTATATTTTTATCTTTTAACCATCTATGTGTTTTTTCAATTTCTTTTATTTTTGCAAATTGTTCATTTGCAGTAAGTTTTATACCTGTATTAGGTTCTTTAGTACATCCATAGTATTCTAATATTCTATAGAACACACCATCTTGATCTACTGCCCACCATGCACAACTAAAAGGTTTTGAATAACCAAAGTCATAACTTCTATATATTTTCCAATATTTTGGAATCTCAAAAGGTTCTATTACATGTGTCCATTGTCTATCAAGATAATGTTTTGGATCATCAACAAAGTCTTCAAAGAATTGTCCTTCAAATATATTCCAATCACCATATAACCAGGCCTTCCTTAAGTTTTCAGGAAGTGCTTCCAATTGTTGTTTATATTCAGGCTGCATTTCCATTAAGGCTGTATTATCATCAACCAATGCCTGAATAAATTCATAATCATCTGGGTTTTCACCCTCATTATAGTTTCTATCAATAAATATTCTTTTAATGTAACCATGTCCCTGTCCACCTGGGTTACAGGTATAATAAATTCTTTTAGGAAAGTTATTAGTACCACGACAAGAAGCTGTAATAACTTTCATCTGATGTTCTGAAAGCTGTGTTGCTTCATCAATAAAAATAATATCGTATTCCACACCCTGAAAGTTATCTGTATCCTTGTCCTTGCTGCAGTATTGTAAAGTAATAGTACTTCCATTGTAAAAAGTAAATTTCTTTTTACTTTGGTTATACTTTGCAATACCTAATAACATCTGTCTTAATTGTGTTACATGGTTTTCTTCAAGTTCTTTATATGTTTTTCTAACTATACATATTCTTATTCCAGGATATTGAATTGCTAATAGTGATGCTTTTACTCTTACTGCCCACGATTTACCACCACCTCTAGCACCACCATAACCTATATGTTTCTTACGTGCTAGAAATAATCTTTTCTGTTTTCTATTAGGACGAGGTATATTTAATGTTATCATTCAAAATATTCCTCACTTCCATCAATAAAATTAATCTGGACTTTATCATCATCACTATTAAATTGTTCATCCATCTGTAACCTTTGAGTAAGTACTGCATTACATGTTGATATAGCACGACAAGCTAACTCAATTCTTTTTGTATCAGCTACTCTAGTTTCAACTTGAAAAGGTGCGCCACCTTCTAATCTTTCCTTAGGACTGGTATATTGCAAGAAGAATTGATTTTCCTCATTTGTTATATCAACTAATAATTTACTCATTTGATCCATAGACTTATCTAGTCTTTTTTTAATTTCAAGGTAATCAACTATTTCTTGTTTCTTACCTTCTTCAATCATTTCTTTAGCAATCTCTTTATTATATGCTTTTCTTTTTTCATCCCACTTATTTTTCTTTCTAACCTTATAAAGTTGATTTGCAGTTATACCATATTCAGCTGCAAAATCTTTCATTTTTATATCTTTTGCTGTAATATAAGCTGCTTCCATCTTATCATAATCAACTTTTATTCGAGGTTTACTTTTAGAAGACTTAGCTTTTGTACTTTTTTTTGCGTTTTTCTTCATAACTTCTCCAATTCCCACTTAACTTAACAATATCACTTTTAATTTTAAAATTTCTACCCACTATTTACTTTACTTTCGTGTATAAAAAAACGTTACTAAACGTTACTAAACGTTATTCAACGTAAATCAATGTAAAAATAAAAAAAAGGAATCCTATAAGGATTCCTTCTCGCAATGCTCTTTGAGTTCTTCTCTTGTCATTTAATCACTCTCCTATCTATCCTTGAACAATTTTCCACACTCATCACATTTGTATATTGAATATCCATCCTGTTTATACAATGCTTGTTTTCCCATCATTTGATTTCCACTCATACAATGTGGGCATTTCACCCATACTTCTCCGTGAAAGCAGGCTCCAGCTAATGCATTCGGGATTTTCAAGCTATAATTATATTTATTCATTTAATCACTCTCCTTATCTGTTAACTGATTTAGTAATCTATCCCACTCATTATGGTATCTATTAAGTCTTTCAACGTCTTCATCCGTCCATCTAAATTTAGTTTTAACATCTTCGAGTGCCTCATCCCATCCAAAAACAATTCCGTAAATCCACGCCGAACGTCTGTCTTCACTCCAATCTCGAACATCAAAAGCAATAGTCATTTTTATACTTTTAAGACAATTAGTATTTATTACAGGCATACCATACATACCATCGGTATTATAACTATTATTCATCCTTCATTCTCCTTATCATATGGGCATTTTGTATAATCATTAACGTGCATATACAATGCCTTAAATGAATTACAATACCCACATTTCATATAATGCTTGTCCCTGTACTCAAAATAATTAGGACATTTACTGCATTTTTGTTCTAATTCTTTAAGCCTTTTATTTTTCTGTTTGTTCATTTGTCTTTCTTACCATTTTAGCTATTCTATCTTTATCCCAACATTGAGGATCAGATAATCTAGGACATAATGTATCTCTTAATTTCTGCTGCTTACCTAATTTACATGTTTTACAATTTCTATTGTTTTGATAACATATCTGCTGCAGCTCCATTAAGTATTCTATTGCACCTCTCATTAATCGCCTTCTCCATTCCATATATAATCTACTTCTTCATCATCTACATTACAACTAATATGTTTTACTGACTGACCTGTTTCATCATTTACAATAGTTATAGTTGCTATAGGAAAGTTTTCATCACAATTAATAAAAAGACTTACATCCCTTTGTGTCCCTTTAATCATTTTTCTAATATCTTTCATATAACCAATTATTAATTCCAATTCATCTTTATTTAAGTCCATCATCTTCTCCTTTATTCATTTGTATCTCTCTCATTTTTATTTTTTTCATAACAGTTGCTATATCTTCTCTTACGCTAAAATCCCAATTATCTATAATTACCTGTGTTGCGTTATCAGTTGCACTTAAAGCATTTATCTTGTCTATATCTATTAGTATTACTTTATTGTCATAATCTCTATGTAAAACTATTATATTATCTAATTTCATTTAATCATTCCTCATATCTTTAAAATTCATATTCATGTATTTTTCAACAATAGGTTTACTCTGCCAGTCTTTTACTGCTGCAAAGTGTGTGATTTTTGGATTCTTACAAGGGATAGTATAATTACATCCATTGTATGTACTAGGTAAATCATAAATATAACCCTGACACACTTCATTAAAACAATCTTGTTCCATAAAATCATATTTACGTTCATTAAGTCTTTTAATAACTTCATCAACTATCTTATCTTCTCTTAACTTTTTAAGGTTATATAAACAAACACCAATGTTAGTATAAAAATCCATCTTTTCATACTTACCACCTTTACAACAGTCTGGTTCTGCTGCAGCTGCAAAATAATAATCTGTAATATCAATATTCCATAATTCATCAATATTTTCATTTACAATAATGTCGCAGTCTAAAACAAGCATTTTATCATACTGTTTAAATAACTTAGCTACAGTTGCTCTCATTAATGCCATATATGTAAATCTTGAAGTCATATTAGGACTATCTTCTTTAAAATACTTTTTATATTCCTCAGATACATTCATACATTCAATGTAGTCCGGAAGTGGTTCATCAATATAATCCTGAATAGAATCATCCTCTATCAGCAAATACACCTTATCTACACTACTATGTTTTACTAGTGACATTACACTTGCTATCATTCCTGGATATAAGTTTCTAGTACCTGTATATAATGCAACTTTTTTATTTTTATTCATATACACCTCTAATTCCTTTTCTAATTCTTCTGTTAATTCATCATCATACCAATATTTAGATCTAAGTAAATTAGGTCTTTTATTAGTATGTGTAGTTCCACCAATTAAATCATCAATATGATTTACAATATTAGGACAAACGTTATATATCTTAATATCAGGATGTTCAGCTTCAATAAAACACTTAAATATATAATCATCACCCTTATTAGATATGATCCAATTTACAAATTGTTTTTTAAACTGATTTTCTTCAAACCATCTAGCACATTCCTTTGCTATCTTGTTAGGAATCATAATACATGGAAAGCTGTACCAAAAGTTTTGAACATCAGTTTCACCAGTTTCATATTCATCTTCCATATCGAGTACAGATAAACCACACACTATACCATCATAGTTTTTAAAACTTTCAGTTTGTTTCTTAAAATCCCTACAAATAAGAATATCATCCTGCAAATGCCACACATTTTCATCATTATCTGGAAGACTATCAAAACATTGCATACAACTTTCCAATACTCCTGCACATTCTTTATCAAGCCAAACTAAAATATCACTCTTTTTAATTTTTTGTTTAACCATACTAGGTATTATGAAATTATTAACGTACCATAAACGTTTATTACATGCATGTATTATATATTTCATTTATTTTCATTACCTTCCTTAAGTATCTTCTTGATCTGTTGCATATATTCAAAACTTTTGGTAGCTGATTTACCATTATCCTTTGCAGCTATTTCCATAATTGGTTTTAACATTTTTAAATATTCTGCTGCATCCTCTAAATAAGGGTGATAATCAAACATAGCATTATATTCAATTGCATTACGATATTGTTTAACATATTCTTTTTCAAGTTTATTAATTACATAATCAATATCTTTCATTCTATTATTCCTTTATTATATGTTACAACTCTTATTCCATATTCCTTAGCACACTTATGTTCAATATTGCATCCTCTATATGATTGGTAATTTACAGGAAAGAAAGCAACATCTGCTTTTGATAACATTTTTAATGATTCACCTAATAAATATAATGGTTTACCTTTTTTATACTTCTGAAAACTATCAATGAATATAATTTTATTCTTTTTACCATAAATAAAATGAATATACTTTGTTGCAATTGTTTTAATACATTCTCTTTCTTTTAATATTTCATCATTAGTTTTATTTTTCATTGGTTGACTAATAAATACTTTAATTAATTTATTATTAGATTCTTCACAATATCTGCTATCTATTGAATCATTTATAATATTATTGTGCATCTTTTTAACTAAATGATTCATAAAAACATCGTTTCCCTTTATTACAAAATCAGCAAAATTATTTTCACTATCTTTATAATTTTTAACTACATCTTGTGATTTTTCAAAATTATCAAATTTTTCTTCTATTTTGTCTGCTGCAGTTCTTAATGCTTCTATAACTACTCTTTCCATTTGTTTTCTAAACTCTGTTTCAAACATATGATTGCCAAACATTATTTCTGAAAAAATCATATGTTCTGCTTTTTCTACAAAATGTTCTGTATAGGATTCCTTTTTTAATTCATTAATCATACTCATATCTTTTACCTTATACCCTTTCATATAATTAACATTCTTTATCTCTAATCATTTCAAAAAATTTTGGTGCTTCATCTACTTGTTTTTTTAATTCTTCAAAAGTATTTATACTTCTGCTGCCTGTATGCATATAATAACCTATTTTTTCATTTTTCAATACATAACTGCTTTCACCATACAAATAACCTTCATAACCTGTTTCTTCATTCTTGTAATGTATATATTTTTCCATAATTACACCTTCTCATATAATTCACATTCTTTACATACAAAATATGTTGCACCACTTAGACTGCTGCTATGTTTAAAACCTTTAGTAAAATAAAAGTTACCTCTACATCTGGCACATTTAAAATGCACTTTAAATACTTTCTTCTTTTTCTTTTCTTCCATACTTTCACCTTTATTCAAAATCACAAACTTTAACTTTAACAATTAATCTTTTACCAGTTCTATCTAACATATCAATAGCAGGTTTACAAACAAGTCCTTCCATGTCAGCTATTCCAATTGTTGACTTTGGTTTTGCTTTTACATAATCAACTGCATCCTGTAATGTTCCTTTTAAGATGATTGGTACACAATCAATGTTAAATGTCTTTGCAATATTCTCTATTGCATCTCTTTTTAACCATAAATCTTGTGATGGTATATATACATCAAAAAGAATAAAAGAACAGTCATCTTTAATATAATTTCCACCATTCTGTATCTTATATCCGTAGCCTTCACCAAACAAAATAATTTCCTTCTCACCAAAGACCTGTTCAAAAAGTTCTTCATTAACAGTTCCACCAAAAAGTTCATTTAATTTATTTACCAGGTGTGCAGGTATGTTAGATTTTTCAGTTCTACCCTGAAAAGATACTTTATGCCCATCCCATACTATTCCAATATTTGTACCATCTATCTTCTCCGTACAAATCCATTCACAATTTCTTAAATATTCAATTGTTTCATCTTTATATTTTCCTTCAATTAGTTTTTTAGATCCATTTTCATCTCTTTCAAAAATTGTATCTATCTTAGTATATTTATTCATTTAATCTCCTTCCTATAACTTATCAAATTTTTCAGTTAATACTTTAATTCTTTCATCACAAAATTTAATATTCATTTCTATAAAATCATTAAAAGTATCATCATCAAAATGAATTGTTTTTATTTTTCTAGCATCACCAAACTTTATATCTGGTTTATAATCAACATTTTCTAAATCAAATTTAAAATCTATTAATTCATTAATACTTTCCCTTATATCTGCTGCTTCTAAATATTTTTTATATTCCATTATTACTCCTTTATTTCCACCATCCCACCCGACTTCATCTGTAATTAAAGAGCATTACCGGCTTCTATAAGTATATTTAAACTTAAGAGGTTTATCATTTTGTTTCCATCTCCATTACTACTGGTTGACAGTAAATAACTTCACCGAATTCATTCTTAAATATCAGCATTGTTATTCCTGTCTTATCATCCTTATAAGTTTCTAACTTGTAATCACCTTCAATAACAGTCTGTTCTTTTACCTTCTTACCTTTATCAGCACCAACATAAGTTAGCACTATGGCTAATATAACTGCTGCAAAGGCTATAGAAAATAAAAGCATTACTTCACCCAAACTTAAATTATCTTCCATCTACTTCTCCTAAATGTTTATTTATAATATTCATTATTTCTCCTCTGTTTCATATTTAAAATCTGTGTCTTCTCCACTTCTAAATCATCATTCATAATATCAATTGCAAAACCTAATCCTGCACAATATTCACCAAGTGAAATATCCTTTTTACTTTTATCAAGTTCACATTGCAAATCAACTAATACATCATCCCACGTTATAATATAATTTAATGCTTCTTCTATTGCTTTTCTTTGTCTTGTCAATCTTTTAGGCTTTGAATCTAATACCTCTTTTAAATAATAAATTATTGTTTTTCTATCCATTATTCTTCTCCATAAACTAAAATCTGTGATAATTGTAAAGTATTATCAATTCTAATAGGTCTATCAAGGAAAATTTCAGGTACACCTAATTCATGCTTAATATGAACATTAAAACCTCTAGGTTTAATAATTGAAAAAACATCAGTTTGTGTAGATTTCTCTGTTATTCTGCACCACATTTTCAATTTAACTTCATAACCTAAAATAATCATCTTATCATATCCATTTTTACCCCAAAATCCATTATAGATTCCATCAGGTATGAATATAAATGAACTAAAAGAACCTTCACTTTTATCTGCTGCATTTTCAATTAATTCTTTTAATGCTTTTTTCATTGCTTTCTCCTATACATAATCAAATATACTTATTTGTTCTCCATTTTTATAATTCTTTTTATTTCCAGTTTTCAGTTTAATAATTAACATTAATGTTTCACTTAATGCCTTATTAACTTTCATATCATCATACTTATTAATCTGATCTGTAATTATATTGCATACTTCATCAATAAATATTTCAACATCCATTACTTCTCCTGCTGCAGCATACAAAAAATATCACATTCAGGAAAAATTTCTTTGTTTGTTCCTCTATTTTCGTCTAATTCATCCAGGTAACACTCTTTCAATATGCTGTACCCTAATTTTCTTTCAAGTTTACTTCTTGCTTCAAACACATCAGGAAAATCTTTTCTAATTTTATTCCAATAACCCATACCACCTTTTACACAACCCACACAATTATTATTTGGATAACCCAAATCATACATTTTAGGTCTTTTAATATTCAGATCTTGTAATATTGCATGACTTGATTCTTTTGTAAGATGATTTTCAATTAATGGAAATATATGTTTGTACTGTGGCATAGATAATTTTAATCGTTCTGCACGATTAACTTCATTTACATCCATACCCCAAACATAAGTAATATCTATTCCTGTATGTTTATCTTCCCATTCTTTTCTAACTCTTTTTTTTAAGTAATTAGTACATGGAGCAAAACCACCTCTTAAACTAATTACTCCTGCAGCTAAGATTGCATTTTGTACGTTGCCATATTCACTCTTTAATATTTCTATAGGTTTACCTAATGCAACTTCACAATCTTTTATAAATCGCAATGTATCTTCTTCCTGGTCTTCAATGTCAATATAAATATATTTATCAACTTTATCTCTCACTAACCATCCAGCTATAAAAGATGATACACCAGCTGAAATCCAACATACTATCACACCAACCACTATCACATATCAATGTGCTGTGGTTAAATATCTGATTTGCTCTTATGCGACTTGTTGAAGCCTTATAGCCACGATAATTTATTTTTACACCAACATATCTCCTTCATCTGTTGGCAACCTTGTTTCACAAGGATAGGTGTTATCTCCTTTCTCCTTTTTTATGCATCAGTCTGTTCCATTGCTTCTGGAATTCAAATATTAGTGCGTAGGTAAGCAATGCAAAAATAAATGTTGCTACTGATTTTTCAAATAAATCTTTAAAACTAGTATTATTAAAATACCATATACCTGAAAACATACTCAAAAGAATATCTCTTATATCCATCTACTTCTCCTTTAAAAACGTAACTCTAATTAATTCTTTCTTGCCACTTGCAAGTGTTCCATTTGTTCCCTTGTAATGTTTATAAACTTTAATTTTGTCTTTTAAATAAAATTTTTCAATGATATAATCTTTTTCTTTCATCACTTATCACTTCTCCTTTAATTTCCATTTACCAAATCTAAACATTTCCTTGGTCCAATAATACTGGCCTTCGTCTAAGTCAATATGATACATTGGAAATTTTTCAACAAATATTTCATCACCATCTTCAAAACCCATGCTTTTTAATTCATTGTCAACTTTTCCAGGTAAAATAACTTCAGTTATCTTTGCCTTTTTACCAGTAAAAACAAACATATCTACATTTAATCTTTTTCCACCATACTTTTTTTCTTTTTTCAAAAATCTTTTAATTCTGATTGTTTTTCCAACATCACTTTGTATATTGCACATTTTTCACACATTTTATTGTCACAACAAAATTTACTCATGTATTCTTTTCTTAAATCCTTTGAATGATGTAATTTAACAATGTCGTAATTATCAAGTTTATTTTTACACTTAATATCATCACCACAATATATCCTTAAATCACTTGAGCTTAAATAATATGGGCATTTAACCTCTACATCAATACTTTTTGTCGCCACAACCTTCTCCTTTCTTGTCGTTCTTCAATCGACAGTTTGTTGTATTCTTCTATGCTGCCAAATATCTCAACTCTAATATCCTTAACAGCTTTATCTATATCCTTCTGACTAACTTGTAAAAATATTTTTTCAAGATCATCATCAGGTGTATTTCTATTCTGCATTATGATTTGTCTTTTGGATTCTAAATAGTTTTTTGAAGGCAACCTGAAATTTATTATCTTTCGTTCCATCGAGTAATTAATAATATCTCTAGCTTTCTCAAAATCTCCATCTGACATTTCATTCAATTGTCTTTCATACTTCTGGTATTCCATAATTGTTATTGGCCTACCACGTTGTACTTCAACATAGTCTGTAAATATACTAACCAATTCCTGAATAGTTTCAGGTGCTTTAATATCTTCCCCTGTCATAATACTTCTCCTATCTTTTGATTATCTTTTAATTTTTAAGTTTATTTTTTTAAAACCATTTATTTTACTTGATTTTTATCTTTTGATTATCTTTTGATTTGTGTCATTTATTTTTTGTATTTATATATATAATATACTCTTATCTCTAAACTACACTTTTACCTAAATAATAAATAAATTAATAAATTATAAATTTTAATATACTAACCTATACTATCCTATACTATCCTATACTATCCTGTGGCAACCCTTTGGCAACCACTTGGCAACCATCATCATTTTTTAGTGAATATGATTCTCTATTTCCCTTGTGGTTATACTTAATATCCAGTTGTTTTAATTCATCTTGGAAGCACGTTTCTGTGTATCTATCTTTCCTTAGTGCGTTGCACATAAACCAATGTTTTATAACTACTACACCGGATTCAAACTGGTATAAATATCTTTTCTCCAAAAGTGCTTCAAGATCTTGTACACTTGCGTGTGCTTTAAACATACACAAACTAACTTCATTGCAAAATCCATCATCATCTGCTGCCATAACTAAATGCATATACAATGCTTGTGCTGATGATGATAAGCTTAAAAAATTATCGTTGTTAGTAATTTTCTTACTCAGCATCCTTCTTTCTGCCATATCTCAAATCTCCTGTATTTCAATTCCATGCACATATAACATTAATTTTCGCTTAATGATATAATCTTTAGTCTTCATCCCTTTTGTGTCTTCTACCACCACCTTTCCTGTTTTTTTGTCTGTATAAACAAAGTCAGCAAAATAAGAGCATTTTCTTTCATTCCTTGTTTCACCCTTTTGGGACGGAATCAGAACATACTCTACCTGCCGACTTAAATTTTCTATCTCACCAGCCTTTTCTAAAAGTTTTAGTTCATTGTATCGCTTAGCTTCTCTACCTGAATCAAAAGTGATACCATCAACTATAACCTTACAGGCCTTATATTTATTTTGTTTTTTCCTGTTTTCATACCAGGTTTTACTCCATGTACTCATATACTTCTCCAAATTCGTGTTAGTTGGGCAACTTTTTTATGGGGACTTTAAGCTGCCCAACAGGTCACGAATATTGCCATAACTAAAAACTTAATCATCGAAAATGATTTATTAATTGTTTTGTTGTTTTCGTTTATAAATCTATACTAGAATGTATAATGGTTAGCTCTTGTGGTACAATCCACTATCGACTTTTTAATCAAAAAGTTCACGTTATTTAATTTTTAATATAAAGGGGAGTGTGTCAAAAGACACAATTTTATTCAGTTTTAAAAAGCATGAATAAGTATTTAGTTATGTTGCAAAAAAATGCGAACAACTGCTCGTAGGTATGCAGCAACCCCATTTAGTTACAGATGTAGTATGCATTCTCACAAACACCTGCAAATGAGAATACTTGATTTATTTTAATCTGCTGCAAGGTGTCAAGATAAGAGGTTTCAAGACTTTCCATTCACCTTGTAACAAAATAAAATCTAATTCAAAGTTGCAACTGCTGCCTGATAATTTAATGTTTCACGATAAACTTTTTTCGCTATATCAACTTGACCGAATAAGGTATCTAAAAGTTCGTATTCTCCACGTATAGTTTCAATTTTGTCTACCATTTCTTTAATAACATCATCCTTATCCATGTATGGTGATAACCATCTATCATCCAAGATATGATATAACTTCAACCACTCTGGTTTCTTACGAATTTTTTCAAAAATTTCATTCAATTCTATCTTGTTATCCTGCATAATATTCTTGATGTTTTTTATGCAATCGTTTATATCATTAACGATTGCATTCATTTCAATTTGCAGTTTACAAAGTCTAATATATTCAGCTTCAATAGATTTCATCTTACTCACCTCTTATCTTTTTGATTTTTTCTCCTAATTCTTCTAAAGAAATACGATTATATTCTGCAAAAAGAGTAGGATTTATGTAGTAGCTCCATCTTTGATCTGAAACTTTGGCTGCACAGCCAAAGTAAAATTTGTTTTGCTGAATAAAAGGCCTTAAAGAATTTTCACTCATGCCTAATATTTCAGCAGCTTCTCTGATAGATATTCTTTTTTTCTTCATATACTTCTCCATTAACTAATTGAGTGTAAATTTTTTACCTCTACGTAGCCTTTTTTGAGATAGTTCAGGATCATATTCCTGGTCTTCATTTTTTCCTCTTTCTATCTCACGATAGAATGTAGCTAAATGAACACCTAAAACCTTAGCTATATCCTTAGCAGCTACATCATCTTTTAACATATCTTTAATAATCAATCGTTCACGATATGTTATCATTTTGTATTTTCTGCTCATTTTTCCTTAATTCCTCACTTTTTTTTATAAAATTAAATTTAGTAAAAATTAATCCTCTACTCGCATTTGATTTTATAACATTCATATAATAATTTCAACATTTAATGCAAAAAATTTTCTATTTTGTTAATATTGTACAAATTAAACAAAATAATTTTGTATAATATTTTTTCAAGATACAAATAAAAAAGGTATATACTTACGTATATACCTTAATATTTTTCTAAAGTTCTTTAATCCATTTCTGAATCATATTTCTGGATTGTTCATCCTTAGTATATTGATAAATATCTTCAAGCTGATGTTTCAATTCATCATTTTTATGTTCTGAATATCCTTCTCTGCTTGTATATCTACCCATAGAATCTCTACCCCTTCTTTCAGAGTAACCATCCATTGATCTATAACTATCCATAGAAGAATATCTATCTCTTGAATTATAATTATCAAAAGAATGTCTTTGTGATTCATTCATTGCAATTATGGTTTCAATAGACTTTATAGAATGAGTTAATTTATCAATAATATCTAGTGATGATTCAGTAATATCCTGCTGCATAGCAATTTCATCAAGTTCCCTAGTTAATCTATCTTTTAATTCATATAATACTTTCATACTGTTCTCCTTTCTATGCAATTCTAGTAATAACCATATTTGCATTTTGTACATTAATAGCAGGTGCAGGTGTTGTATCAGGTGTTGCACTTTCTGAAGTATTTTCAACAGAAACATTCATGCAACATCCCTTAGGAACAGTAATTATAGCTGTACTTGTTACATTACCATACTGTTCAACTGCTGCAGGTGTATATCTTGCTCTACTAGTTTGAATAGGTTCACCATCTATAGCAATTGCAACTGATATTTCACCAACTGTCGCACCTTCTGGTAAAGCAATGTTACCATTAAATGTTACCTGGTATCTTGCAAAACAAGAACAAGCATTATTTACAATACCTCTAAGTGTAGCTATACCACTACCTTCTCTATGAATAACATAACCTTTAGGACAACCTATTGTAGTGTTTAACAATACCTGCTGATTAGGTGATACAGACTGAATAGGATTATACGTAAATTCTGCCATAAGTAATCACCCCTTCCTAGAATCCACAACCACAACCTGTATTCTGATTGCAACAATTAGGATTTGCTACCACGTATGCAGGAACAGGAACAGGATTTAAGTACTGTTCAAGTGCTACTGTCTGTGCAGCATTGTCTGCAAGGATTCTTCCAGTCTGTGCTGTCTGACTAGCAGCAAGATTAGCCATTGTAAGCTGACGCTCAAGATCAGCAATCTTAGTGTTCTTACCGTCAAGTTCTAACTGACATAACTTGTCAAGAATCGCCTGTGTACCATTTGTCTGTGACTGAATAATATCCCTTGTATTGTTTGCATCCGCAAATCTTGTAGCATTGCCTTCGTTCTGAATAATATTCTGTGTCTGGCAAGAAGCAAGTCTGTTTTCACAACAGCATGAAGCTAACTGTGACTGTAGACCATTAAATCCCTGATTCATTGCATTCTGCATAGCAAAGTTCTGATTCATGTTAGCCATCTGTCTTGAATTATCAGCAATTTCTGCCTGACTAAAACCATTACAGATTGCATTCTGAATATCATTTAAACCACCAGTTAATGCAGCCTGATTAAATCCTTCCTGTACAGTATTATCAACTGCATAAGGCATAAAACCATTGTTTCCACCAAAACCATTGTTGTTCCATCCACCTAAGAGAACAAACAAAAGGATAATCCACCATCCATTATCTCCAAAGCCACTACCAAAACCACCACCGAAACCTGTTGGTGCTACTGGCATAACCATGTTGTTTGATTCATTTCCTAACATAATCTTACCTCATTTCATTTATATTTTTATAATGCATTATAATTAAAAAGAAATATACTAATTAAGTATATTTCTTAACATGTTTGCTGTTTGAACAGCTTGATTGTACTGTTCTTGCGTGATTTGCCCACTATTCAACATCTGCTGAATCTGCTGCTGTGGATTGCCTGTATATGAATTTTTAAACTGTTGAAACTGTTGTATTAATACCATAGGATTATTCATCGTCTTTTTCTCCTTTTTCTAACTTGCTCTGTAAGGCCATAATTTTCGATTCTAGGCACTTTATATCTTCAATAGTTGCATACTCAACTTTTTTATCATTAAAAGAAATCTGATTAGATTCTGTTTCTCTGACTGTATAATCTAGTATCTTAATATTAGGTCTACCTGTTGCATCAGCTGACTTAATATATATTACAGGATTATCACTATCCCACAATATAACAGTATTATTTGAACCTACTAAATAACTCTTTGCACCTTCTATTCCCTGAACATAAATGATATTATTATTCTGCTGCTGTACCTGATTATTTTGCATAGTAGGCATAAACTGCTGCTGTTGCTGATAATTTGGCAAATACGGATAACCTATCATATTTAAAACCTCTTTTCATAATAATAAATTGCTATCTTATCACCTGAATCCCACGTGTCTATATAATTACCATCTTTACAACATACTACATGAGTTCCAGTTCCAACTATGTAAGTTCCTGTTGAATGTTCTGAACAGAATCTATTTATGGTATAACAGTCTGGACAAGTATTATTGATAATATGCTTTTTATATCCTAATGACAACAAGTATTTTTCTATAACTTCATTACTTGAAGGCATATCCTTTTCAATAGCTGCCATAGTTGATAATTCAAAAAAAGCCTTATCCCACTCTATTCCTTCTGCAAAACAAATAGATCTAACTGAACAGTCACCAACATTTTTATTTTTAGGATTAGGATTTTTCTTAATAAACATATAAATATTATATATTTATTAAGATATGCTATCAGATACATTAAAAGCATATTAATAATACAAAAACAATAAAAAAAGAACATACCTTATGGTATGCCCTTTTTTCAATACATAAATTCAGGAGAGAGAAAAAATGAAAAACATGCAATTTTTCTAAAATATAATCAATTCAAAACTTTTTTAATTTTTCTTTTTACCCTTCTACTAATATTAATAACTGTTGCATCTGAAACATGCATTTCAAATGATATTTGAGTATTTGATTTATTCTTAGCTTTAAGATTAAAATACTCTAACTCTGTATCAGTAAAGTTACATTCTTTTCTTAATAAATTTAATTCACTTTCAACGAAGTCACAAATCTTTAGTCTATTACCCATTATTATGTCCTTATCTTAAGTATTTTTTCCTCATATAACCTACAGTACCATTACATTCTATTTTTGCCCAATAAATTCCTTTAAACATAACCTGTACTTTAGTTCCATAATCTAAATGTTTTAGTACTGTTTTCTTATTTTTTTTATAAATATTTAATCCTTTTTTTCTTTTAACAAATGCAGTCCACTCTTTTTTAAAATTATCAGGAGTTACATATTTTTTTCTTAATTTATAAGTTGTACTTCCCCATTTATTCAAATAAAAATGAAGATTATCTACAAAATCAGTCCAGTCACCACCCCAATATAATCCAATGTTATCAGACTTTGCTAAATTGGCTACTTTTCTGATATAACCCATATCATACTCTTTACCTTTAATATTAATTGCAATATCAAAAGCAACACCCCATTGATGTTGCGACTGATAATCTTTACCTCTAGCTTGAGTTACAATTATACCAGGTTTAGTTCTTCCCTGTGCGTAGATTTCATCCTGTCTTTGAACAGTTCTGAATCCTTCTGTAATAATTACAGGTAAATTGTTTTTTTCACATAACTTTAATAATCTATTTAACTTATATCTTAAGTGTGGATGCAGATCATTAATATTAATTCTTACATCATTCATAAAATCACATCCTAACAATCATCTTCATTATTGTTTTCAAGTTCAGGAAGTCCGGCTATAGATGTCAAAAGACTTAATATTCCTGCAACAAAAGAAACAGATAATACATTCAACCAATTTACATCAAGGACAGCTTGTCCTATAGTAATCATTGATAATGCAGTCTGTGCCATAGTCTTAATTGCTCTAACACCAGCTGCTTTAATCCATTTATTCATATATAGTCACATCCTTTCTATAATATTTGAGGTATCTCTTTAAAGATCTATAACCTACAGCTTTCATCATCAGGAATTACTGCATTGCTATAGCTCGTGCCTACCTGTAAATTATATGTGAAACTCTATACCTCTGTTATAGTTTCATTTCAATATAAATTAATAATATTAAATATTAACTATATTTTACCCACCCTTACCCTACATAATGCTATAAGTATTTCTACTGTAAACTTATGCTAACTCACTTTCTTCTCATCACTACCCACCCTATCCCGACCAAAGTCACTCGTCTTTTATTATCATATAATTATGACAATACACCACACATAATTAATTGCCTGTAATAAGGCTATGTATTATTTAATACCTCTAGTAAGGCTATGTATTATTTAATACCTCTAGTAAGGCTATGTATTATTTAATACCTCTAGTAAGAAGTATTACTATTATGCTTCCAACACCTGAAACTAAAGCACCTAAGATCACATTTAATGTATTCTGCATGTGCTTTAAGTTAGCTTCAATTGAAACCTGTTTAAGTTCAATATCAACTATCTTGTTTTCTGTACTTTCCTTATAAGAATCAAAGTCTTTTTTCAATACATACTCAGTCATACATTATCTCCTTTTTCAAAGTATAACATATTAGTTTTTTAATTCTCTACCCATATAAGCACTTTTTGTAAAAAAATTATTTTTTTGTTTCAAAGTTATTTTCATCATCAAGTATTTCTTTTATATCATCAGCTTTTTCTTCTTCAATAGACTTTTCATCTTCTTTTATTGATTCGTCTATTGATTTCTGTTCACCTATTGGTGTTGCCATCATTAAACTTGGTGGGTTAGTTAAATTGTTAATTCGATATATTCTAAATTTTTTGACTTCCATATAATAGAAATTGGCTTCAAGTGTAGCATATCTTATTTCAGATTCTTCAATTTTACTATTAACTTTTTCTTTATAAGATTCATAATCTTTTTTTAATACATACTCTGTCATATTATTAACCTAATTATACCTTTTTATTTATTTTTAAAATGTAATTCTATATAGTCCTCTAGTCTGAATATCTAAAATCATATCGTATTTAAAGTTATTATTTACATTAGGAACAAAAAATACACCCTCTCCCTCATTATCACTTATTCTAAGCCACCAATCATTAAGAATGTTACTGATTCTTTGTCCACCAACATCTATTACGTATATCTTAGTTTTTCTTCCACCAGATGGAACATAAGGATTTGAAGACATAACATACATTTTTCCATTTAAGAAAGCTTGTCCTTGTGATGTATCTATAAAAGGCAATGTGAATGAATTAATAAACGCAGGAGTATATGTGCCATCACCATTATCAGTTAATTTTGATAAATCCCATTTTGACACAATCATATGATTGTCGTTATCAGTAGTCTGATAGTCCTCGTTCTTATAACCAAGCTGATAGATAACATTATTTATATTGTCAAGGCAATGACCTGCATAATACCCTGTTTTATCTAATGGAAATGTTAATGTTTTAATTAATGTTGCTGCACTTCTTGTAATTCTATTGATATAAACAGTAGCTGGGTTAGTATCTGCTGTAATATATGCAAGTGGAAACTCATCATTAGAATCATAATATTCATTAGAAAAATCTATACAATCACCATGTCCACAAGTAATTGGAAATTCTGCAATCTTTGTACCATCAGTAAAATTATAAAGCTGTATTAAATTTGTGTGATAACACTTAAACACAACTCCGTTATTATAGGCAGAAGCTTCTTTTACAAATGTTCCTGTTGTAGTTGGATTACTAAAATTCCATAATTCCTCAATATCATATGTATATTTATTTAGATCAAGTTTTTCACCATTATAATTACATTTTCCACCCAATGCCTGTAAATCTGTTATGTTATTATTAATATTAGCAAGTATATCTGAAATATTATTATCAATAGTAATTGCTTTTCTAAACATTGATTTATATTTATCCAAAATAATATTATCATCTACTCGTGCAAACTGAATTCTAATATATTCATCTTTTTCACTTGTATATGATGTTGTTATCCAACTTGTTTGCGAAGTAAATACTTTATGCATACCAAAGTGAAATACCATCATTCTTAATGCTGAATTTTTAACTGTGATAACATCACCTTTATTTAAATAAACATATGAAACACAACGCATTTTTCTTGGTTTATTATATTCGTTTTCATTATTGTTTCCGTCTGAACCAATCATACCCATTTCCATATCAACATCTAACAATGTTTTATTCATTTTTCCTTTATAAGCCAACTCAATATTGCTAGTAACTACAGAATTAAAGAATAATTTGCTTTTTAAAGATGATATGTTCGCAGGTGTGGAACGATCTGCTTCTACATGAGAATTATCTTTTATAACTAAACGATAATTTGTATTTTTATCTATTACATAATCAGTTAAATATTCTGATTGATATTGATAAACACCATCACTATCATAAATTACAAAAGAAGCACTAAACCCTGATTTTGTTTTAAATACTTTTGGAAAATCACCTGAGTTATGTATTGAAGTCAACTTTATTCTATCTAAATAATATGAACCATCTGAACCATTTTCAATTTGTCCTCTACTAAATTCATTTACATCATATACATTATTTCCATCAGATACATTTTTTATTGATGAATCTAAATCAGTTAACTGAGTTCTAACGGAAGCACCAGCACTTGTATAAGTGACACCATCTGCACCAACTCTAATATCAGCCAACTCTAAATCACCTGTTGTACTTCCTGGTGTATTTGCTATCTGATCTATTCTAGCTCTTTCAACAGCAATTTCTTCTTCAATATTTGCTTTATCCGTTATATAAGAGGATACATTTACTTTTTTATTATCTGCTGCCTGTCTTGCAATAGCTTCCTGTGAAATTAATAATCTAATATCTGTATCATCATAAACCGGTGATGTTTCAGGATCTAATTCCTTAACCAAAGGATCACGCAAAGCGATATACATCTGTTCATCAACATCATATACCAAAGGAAAACCAACCGGTCTATCGTCTTCATCACGTAAAACATATAAGTGTTTGTTATCACCTGGTGTTTCTAAATCATCAAGATAAACTAAAAGATTTAATGATTCTGCAAGTTCAAGTGCTGTTAATGCTTGTTCAAGTGCTGTAGTAAGTTCAGTATATTCACTACTACTTTCAACTTCACTATCAGATAATTCATTATTAGATACATGAATTGCAAATTTAGGTGTATATAACACTTCACCATTTTTAACAATTTCAATACATGCATTATAATTACCTTCAACTGCTGCATACTGGCTAGTAATTAAAAATTTAACTTTACCATCTTCCACTACACAATTATTAAAGATAATAGTACCATCAGGTTTCTTTGCTCTGATAACAGCAATAACATTATCATCAGGCCTAAATGCATCACCATGACCTCTAAGTGTTGCAATAATAAGTCTTGATTCTATGTCACCTTCTCTTAAATCAATAGTAGCCTGTATACCGTTCTGATTCAGATCTAAATTAATTTTTTCAGTTAATATTCTCATAACGTACTCCTTTACTAAAAAACTTTCTATCTCAATTATAGTAAAGGATGATGTTGAATTTCTACCCAACACCACCCTTTACAATTATTTATTCCAACTTTTCATGGAATCATAAGTATATAATCTTTCACCTGCTACTCTTAAGCTACATAATCTATCTCTTATCTTAACTTTTTGAGAAGTAGTACCTGATTCATATTCTGGTTTATACTTACCTGTAATCGCTGACTTTACTGATGATAATGCTTTTTTCTTAGCTTCATCATCCTTAAGTCCATCAGCCTTATATGTAGCATACTTTTCATCGTATAACTCTTGTGCAACCTTGCTACCCTGAACAGCACTAATATCAATTGCTCTTTGCAAATCATTAGAATTGTATTCACCTGAACCTGTAGTACCATGTTCTTTATTCATAACACTACTAATAGCACTTGTTACCCAGTCTTCATCAAATCCTAAAGATACATATGCATCTACTATAGCCTGGTATTTATCAAGTTCTGATTTATATCTATAATCTGCTGCTTCCTTAATAGTATCTTCTTCCTTAAGTTTAGATACCATTTTAGTTTTAATTTTGTCCTCATCATAACCTTCTGATAATTCTTTTGCTAATTCAGGATTACCTGACTGATAAGCAAGGTATATTCTGTTATACATCTGTTTGTCCGTACTTTGTTCAAGTGGATTCTTACCTGCTGCAATATCTTTAATATTACCTTCAAGTCCTTTATATAAGTTTTCAATATTCTTAACAGGTAAACCAAAACCATATTGTGATGCAGTTTCACTTGCTTTTATAATATTCTTCCAAGCCTTATCATATTCTCTTGTATTTACAGCCTGTCTAGCATTATATAAACCAGTAATTACATCATTAATAGCATCAAGTGGTGCAACAGTTAAATCATATCTAGTATATTTCTTTCCTGCTGCAATATATACAGCATCCTTAATAACATCACCGAAAGCTAATTGCCCTAACATATTACCTAAATAATTTTCAAAGTATGTTTTAAAGAAACTTTCAGGAGTAATAAGTCCTGTTTCTTCATCTGCCCACTTTTTAGGTCTATGTAACATTGCATCTGCAACTGCAGTTATTGCAGTAAATACTGCCATCTGTATGATCTGACTACTTGTAGCCTTAACAAGTTGTTTAAATGCAGCATCTTTATCCTTCTTATTTGATTCAGTCTGATTATTCTTATAGTCTTTACTTCTAGCCTTATATTCACCAACTGCATCAACAAGAATTCCTATATTCTGGAAAGACTGTGTTTTAAACATCAATAAGAATTTTGCTAAATCACTATTCTGTCTTAAATATTCAGGCCTATTCATTGTATCGTAAATAGGCTGTGTTCTTCTTACTGTATCTTCCCAAACTTTTGCTACTTCCTTATAAAACTTATCACTACCTACTTCATACTTAAAGTTTCTCTTAACATAGTTTTCAGAAGCATACCAAAGTCTTCTTACTGTGGCCTTATCAACTGATTCTATCCATCCTGTTAAACCATAGTATAATTTAGGATTTTTCTTTTTAAATGCACTCATATCATTGATATTAACACCAACAATACCTGCAGTATCTCTATCTGCATACAATGGAGTATATTTCTTAATAATTTCTTCTAAGTCCTTACCCCTTTGTCCCTGATAAAGTAAACCTGCAAACAAATCTTGATAACCTAAAAGTCCACCTGCTGCAGTAGGATAAGATGCAGCCTGTTTCATTACTACAGATAAGTTACCAGTTAATGCACCCATAGCCATTTTACCTCTTGCACCTGCACCGAGTAGTGCAAAGGAATCACCTTTTTCTCTACCCCTACCTAAATCACCTTGCAAGTTCTTTTGGTATCTGTCTATGTAGCTACCCATTGCTTTTTGTGCTTCTCTATTAAGAGTTGTTTCATTAGTCTTAAGTCCCCAAACCTTCTTGAAGTCCCTAACCGGAATTGCCATGCCACTAAACAATGCTGCTTGATCTATCTGTCGTTCAATTGCATCCATAACACCTTCAAGATAAATAGGCTGAACACTATTAACTCTTGATTTAAGTGAACCCATATTCTCAATAGTCTTATCTAATTTGAGTACATCACTATCCAACTCTAACATAGACTTATCAACTATAATTGGAAAATAGTTTTTAACAGTAGCTTTTTTATATCCATAAAGTTCTTCAGTAGTATCATTAAGTTTATCTGTTATATAGCTATTAAGTTCTTTATATTTTTTAACTATCATCCTATCATATTCATTCATATCTTTAATGATAGTTTCTACATTTTGAGGTGTTAACTTAATAACATCCTGTCCTGTATACTTTTCAGCCTGGTGAATCTTAAGAGTATCACTAGTACTCTTTTTCTGTTTATGGTAGTTAGGAATAACAACACCACCACCTTCATAAGAAACATTACCTTGCGTATCTTCCTTTTCTCTACCTACTATATGCCTATAGTTATCTTCATTAAGAGAATGTAAATACAAAGCAACCCTCATTTCAGGTGTTATAACAACTTCCTTTTCACCAAACTTATATACTAATTTCTTAGTTCTAAATTCTTCAAGTAACTTTCGTGCTTCCTTAGTTTCATACAAGTCTTTTAATATATCATTAGCAGTCTGCTTAATTAATTTTGATTCTCTTTCACCATCTTGTAATTCTTCTGCAATAGTACTTAATGCACCATCTTTTGCATATCCTTCTAATCGCTTGAATAATCTTACTGGAGATAGAGTGTTATTAAGATATTTATTTGCAATATTCTTAACTTTAGCATCAGGATCAAACTCCCTTCCTGCCTTCTTAATATTTTCTCTTGCTTTTTCACTTAAGTCTGCTACACGTTTATAATTCTGATTCTTAAATAACTCTTGTGATCTGTTAATCTGATAATGAATAATTTTCATTAATGCTAACAGATTTTCAAGTTCATAATTAGTTAACTGATTAACTCTTTTATCCTTAACAGTTTCAGCAATTCTATCAATAACTTCTGCAACTTGCTTAATTTGTTCATCTTCACCTGAAGCATTATACTTAGCATCAGTTCTTAATGCTTCATATTGCTTCTTTAAGTTCTGCAAATGCAAGTATACTTTAGTAGGTGAACCATCAGGGTTTCTATAACCACTATCTAAATCTATCATCTGCAATACATCTATCATACTGTTTAACAGATAAGTAGGTACATAGTTGTTTTCACTAGGCCTTAAGACAGTTCTGCTTAATTTATTGGTTAAGTTCTTAATCATATCAATAGTAGCCTGTCGTTCTGCCCTATTCTTTGCTTTACTTCTAGTAACTTCACCAACTATAAATTCTTCTTTAAGTTTTTCATAATACTGTTTACGATAAAACTTTTCCTGACCCTTAACCTGTTTTTTACCACTCTTATAATCTTCCCACTCTTTTTCCTGTTTAGCGATTTTAGTATTAGCATTGTTGTTAAGACTTTCAAGTGTTTTAATTCTTCTTCTTAACTTAATATTCTCATAGTAAATTTCTTTTTCAGCTTTTTTAAGGTTAGTAACCTGTTCACGCACTTTAGCCTGTATATCAAGTCTTTTATTCTTTGCAATACTATCTTCATGTTTAGTTCTTTCCAAAACTGCCTTATTAATAATATCTTGTGCAATAATGAAAGCTGATTCTTCTTTACTAGCACCCTGAATATGATCTAAAGTTCTCTTAAATAAATCAACTACATTTCCTATTTGCGTTAATCTATCTGCAGGATGCGTTATATCTGAAGGAAATAGTTCAGGATATTGTGCTGATAAACCTTCATATACTGTATCTACTTCAGTACCTTCATCAGTTAATGTTAAGTTACCAAAGTATTTTCTTCTGAATCTAGCATATCCACCATCTAAATCTGCCCTATCCTGCTGCGATATGCTAATCTTTTTATCTCTAAGTTCCTCAAGAAGTGTTGGGTACATCTCCAACATAGTTGTATCAAGTACTGAACCCTTATCTAACATATCTGCTGCAATCTGCATAGCTAACATAGTAGTATCAACACCATCTGGATGATCTACATTTTTAATGTAATCAAATAACTCTTTTACGTTTCTAGCAAACTTCTGTTTAGAATATCCTTTAATGTTATACTGCTTACAAATTTCATCGAATACATCGTATAATTCATAGTTTTTAACATCAAATAACAAATCACCATAACGATTATTAAGTGTTTCTTCTAAATCCTTTACAGCTTCTGCCATGTATTCATTGTTACCAGTTAGTGCAGCAACATCATTCCTATTAATGTTAGATTCTTCCTTAAGACTAAATCTAATATCAGGATTATCTGTAGGTGCTTTATTATCAATATTTTTAAACTGATTAGAATCAAATACTACATAAACTTCACCATTATCATATTTATCTTTTGCAATAAATCCATCATATCCTAATACTTTTCTTACTGTAGATAAAATTTCTTTTGTACCCATAATATTTGCAATTTCAGAAATAATATCATCATCTGTAGTATTTTCCATTAAATTATCTAATGCTTCATTTAATGAATTATTGTACCAGGCTTTAGAAGGATAACCATCAGATGTTGATGCATAAGCTGATACTATATCATCACCGGTAGGATCAAGCTTTTTAATTAACTTTGAAACTTGACTTCTCTTTAAAGTCCTTTTATTTAATGACAAAGGTTTTGTTAAATTTAAATAACCTTCATATATTTTTCCACCTTTAGATGTTGTATATCCACTTGCTTTATCTTTTTCATCAGTAAAATAGAAACCATATCCTTCTGCTGATCCTGTAGTACCAATATACTTATAATCAAACTGTGTAAAATCCTTAGGTGAACCATGATAAACAACTTTTAGTTTTCCATTTTTATCTCTTATAATAGAATCTTTAAAGTAATCTTGTTGTTCTTTAGATAACATATTACCTTCTGAATCTTCATGTTCTAATCCTAAAATAGTTGCAATCTTATAAATATCTTCCTGGTTATCTGCATCTAATGTAAAACTACCATTCTCTTTTATTCTATCTTCTGCTTTTTGCTTTAATCCTTGAGGATTTTTATGATAATCAAAGCCTAAATAATAAGGATTAATATAATTATATATTTCATCCCATTGTTTATCAGTTATCTTTGAAACATTTGTTAATTTTATAAATGTATCACTTGAACCATCATCAAAAGTTCTAGTAATCAAACTTGCAGTATCATTTTTTTCTTGTTCCTTAAGACTAAATCTAATATCAGGATTATCTGTTGGATTTTCATTATCTACATTCTTAATCTGATTAGGATAAAAAGCTACAATTTCTTTTTCATTTTTCTTTTTACTATCAAAAATTATTCCATCATATCCTAAATCTTTAAGTATTCTAGTTACATCATCTGTGGAAGCAACATTTTCATCAGAACCATATAAAAATTGTAATTCATATATTGCATCTCTAAGATATGAATAATTATTTCTATTATCATTTATATATTTATCTTTAGAAATATTTTTCTTATTGCCCCACCAACTTTCATCTTTTTTATATTCTTCATATTTTTTTTCATTACTTTCATCAAGTATTTTTTTGATTTTATCAGGAGTTTTTGTTGTTTCAGTAAAATATAATGGATTTTTAATATTTAAGTAAACTTTAAATACTTTTCCTCTTTTACCATAATAATCTGCTCTTTTTTTATAATTTGTAAAATAGAATCCATCACCTAATACACGACCATTAAGTACACCTTTTGCATCAAGATTAAATTCAGTAAATTTTTGTCTGCTTCCATGATACATAACAAGCAAGTTACCTTCATCGTCTACTGCTTTACTATCCTTAAAGAATTCCTGCTGTTCTTTAGATAATTTGTTACCTTCTGAATCTTCCTTAAGACTAAATCTAATATCATCATTAGACTTATTAAATCTTTCAGATAATGGAATAACTTTGCCTTCATCATCATATGTAACTGCATCTGCTGACTTAAGCTGTTCTTGTGGATTAAAGAAGTTATATAAATTTCCCTTTGAATATTCTTCATAATCATCCCAAACAATTGAATGATATACATTTTGTCCACCATTATCATAAACATTTTTTATAATAACTCCATCATATCCATCTTCTTTTGCCATTTTAGCAATTTGTCTTGTTGTATATCTTTTAGGTAAATTATTTTTTACATAATTATAAAAGTTTAAAGGTTTTCCATCATTATCAAGGTGTTCTTTTTCAACCCAATTATTCTTTATATCATCTAATTCTTTAGCAGCTTTTAAAAGCGATTCTTTATTTTTTATATTTTCATTATTTTCTTCTGCAACTATAAAATTATAATTCAAACTGTCTACTAAATTACCTACAATCGTAGATAAATATCTTAATGAAACACTTGAAAGTCCTGAATCACCCAACAGCTTGTTATATGATTTTAACTTATTAATAATTTCATTTTCTTTATTATCAATTGGGATTTGATTCCAATTATTATTTTTAGCATCAATTTCAAGCATATTATCTAAATTTCCATAGAATGAATAAACACCATCATTATTTAACTTTATACGTTTTAAGAATGTTTTAGCACTTTCTAAATCATGTTCTCCATAACCTTCTATATCAATTTTGTTATCGCTAGTTATTTTTGCATTAAATTTTTCATTAACATAATCAGGATGATTTTTTAATTCTTTAGTAGTTAAATTATTAAATGCTTTTACCACTTCATTAATATTCATTTTGTCGATATTAGTATATTCATATATCTTCTTTTTATTTCCATATCCTGAATATGTACCTGCTAATTCTGGATTATCACTTGTAAAAAATGATAAATTATCATCACTATATTTAGTATCTAATTTAGTAAAACCAAATTTACTTGTTCCATGATAAAGTTCTTTTGTAAATCCTTTATTATATGCATACTGTTTTACTATTTCACTTGCAAGATTCATATCATAAAGTTTATTTACTGCTTCATCATATGATTTTTCAAGTTCTTTATCTGACATTTCCTTAAGACTAAATTTTGTATTATCAAATTTTGTCTTTGTGTCCTGATTTTTAATAGCATTAGTCCATAACTTAAGTGCTTCTTCTCTTGCTTCTAAATCATCCTGGAGTGCTTTACCTTCTTTTGACTTTGCATCGTAGTTTTCAGCAAATACATTCTTTAAGTCTTCAAGCATTTGTTTTAATACATCCAAGATTTGCTGTGCAAGTGATTTGTTTTCTTTAACCAGATCTTCTATAAAGTCTGTATCAGATAAAAATGATTCAGTAGCATTTGCCACAAGTTCATCCTGTAACTCTTTATCAGATAATTCAACACCCTGTCTTGCATAAGCATTTTTTAAATCTATCTCTCTTGTTTCATAGACATTGTTACCTTCTTCATCACTTGTTTTCTTTAAATAATCAATTACATAATCCTTATAGGCCTTATATGCTTTTGGTGAAGTATCTTCAAGTCTATGTGTAAATTCGTGAGAGAATACAACTAAACTAGGTTTTTCAGCACTAGTTGAAATATGAATAACACCATCACTTAAGTAACCATTTGCATCATGTGATAACATATGGTCCATCTGTATTGTTACATTAAATGCTTTACCAACTGCATCTAATACTCTTGCTTCTGATTCCTGAATAGTATATCTTGCATCATTTCTTATTAAACCACCAGTTTTACTTGCCTTGGTACCATCCTGAACACCTGCATCATATACCTCTCTTAAGAAGTCTGTATCAAGTCCTCTTGTATTTCTACCATAAAACTCTTTACCCTGCTTACCTGCATTGTAAAAGTCATTAAAAGTATATGTATAATCTCTAATATTACCTGCCATGTTTTCAAGATAAAGTCTTGAACCTCTTTTACCATACTGTTTAGCCTGTTCAACTGCTGCACTAGCACCATCTGACATTTCTGCAGCATTAATAGGAATAGTAGTTTCATTACCAACACTATCCCTAATAGTCATATTATCTTTGTTTACTGAAGTAATAACTGCTTCTTCACCATTAACATTAGCCTTAAAGTCAACTTTAGCAGGTTTATCTTCTTTTTGTGATATGCTTTCAGACGTTGTATTTTTCGATTCTAGGCTAGTTTTATTTTTAGTCATAGTATTTGTCACCTTATTAGCAATACTATCAAATACTTCAGCATTATTCTTGCCATTCATATATACATCAACAGTAGCCTTAATTATTTCATCCTTCTTATCTGGATATTTAGCAACCATTTCATCCTGATCTGAAAGAAACTGCTGTGCTTGTGCATCTGTTGTTATATCACCATGAGATAATACTCTCTGCATATCTGTGAGATATTCGTTATTAACTTCATTATCACGAATATTTTCTTCATTATCACGAATATCTTCTTCACTAACTGGAGCAACTCCGTTCATTTCAGCTTCAATATTCTTAACATTTTCATTAATAGTTTTAGCACTTGCTATAGCCTTATCAATTGATTTATTTAAACCTTTATAATCCTTAACATTACCTTTTTTATCTCTTACAGTCTGAAGTTCGTTCATTACTTCACTTAAGGCTGTATTAACTGCATCTTCTTCAGAAAGTCCTGATTCCTTATATGTATTAAATAATTCATTATATTTCTGATTTGCTTTTATACTTTTTGCCTGATCTACAGCAACTGCACCACCCATAGCAGCACCAGTAATACCACCTGAAAGACCTGATTCAACTAACTGCAATGCAAAATCAACAGAAGCCTGTTTCTTTGCTTCTTCTTCTGACATACCCTGTTTCATGTAATTAAGGATATTCTGTCTTATTTCAGACTTTTCACCATTAACTAAATCATCAGCAATAGCATTACCTATATCAGTAAACATTTCTTCTGAACCTTCACCTAAGAATTGCTTACCAATGTTTTTAGCAAGTTGTCTATAATTCTTTGGTGTTACTGACTGCATAGCTTTAAGGTTAGATAAAGAAATAGTTTCAAACAATTCTTCATTAACTGCACTAATTAACGCAGTAGTAACTGCCTGACTATCACTTAAACCTCTATCAAGTGCATTTTTCATAGCACTATCCATTACCTGACCACCCATCATTAAACGCATAGTGCCTTCTGCTGCACCAGCTTCACCAGTAGCTGCACCAATACCACCACCTACAGCATATCTAAGCAAGTTATCTGCTGCACTTGTTGCAGTATTGTAAAGGAAAGTACCAATTTCATTACCACCTGTTAACTTTTCTGCTGCACCACTTCTTAATGCTTCTTGTCTACCTGCTAATTTATAATCATCATATGTTCTAAATTCATCACCACTAATTAAGTTCTTTGCAGCTTCAACTGGAGTTATTAAACCTAAACCGATAGATTCTGCAGTTCTTAATAAAGGATTCTTATAACCCTGTTCTTGTGCTTCCTGTAATGCAGTTAAAGAACCATTAACATCAGTATGTTTAGCAACTGCCTGTAAATACTTATCAGCTTCTTCCTGTCCGTACTTACCTAAAATATAAGAGTAGTTATCTGCTTCTTCATCAGTAATTGCTCTATATAATGCTCTATCAGACTGATTTGAACCACCACCTGTATAAGTTGATTCATGGTGTGCTGTATCTACTTCATTTCTAATCGTAGGATCAAATATAGCATTTGCCTGTTCATCATTATGTGTTCTAAAGAATCTTACTGGGTTATTAGGATTTGATTCACCTAATAACTTATATTTTGCAAAATCATCCTGATCTGAATAGTTAGTTAACTCTTTATAATCATTAAGTTCATTCTGTAGCTGTGATTTTTCCTGCTTAATCTGGTTTAACTTATCTAAATAATCACCATTATCAGTACCACCACCAACTAATTTATCTGCATATGCTTCCTGTAATCTTTCAAGTCTGTTATCTGCATCCTTAATCTGACTTTCTAAAATATTCTGTCTTTGTATATTTTCTTTACCTGTTGCAGTCTTTAATAATTTTTCATTTACCCACGCTATTTCACCTGAATAATCTCTTTCTGGAGCATTTTTAAAGTGTTCTTTTAACTGTTCAAGCTGTTTTCTGTTGTACTTACCATATGCTTTTTCAAGTTTCTGTGATTCATCATATGATAGTTTATGATTCTTTCCATATGCTTCTTTATATGCTTCTAACCTACGCATATCATCTAAAGGATTTTCAAGATTCTTAAGGCCTAATGGATTATTACCATTATCAACACCATTTCTGATTGCATCCCTTTGTGCATTCATAAACTGCTGCTGTTCATATCTATTTCTATATTCTTGCATCCTATCAGCCTGTCTTTGCTGATTAAGTCCATATGCGTTAAGGTATCTATTTACAGCACTTCCATCATATCTAGTTGGTGCATGATATGCATTATATTTTTCAAGATAATCTTTACTAGCATATCTACTTCTTCTTTCATCAGCCTTAGTATTTAGATTAATATCTTTTCTTGCTTCTGACTGTTCAATATCTTCTTTTCTAGCTATGGTTGAATATCTTTTTCTTCGTTCTTCACTACTTAAATTTGCCATAATAACCTAACTCCTTATTTATGGTATTTTTTATAATATGCATTAGCTTGTGCTTGAGTTAATGTTCCTTGTGCAACTAGATTTTTTAAATGATTATCAATTGCATAAGATGATGATTGTGAACCTTCTTTTCTTAACTGTTGTTCAAGTTCTGATTCAGGATCATAATTACCCCAATAAATATTATAAAGATTCTGGCCTTCTTTCCTTGATATAAGTCCTCTATCTTCTAATTGTTCAAGATAAGCTGTAAACTTACTATCATCACTTGAATTGCCATAACCAAAGTTTTCTAATCTTTTATATACATCATTAGGTAAATCTTTTACTGATGTACTTCTTCCCGAACCTTTAGAACTAGCACCTAAGATTTTTGCAGCACTTGCAGCTCTTGTAGCTTCAATATCTGCATCTGCTTTTCGTCTATCTAAATCATACTGTAGTTTCTGCATTTTCTGATTAAATGCTTGATTCTGTTTAGATAAGTTATAATCTAAAGCAAACTGATTATTTGCACTCATTTGTTTGTACTGATCTAAATCATTACCTGCATTAGTACTATAAATCTGATATAACTGATTAATCTTATCATTGTTATCTGCAACTAAATCACGATATTTTCCATAATCCCTGGTATACATCTGCTGTGCTAAATCATACTGATTTAATAACTCTTGTCCTTCCTGATTATATACATCCCTTGCTTGTGCATATAGTTCAGGTACTTTATCATTTAACTGCTGCATGTACTGGTTATAAGCCTGTTGTCCTGCTGCTGCAGCATAACTGTTACCAAAACCACCACTTAACTGTGCAGCTTGTCCCATTGTATCTTGCATAGCTGTGTTACCTAGTGCTTTATATTGTTTAGCATACTGCTGATACAATGCATCTTTATTCATATCATATTCAAAATTAGGTCTATTCTTATAATTGTTATAAGCATTAGCCATTTCCTGTGTATAAGCACTATTAAATTTAGGCTGATTTTTCATTTGATTCTGTAAAGCACTATAAGCATTAGTTACATTCTTTCCAGGTTTATATGTGCTAATACTTTTTATTGTATTAAAAGTATTAGTTGTATTATTCTGTCCATATGCACTATTTAATTGATTCTTTGTAGGTTTTTTATTAAATAATTTTGTACTTGATTTACTCATATTTACTCCTTTAATAAATTGTAACTTTTGAATCTATTTCACTAAGTTTATTTTTTATTTCATCATTTAAGTTTTCATAGCTTAGATTACTATTCATAGTATTGTTTAAATAATTGTGTAAACTAGTAACATATTCAAATAAATTTTGTATATCTTTTTTATCATCACCTGTTAAAGATGGTGGTGGTTCAATACTCCATTTCATTAATATTCACTTCCTTCTGAAATATCATAAGTAATACTATATATGATTACATTTCCTTTACCTTCAATTTTATACTGCATTGTTTCACATCTTTGTGGGATAATACTAATTATTTCAGTCTTAGGATAATCATCTGTATTAGAAATAGTTCTTACTTCTTCCCATTCATCATTATAATCATATTTAAAACTTATGCTTATCTCTGCATCAGGATCTAAATGCATTTTAAATAACATTTTGGTTATGTATTTTTTGTTTGTACCTTCTTTAATCAACCATCCTGATTCTGCATACCATTTAAAATCATCTTCTGCTGTAGCATACGGACTTTCATTAAGGTTTCTACCTATACAGGTTATGAATGTATGCTGTAAATCATCATCACATAATTCCTTATGGAAAGTATATAAATCATTAGATACATTTATGATTCTAAATGTTCTAGGATTATAATCCTGGTGTTTATACCATTGATTTAAGTCCATATCATAATCAAGTAAATAAGTCTTATTTGTTTCCTGTTCTACTACTGCAGCTATGTAATGTCCTTCTTTTTCACCTGCAAATATATTCTTAAATCGCTTATCACCTAACTGTCTATCAATTCTTTCAGGCTGATTTCCTGTATAATAAACAAATCCACCTTTTGAATAATAAATAAGATAATTACCTACTCTAACAATCGAATTACTACAACCATCTTTAATACCATCATAATAATCATATGATATGTTATAAGAAGCTGGTGTATTACCTGTTACTCTATGAATACAATTTTCTTTAAAGAATATAGGTGTATTATTAAATACTGCTGCACCTGTAAATTTACCAGGGCTTCCAATAGTTGCAGCATAACTATCTGTAGATATACCTATAAATTGTTTCCATATACTAGGATCACCTAACTTTGAAGCATAAATTTCATGTTTATTACTACTACAAGCAAATAGTCTGTTTCCTTCTTGTACGATAAAGTCCAAATCGTTATATAATACATTTTTTATTTCTAAATTCATTAAATTATCTTGTGAATAGGAAGTTGTAACATCATATCTACTTTGCTGCAATACCTCATAAATATTTGCTGTCTGTGGTTCTCCTCTAACACTAAATGTCGTATTCCAAACATTTACTCCTTTAAATATGAATTCAACATAATATCCATCAATTACTACTTTAAATAAGTTAAGATCTCCATTAAGTTTTCCTTTAAAGGTATGACTAAAACCACTAACATTAATAGGTAAATTAATTTCTTTTCCTAATTCAATTTCTTTTTCTTTAAATCCTTGTCTACAAGCATCTAAAGAATTATATCCTAATAATCTATAATGAATTGCTAAAGTAGTATAGTCATCTTGTGGCATCCACATAGAAGTGGAATTGTAATATTTATATATTTTTCCTTCTTTTGCATCACCTTCACCTTTAAATTCAAAATAATATCTATCAGATGATTTAGCTCTTGTTTGTGCTTCTCCACTATGAAAATATCCTGTATCAGAAGATGTATATGCTCCATGTGTTAATTCCATAGTATGACCTGATTCATAGTGTGCATATTCATCACCATTTTCTGTTGAAGCAAATAAATAAATATACTTTGTTGTTTCATCAATAGCATTAGGATCTAAAGTTATTTTTTTATTTAAAGAAATTGTACTTCCTGTTTTTATATTGTATTTAATCCAATCAGGATAAATAACAATATCACCACCCATAACAACCATTATTCGATTATAGTTTTTCCAATTGGTATCACTAGAAATTGCTGATTTACTTTGCATAGTTGCATTATCAATTACAACATAAACATTCCCATCTTTTGCAAGTTTTTCAATCTGAAAATTATTTCCAAGTTTTATTGCATAATATAAGTCTGTATCATATGCACACCATCCATGCATATCATCAGATACATTCTGATTTCCTATTCCATATGCACCTTTATTAAGATAATAATTTTTTCTTCTAGTACTAAAGTATGGATATTCATGTGAATCAATGTTTTCCATATCGACAAATTCACTATTTCCTGCATTGTTTCTGATTTTTAATCCATTAAACTCTGTTATTGCAGCTCTATTTTTATTAATTCCATTTATATTCATAGCTTATACCTTTATAAAGTTCCTTCCTTTAGTTCTATAAGTACGATTTATAAAGTCCCTATAATTTCTATATTTATCTTCATACATTGCATAATTATTATTGTAAAAATCAATTTCCTGCTGTATTAAGTTAATCTGTGCTAGTACATAGTACACATATAATTCATCATATGGTGCTACTGCTAATAATTCTGTATCTTCATCATCATCAACATTATAACCATCAAAGGTTTCTATATTATCTTTTTTATATTGCAGCAAATCATTAAATATACTTCTATCTAATCTATCTAACCATTTAATTTTTTGGTTTCTATCAATAGAATTATTCTTTGCAATTCTATCAACTTCATCCAATACTTCATTAATTGTCATATTTATTCTCCTTTAAAAAGAAAAGGGCAAGATTTTACTCTTGCCCTAATATAATAAAATTAAAATTCCATACCCTGATTATCTTTATCAGTAACAAAATCAGTATAATCTTGTGCTTCATCTTTTGCTTTTTCAGAAGTCATAATAATATTATAAACTTCAACTGGTATGCTAACTTTTTGACCTTTTTGAATAAGATAATTTTTTCCATTAAGACCAACAAACTGTTCATCTTCTTCTTTATGTCCTCTTACCTTAGTAATAAAAATATCTCTAAATTCTCTTTTTTTAGGACTATTAATAACTACATTTTCATTTTTCTTAACTGCCATATTAATTCACCTTAATTAGCATCGTCAACATCACTAAAATCAGAAGCACATTCAACTCTAAGAAGTCTTTCTTCCTGAAGAATTTTAGCTGTGTAACCTGTAATCTTCCAACCTACTGTAGCTCTCTGATTTAATGGATCTTCTGAACCTGCTGAACCTTTCTGTTTTGCAATGATTTCTAAAGCACCACCTTCAACATCGACTACACCATAAGCTCCTTTACCAATTACTAAACAACCATATGTTGCAATATCCATATCTGTATCTGTTTCACCACCTGTACTCTTATAAACTTTAGCTTCAGATGATACAACAAATCTAATTTTGTAAAGTCTACCAATTTCACCTTCAAAGATTTTCTTAACATTACTATCAGTATATTCCTGAACACCAACCCATTCTGGATTAGTAATTAAATCAAACTCAACATAAGGATGAATAATACATACATAATATCCATCATATGTTGGTACGTTATTTTTCTTCATAATAGCTGCTGCCTTAGCTGCAACTCTAGGTGTAAATTTATTAGCTGATGTTAAATCAGCACGAGATACTGGTGTTTCATGAGTTGTTGCATTTTCTGCAAAAAGTACATTTGTACCTGTATGTAACTCATTTCTAGTAACTGTATCGAGTGTTGCACCTGCATTATCAGCAATTAATTCTGTAGCTTCGGCCATATTATTGTCAATTGCATACAAATCAAGCTGATCTGTCATCATAACATAGTTACCATACTGTTCACAAGTAGCAACTACTGTTGATACTGATAACTTATCACCCTTAGGTGTAACACCTTCTGTTAATGGTGTTAATGCTTTAGGAAGTGTTTTATACTTTCTAAATTCTACTGTCTTACCACTATTTCTAGGAATTGGAACTTTCTTACCGAACTGCTGATGCACTAAATTAGGCTTTGCATTCTCTAAAAGCACCTTTTCATAGAAAGTTTTCATTTCTGCGGTAAGATCATTACCTGGTGTATTTGATGTTGTTTTATTAATAACTCTTTCATCATCAAATAATTTTAAATCTAAAATAAACTTATCCATAACTAACTCCTTTATTATAAATTAAAGGATATATATAAGACTTATTTTAGTGTTATTCGTTCATAACGTGAACGAGCGATTAATTTGTCTAAATCATCCTTAGTCATATCGTTAATACTAGTACGAGCAACACTTCCTGTTATACCTGAACCACCTTCAACTGGACGACTTTTATTTACCTTTACACTATTAGCAATCTTTTCAGCAGTTTTATCAGCAACTGCCTTCATAGCCATAGTGAAAATTTCAGGATGTAATAATTCATATACTTGTTTCATATCAAATCCATCTTTAGTATATCTAATAAATCTCTCTTTAGTATCAGCTTCTAACACTTCATGATCTAGATCAAAATCAGGATAAAACTTTTTAACTTCTTCTGCCTGAAGCATAAGATTCTGTATGAACTCTGCATTTTCTTGTTCCATCTGTTTGGATTCAAGAATTCTTGACATAGCTTCATTTTCACGTTCCATTTTTTTCATATTTTTTAGAACATCAACTGGAATTCCTCTTTCTAATGCTTCATTTTCATATAAAGCATCATCATCATAAATAGCATTTATGAAGTCTTCAGGACTTGCATCTGCCTTTAATCCATAACGACTAGCGAGTGTTTCCATTAAAGGAACATAACTATCAAGTTTAGCCTGTGTATCTTTAACGTTTTTAAAACGTTTTTTTATAACACTATTAACTGCTTTTTTATAATCGTCTTTATATTCTCCTTCAATCAATTCTTCAAAACTTGGTTTTGTTGATTCATCACTCTTGGCGAGAGAGTTATCATTATTGTCTTCATTGCTATTTTTAGCATTGTCAACAACATCATCTGCCTTCAAGCCGTCGTCACTTGCAATTGCAGCACCTTCTGCTGCACCGACCGAACCTTCATCAAATAAATGAAGATTAAATAAAAATAAATTTTTCATAAATCACTCCTTGATTTATTAAATAAGTGGGTTTTAATCTGTGGTAAGTCACGACCTTATTTATATTAATCTTTTCTTTCATCTATCACCTCTAGTCTTACGTTATCGGGATAAGTATCCGCAAGACCAGAATATCCCGTAGTGACAAACTCAAGATAAGAATATATACTTTCATCAGTTTCTCCCATAAGTGTAACAACTCCTGATTCTTTTATAAGATTACTATCTAAACACCCCTTTAATGATAGTAATCTTACAAAAGTTTCTGTTATAGTAGAAACACTTGCACAAACAATGTCATTACCTGGATTGTATTGTGCATGTCCTACTAAATTAATTGAGAAGTATTTGGGAGATATAAGTATTTTTATATCTATCATAATATTTATATCACTTTCCTTTTTTAAATTTCTACCCAGTACTACCCTTTTTTAAAAATTTTTTAAATTTTTTTTAACGAGGTGTAATAGATGCATTTTGTTGTTCTCTTGCACGTTCAGTAGTACCACCTTCATTTGTACCATCTAATGAAATCATACCATCACCACTAGGCATAGGCTGTGCTATAGCTGCACCATTCATATCAACTTCACCCATAGGATTTATTTCACCACCTGTAGCTTGTGCTAACAAAGCACTCAATTGTGCAATCTGCATCTGCATCTGCTGTAACTGTTGAAACATTGTTCCATTTGCTTGTACTTTTTCAATAACCTTATCTTTATGGTCGAAATCCATAATGTCTAAACAAGCAAGTGCCTGATCTGACATTTGAGGATTAAACAATCCCATATTATAAAAATTAATAGCAAGTTCATTTTGTTCCATTCTGTTATATGTAGTATTTTTCTGAATAGATACTTCAATATCAAATAAAGGTAATCTAAATCCCATATCCATTTCAAAATCAACACCTTGTGCTTGTGGAGCAATTTTTGAATTATCATAATCTACAAAATTCATTTGTCCATCTTCACCCATAATTCTGAATTGTCTAGGTTCATTGTAAAACTGTCTTATTAATTCAATAACGATATATATAATATCTTTATAACTTCTCCAACTAGTCTTAATCTGACTTCTGGAAGTTTTTCCTGCTGCTTCCTGCATAGCTGCAATTGCTGATGCAGCTGTAATACCAGAAGGTACACCACTACCATTAGATACATCTGTATTACCAGTTGTATCTTTCATTTCATTAATTTTAGCATCCATTAATGATAATAATGCACCATTAAATTCAGGTATAGGACACCATCTAAAGTTATCATCACTTAAGTTACCATTAGCATGAAGTAGATCATTTTCTGCATCAGTAAATTCTTCCTGATTTAATCCAACATCATCTCTTACAATTGCTCTAGGTTTACTTAATAATGCAAGTTTAAGTGCTACCTGATTTAATCTATCAATGTATTTTTGTGGTTCTTTGCATATATCAATGTAAGATAAGCCACAAATACTTGATTCAATAGGAAACATTGTTTCAAAAACAAAAGGATATAATGCATGGTTATAATATCCAACTTCTTTATATTCTTCCATATTTTCAGAAGCATATAAAACATAATCACCTGTATATTTACAATAGTGTAATATAACATTTCCTTGTGAATTAACTTTCTTGTAATACCATTCAACCACTAATACTTTATCTGAATTATCTATAGGATCATCATGCTGATAATCTGATAATTCAGTTCCATTAGGTAAAGTAACATTAACCAATTCTGGATAAGAAGCATTAATACTTTCTCTATTTACTAAAGATAATAAGAATACATTAGATGATTCCTGAATATCATGTATACCAGGTTCCCAATATAAATTTAATAATTCTATTTTCTTAATATCAATATCGCCTAAACCGTTATTCTTTGTACCATTCCAAAATACTCCATAAACAGAAGTACCTGTTTTAAGTTTATACCATTGTTCATCGCTATAAGTCTTTTCAAAATTAGCCTGTTCAAGTATAACTGGTATAATTTCACTTAACCTTTTAGCTTCACTTTCATCATCTGCAGCTCTTGGTAAAATATTAGGCATAGGATAAGATTCCATATAATCTGAATACTTAGCCATCATACAGTTGAATAACCATGCACTTGTAGGTTTAATTTCATTAGGATTACCTGCTTCATCTTTTGCAACCATAATATCCCAATGTCGCTGTCGCCACCATTGTTCATTTTCTTTAATTCTATTTTCAAGTGATGCTTTACCTTCTTTGTATCTTTCTAATACACCATTTGCTT
>Ga0247610_10000890_pt1 | contig 39488 bp, 30 predicted proteins | sample 174DNAGHGhighgp2_FD_193483 | JGI IMG/M metagenome (GOLD analysis project Ga0247610, IMG submission 193483) | Sheep rumen microbial communities from Palmerston North, Manawatu-Wanganui, New Zealand - 1742 DNA GHGhigh gp2 | ecosystem: Host-associated > Mammals > Digestive system > Stomach > Rumen...
TAATTCTTCTTCTTGTTCAAGTGGTAAATGGTATAAAATTGAATATAATGGTTCTAAAACTGGTTATATGTGTAAAAATTATATTACTAAAAAAGAAGATATTATGTTAGATGATCCAGAATATGCAGCTACATTAAAAGAACAAGGTTTTCCTGATTCTTATATTCCATTTTTAAATTATTTACATTCTAAATATCCTGAATGGAATTTTGTTGCTAAGAATACTAATTATAATTTTGTTTCTGCTGTTAGTGCTGAAGAAGGAAAATGTTATATGCAAACTACAAATAATAATTATAGAACAAGTACTACTCCTGCTGAAGGATCTAGTTGGTTTAAAGTAAACTCTGCTGTTATAGCATTTTATATGGATCCTAGAAACTGGTTAACTGAAGATAGAATATTTATGTTTGAAAAATTAGATTATACAGATTCATTAGAAGAAAGTTACCCTTCTTTAGTTAAAACTATATTTGGAAGTGGAAGTCTTGCTGATGATAAATATACTATTCCAATGGTTAATGCAGGAAAAACACAAAGAATTAGTCCTCTTGCAATAGCAAGTCGTATTAGATTAGAGGTTGGTCCTAATGGAAGTGATTCAACTAATGGTGGTGAATTTACTTTCAAAGGTCAAACATATAGTGGTTATTATAATTTCTTTAATATAGGTGCTTATGAAGATACAGTTCAAGGTGTTAAAGTAAACTCTGTATTAAGAGGACTATTATACGCAGCTAAAATAATAAATAGATCTGGTGAACCATGGAATAATATTGAAACTGCTATTAGTGAAGGTATTTCATTCCTAGCAAATGGTTATATTAATAAAGGTCAAGGTACAATTTATTATCAAAAATTTAATGTATCGCCTGATTCAAAATATAGTCATTTTACTCACCAATATATGACAAATATTCAAGCACCTGCTACTGAAGGTGGTCAATCATACACTTCATATAAGAAAGGTGGTATGTTAAATACAAACTTTGTATTTGAAATACCTGTATATACAAATATGCCTGCTTATACAAGTTTACCTAATTCAGGAGATACAAATAATAATTTAAAATCTCTTAGTGTTGAAGGATATTATCTATCACCAGCGTTTGATGATGATATATTAACTTATGAAGTATATGTGCCTACAACTACTGCTTCTATAACAATTAATGGTGAAGCAGCAAGTACCCTATCTAAAGTAGAAGGTATCGGAACATTTGAATTACCAGAAAATGAAAATGATTTTACAATAACTGTTACTTCTCAAGTAAATGAAGAAAAGAAATATACTATTACAATTAAAAAAGTAGATGATACTACTACTGTTGATCAAAGTGTTCAAGCATCAGGATTAAGTGTTCATGAAGATTTATTAACTAAAATAGATAATCACTCTACATTAGAATCATTAAGTGTATTACTTAGAAGTACAGGTGCACAAAATGTTATAGTTAAAAACTTAAATGGTGAAGTAATAACTCAAGGAGATATAATTGGTACAGGATATAATATTACAATATCTACAGTAGTTGAAACTAAATCATTTACTGCTGTTGTAACTGGTGATACTTCTGGTGATGGAGAAGTTACTATACTAGATTTATTACAAGTTAGAAAACATATTAAAAAAGATAAAACTCTTACAGAAGCAAACTTATTAGCAGGTGATACTTCTGGAGATAATGTTGTAACTATATTAGATTTATTACAAATACAAAAACATATTAAAGGAGACAAAAAGTTATAGGAGGAAATATGAAAAAAATATTTAAATTATTATTTACTTTATTAATAGCATTTGGATTTACAATGAGTGTTTATGCTGCAGGAGCAAATGTTAAAATAACTTCTTGTCCTTCACAAGTAGTTGTAGGAAATACATTTACTGTTAAAATACAAGTTTCATCTGGATCACCATTAGGTTCATGGGAATTTACACCAACTTATAATGGTAATTTAAAATTAACTTCTGGAGAAACTTCAGTTGTTGATGACTATAATGGAAATAAGAACTTAAAATCTAAAACATATACATATAAATTTAAAGCTGTTGGTACTGGTACTGGTACTATTGGATTTAAAAGTGTTGGTGTAATTGGTTTAGATGAAAATAAAATGTCTGTATCAACAAACTCAAAATCAATTAAAATAATTACACAAGCTCAATTGCAAGCATCTTATTCAAAAGATAATTATTTAAAGAGTTTATCAGTAGAAGGGTTAAAATTATCACCCAGTTTTAAAAAAGATACTCTAGAATATAAAGTTGAAGCTGGTGCTAATACAACAAGTGTTAATATTAAAGCTACTAAAAATGATAGAAAAGCTACTGTATCAGGTGCTGGTAAAAAATCTGTATCTGAAGGAGAAAATAAATTTAATATTGTAGTTAAAGCTCAAAATGGAAGTACTAGAACATATAAAGTAATTGTTAATGTTGTTGATCCAAATCCAATTGTAGTAAATGTAGATGGACAAGATTTAACAGTTGTTAAAAGAGAAAGTGCTTTAGATGCACCAGAAAATTATGAAAAAACAACTATTAAAATAAATGATATAGATATTCCTGCTTTATTCAATCAAACTAATAATTACACTTTAGTTGGTTTAAAAAGTAGTGAAGAAACAAATTTATATATATATGATGAGGCAAGTAATACATATAAAAAATATTATGAGGTAGAATTAAGTGGTTTAGATATTTATCCACTTGAAATAGATAAAGAATTTGGTACTAAATATGTTCCTAGTAATGTAATAGTTGGGGAAAAACAATTTAATACATTACAATTAACTGGAACAGATTATCATATATTAAAAGCTAGAAATATTAAAACTGGCGAAGATAATTATTATTTATATGATAGTGTTACTAATACAGCAATTAGATATAAAGAAGAAGAAAAAGATGTTGTTGTAAACAATGTTGTTACAGAAAAAGATTCTGGATATAAAGATATGGTTATTATATTAACTTGTGTATGTTGTTTATTAATGTTTACTACTCTATTTGCTTTAGTTACTAAATCTAAAACTAAAAAAGAATTTAGAAAATTAGTAAATACAATAAAAGAAAAACAAGCAGAATCTGAACAAAAAAAGAAAGAAAAAGAATTAAAAGAAGTTGAAGAAGTAGTAGAAGATGAAAATAAAGATGTAAAACCTAAAACTACTAAAAAGAAATCAAATAAAAATAAAGCTTAAAAGCTTTATTTTTTTGTACACTTCCCTACTTTATCACTTTCTGTTTCTATTAAGTTATGTGTAATTATTCCATTAGATACTTCTAATATCTCATTAGCATATTCTTTTATATTATTAATATAATCTTCACTAATAGGATTTTCATTTAATGAAATATATTCTTCATTTAAATTACTATAATAAACTGAATCTGTAAGAACATTACCATTTGGGAATACAACTATTCCTTCATTATCATTAAATATATCTTGACCCATTGAATATTTTTCACTAAAACCAAACATATTTGCTATTGTAGGTAATACATCATACATACCCATTGTTTTATCTACTATTTGACCAAATTCTTCATCTTTTGACCAAATAATTAATGGAGTATTTTTTATCAAATCATAAGCATAATTTTCCATGCTTACATAATTTTCATCTTCAGTATCAATTATTCTATTATTAATAGGATCATAATTATATAATAATTCAAAGTCTGATTTAGGTATTCTAGCTTCATGATCACCATATAATATGATAATTGTATTATCAAGTAAATTTTCCTTCTCTAAGCTACTAAATAGGTCTTTTAAAGCACTATCAGCATAATGAGAAGATTTTATATAATTACCCATAGTAGTATCTTCTAAATAAGGAGAATTACCACTTATTCTTTTACCTCTAGCATTAACATATGAATACTTCATACTTACATCAAATTCTCCATATGATTCTAAATCACTAAAAGGAGAATGATTTGATAAAGTAATAATAGTTCCATAATATTTATCATTATTGTTTTTAATATCTTTTAATATAGGTACAAGTTGATTAAAGAACTCTTTATCACTTAAACCTAATCCCACTATTTTATCTGAATCTTCCTCTTCAGGAATATCAAAACTATCTTTAGCATAGAAATGTTGATATCCTAATTTTTCATGCATAACTTTTCTATTCCAATATTCAGCATCATTAGCATGAGCACTAAATGTATAATAGCCCATTTTATTTAAATAGTTAGGTAAACCAAAATACTTTCTATCATAATAATTAACAAATACAGTACCACTTGATGATGGCATTAAACCTGTTAATAAAGTAAATTCAGTATCAGAAGAAGTTCCAATACTTATTTGTGGATAAAATTTATTAAAATACATTCCTTCTTTAGATAATTTGTTAATAAATGGTGTAACTTCTTCATCATTTATTTTTAAATCAACTAGAAAGTTTTGTATACTTTCCATATGTATAAATAATACATTTTTACCTTTGAATTTATCAGTATATTGATTATATATTTTACTTTTATCCCACTTACATGCATAATAATCTCTAAATGCTAATGCAGATGCATCATATCCATATAAATTATCTATTTTAGGATGTATACTTTGTACCATATCTGTAATAGTATAAACATACATACCATATCTTCTAAGTATATTTTCCCTATTCCATTTCTTAGCATACTTTCCAATATCATAAATAGATAAAGATAATAAAAGTACTACTATTATTGATATAGGAATAACTATATTTCTATATCTAATATTCTCTTCTTTATCTTCTAACATTTCATAATAATTATTCTTTTTTAATTTTAAATGTATTAAAACAAATAGTATTAAGAATATTAAGAAAGCAAAATGTTTAATATGCATCTTAGCAAATAACGAATCATTAACCTGCCCTACCATAGATGCAGTAGCAAGTAAATCAACTGATATAAAAGATGTATAAAATTGATAATATATTACATTAGCAACACATAATCCCACATCAAAGAATAGCAATATAAAATAATAAGTAAATCTATTCTTTGGTTTAAATAAATAACCAAAAGATCCAAAGAATAAGATAATAGCTATATCTGCAAATAATGCTCTAAAATAGAAATGTCCTCCAACTGTTACAATACGTAAAATAATCTCTGTAAGAACAGAAAAAAGAATATATGTTATAAATAACATATTTTTAGATAAAAACTTCTTAATACATTTTAAAATACCCTTTTTTCTTGTTTTCATACAACTAACCTTCGCCAACAATTATATCATTTTATCTATGTTATTTCAACTTTGCTTATTGCAAAAAAAAAGAGTATAAATACTCTTAGTTATTATATCTTTCATTTGATTGTCTTACTTGATCTGCACAATCTCCAGTAAATGGATTAGTTATACAATCCATACAACCTTTATAATCTGCATTTCCAACAATTCTCATAAGAACACCAACAATTACAGTTACTAAGAATACACATACTGCAGCAACTGCTTTTGCAATAAGTTTCTTTTGAGCTTCTTTAATTTTATCTTCATTCTTTTCAGTAACAGCTTTAGCAAAATCTAACATACCTACAATAATTAAGATAATTGGAACTATAATTTGAATTCCTTTATAAATAACTCCTACTATTCTTAATGCAGGTGCTAAATCTTTACATAATCCTATGGCGTCACTATAACTATCTAATATGTTAACAAAATTTATCATATATATCTCCTCCACTAATTAAATTTTATATTATTAAGCCCTTATTGTCAATAAAACTACACTATTTTTACATTATAAATTCAATTTATTAACGAAACTTTTAATAGGTCCAATTACTACTTGTCTTTCATCTACACTAGGTATAGCAGCAAGGACTCTTAATTTAGTTTCATATTCAAATGTAGCTACATCTTCTGAATTTAAAGCACATCTATTTAATACAACATTCTCGCCTTTTAGTTTTTCAAGAATAGTTTTATTCTTTCTCATCATTTTATTAAGCATTATTGTTGTTGGTTCAATTAAATATATTACCTCAGTACATATATCAAGATCATTATAATCATTCAAATCTAATAATATAATATCATTATCTTGATTTCTCATAACATCTTTAAATATATCATTTGAAGTTGTACTTAACATTCCAGGCTCATTAAAATATAAGAAATCTACTCTATTAACTTCAAGTGCAACACATCTTCTTGCACTTCCAAGTTGTTTTTTAATCATATATATAAGAGTTGTTGCTCCTGCGTGAGGAGTTACATTCTTAAATCCTATTATTTTTACTCTATTACTACCTACATTTTGCATTTGTACTGTTGTATCAGGTACATCATTTATAAAAGTATTAGGCTTTGATGCAGCTGCAGCACTTTCACTATCTAATTCAGATAAGTTATGAATATTTACAACATCTTTATAAGAATGCGGATGTACTAATAAATAATTGATTCCATCTATATTCTTAGTAAAGTTATAAATACCTAATGAAATTAACTTTGATAAATATGTTTTTGTATTAGTTTCAGGGGTATCATCTAATAATAAAATAACATTTTCCATATTAATATTCATTGCTAATTTTTGTAAATTATCAGTATTTTGATAATCTCTAATAGCAGTGATATCTAATATCATTTTGTCATAATAAAAATTTGTAAATGTATCAATAATTTCATCTACATTATAAACACCTTCTAGAGATTTCATTACATCTATATTTAATCCCATTAGAAGGTCCTTATATTTATTATAAATCATTACATTCATGTAATATTCCTCCCTGTTTACTAATTATCGCATGGCATAAAACCAGCATCATAATAAATTGTTCTTGTTTCTCCTGAAATAGGTATGTTGAATGTAATATCAACAACAGGTATTCTAAGAGCAATAAAAGTAGTTACTTTATAATATGTTGAATATTTACTTTGACCAGGGTCATTGCAATACTTAGTTATACAATATCCACCTGGTTTAGCTTTAGATTCAACATGTCCTACTGAAGTACAATCAATTTGTTCAGCAGCAGAATAATTATAACCAGCCTTCTTAATTTTTAGAAAAGCTTGTGTCTGAACACTTTTATTTTCTCTTAATTCTTCATCGCTCATATTATATGGATCACAATCACTTGCATTGTTAACATTTTCAGAAGTATCCTGCAAATTTGCACATTCAGAATACCCTTCACTTCTCTCTATCAAATTAATAATTTCATTTTTAATATTAAATGCTCTAGTATAACTAATAGAGTATGCGAGGAAGCTAGCAAAAAGAGCAATAAAAAGAATAACTATTCCAAATAGCCATGTACCACCAATCGCTTCTCTCATTTAGCATTCCTCCTTTTTATTACTTTAATAGATAATTTGTAAATTACTAAGGTTCTTGTGTTTCAGTAGTTGTTGCTTCTTCATCAGATTTAACAATTATACACTTAGTAGCATCTGAACATGATTGTTGATTATCAGTACAACAACACCAAACATTAATTTTAGCTTGCCCTTGAGTAGACTTTAAATCACCTCTAACAGCTTTATAGTCAGGACCATAAGTATTACAAGTTTGTTGAACTAACATTTGTTGTACCATTGGCCAAATTGCGAAATAAAATAATCCAGCAATTGCAGCGATTGCAATAAGTGTAACTACTGTCATATTTAATTCACCAGTTGCTTCTTTCATTTATAAATCCTCCTTTATCATCTATAAATTAATTATATAATAAATTTTTTTCGCGTTCAAGAATATTCACTATATTCCGCTAAATGTTTGTAAAACGCTTAACAGTAAGATAACCATAACACCAGCACCTGTTGCAACAAGCATTGTCATAGTTTTCTTTTCCATTTTATCTAATCTTTCTTTATACTTAGTATCTCTTGATTTAGCTTGTAAGTTAGAAATAGTTCTTGAGAACACTGTTAATTGTTCTTGTTTTCTTTCTTGACTACCAAGACTAAGTCTATATAGAAGTCTCATCATTCTCATTGAATCTCTAACTGGATATCTTCTAGCAAATGCCATATATGGTTCAATTGTAGAATCACCAGCATCAATTGCAGCTATTAATTCACGAAGACCAGGTTTAAACATTTCTGGTGCTTCCTCTACACTTCTTGTAATTGCTACAGGAACTGTATAGTGTTGAATTAAGATCTCTAAACTCTTTAAATAATATGGTAATTTTAGGTTTATATCATGTAAGTGAAGTTTATAGAAACTTTTAACTTTTCTATAATCATCTTTATACATTAAATATGTAATACCTAATATTAATACTATTTTTATAGCAAAGTTTGCACTTTCAAAACTTGTAATACCAAATACAGATGCTATAAGTAATGTAATAATTGCAGTTTTAACTCTACTTTGAAATTTTTCATTTACATCTACTTGTTCACCATATTTAGCTCTTAAAAGGAAATCATAATCATCCTCTTTTAATTTTGAGAACAATGCTTTGTTATCATCTACGAATTTACTAAAGTTGAAAGCTCCCACATAAGTAAATACGAATATCATTATAATTCCAACTATTAAAATCTCTATCATTATTCAGCCCCCACATCCTCATGGTAAAACTTAATACCTGATAATAAGAAGAATGTATTAATCAGAATTACCATATGCAATAGTATTACAACATACCACTGCTCTAGCAGCGTTAAATATCCATCATTACCAATCAGCAATTGTACTAAAAGTACTAAGAAATATAGCATAATACCGAATGTTATGAATTGTTTATAGAATGTTGTTCTATCTATTCTATCTCTATACACACTTTCAACAAGCATGTCTATATCCATTTGCATACCTTCTAAAGCTTCACCTGAATCTTTAGAACCTTCTCTTGTGATTTGAATGAATAATTGATGCATGTTTTTAACAACATAATAATCATATTTTTCATTCATAAATCTAACAGCATCATCAATAGTACCACTATCATATGCCATTTGAATCATTTCTTTTACATCAGATAAGATTGGTTCTTCAAGTACTCCTGAATCTCTAACACCTTCTAATGATTTAACAAATGATTGTTGTGTATTATATTCCATAATAACGTTTGTTGTATAAATTTGAATTTGTTCGAATAAGAATTCACTATATGCTTTTTTACATCTCATATAAGCTAAATATGGAATGAAAGCAATAGCTGCTGCAGCATATATTATACTCCATAAAATACTATAGAAATATAAGTATGATACAAATGCAGCTACTATTCCAAATAGTAATACTTGTATTGTGTATTGTCTAGCAGTATATTCTTGACCTAATTCTTTAGCTTTTTCACGAACAACTCTAAATGAATAAGGTGCAATTTTTTCATATGTATTGCCAAGAGTTCTAGCAATAAATTTATATGAATTATTACCTGTATTTTGTCTATAAATAAATACAAATATCATTATTAATCCAATTATAATTATTTCAATATACATCTAAATACACCTCCTATATATCAACTATTTCTAAATTACTACTTGGTTGTGGGCTTGCCACCGGTTCTTGTACAGTAGTAGGATTATTTACCACTATTTGAGTTTCAACTGCAGGTTGTGGTGGTGTTTCATTTACTACCGTAGGTGTTACTGGTGCTGGAGCACTAGTACTTTCTACATTAACCACATTTGCTTCATTATTTACACTAACTTCTTCATCAGATGCATCTTTTAATGTACTATCTATTGGAACAAATGGATCTGGTCTCATTTCTACACCTTGACTAGCTAAATAATCTATTAAATGTTCTGTAGGATTATTATAAGTTTCAGATCCAGCTAAATCTCTTTGATACATAACATTTACTTTAGCTTCATTAGCCTCATCATCTACATAAAACTCACATACTTGAGTAATTTCTCTTTGAAATCTTCCATATTTTTTTGAGAAGAATCCTTTAACATGTATTCCTATTTGAACATATCTATGAATACTCTTTAAGAATTGATCAATCTCTTGACTAGATTCTAAAAGTGAATATAAACGCATTGGAATACTTGATGCTTTATCAGAGTGGATTGTTGATAAGATGTTGTGTCCAGAAGAAATAGAGTTTCTTACGGCCATAACAGCTTCGGCAGAACGAACCTCTGATAGTAAAATCCATCTAGGGTTTTGACGCATACAAGTAACAAGAACATCTGAATATGATGCTATGTTATTTGTTTTCATTGCTACAATATCTCTATTAGGATAAATTTTATCTAAGTGAAGTTCTAATGTATCTTCAATAGTTATTATCTTTTCATCTTCTTTTGTATGACTTGCTAAGTATTTTACAAGCTCTGTTTTACCTGAACCAGTTTCTCCACTAACAAGTATATTGCAGTGCCCTTGAACACATGTAATTAAGAAATCATGTAACTTTGTAGATACATAGTCTTCTTGTATTAATTTCTCTTTATTTAATCTAATTTTTGCTGGAGTTTTTCTTATAAGTAGTGCTATTCCATTAGTAGCTATACTATTATGTACAAAGTTAAGACGTAACTCTGCGCTCTCAGCATCTAGGAAAGGGTGTGCCATATTAAATGTTTTACCCATAACATTAGAACATTGAAAAGCTAGTTTTTCTATAACTTCATTTGTCAAACCTTCTATATGTCTAGGTTGAACACCTTGAGAAAGTGTTTTAACCCATAGTTGACCATTGTTTGAATAAGAAATATCGGTAATATCATCATCCTCTAAAAGAGGCATTAACAAACCAAAATCTATTTGTGAGAAAACAACATCCTCCATTTTTACCCTTCTTTCATTCTTTTATTATTATTCTGTTACTTTTACAGCATTATCAGTAGCTTCTTCAACTGTATCAAGAGGAATATTTAAACATTGACTTTCAATTAATCCTCTTAAATATTCACTACTAATATTAGTTTCTATATCACTTTGTGAATAAGCTATGTTTCTAGGTACTGGTATTAAACTTTGAGAACCTTCTAAATACATTGCTTTTCTAATTAATAAGTGTTGATCTTCAGGAACACTAAATATTAATGCAACTGCGTCTTTTTGACTAGCAGATTTTTGATTAATATGATATCCTTGACTATCTTTTACAGCCAAAACTGTAATACCTTCAATTAATTTACCTAATACTAATAAATTACCATCACGAGTTGAATAGTAAATATCAATTTTATCTCCAGGATAAATTGAGTTACCATAAGTAGTTCTATTATTAACTGGTAGTGAAACAATTGTATTATTGTCACTTATTTCGCTCCATGCTGCATCTGGCATTGTAGACCAATCAACTACAGCATTTGAATAGAAGAAACTTCCCTCAGGTATTTTAGTATTATAATTAACATATTTATTTTCTATATCAGCTTGATTAATATAAACATTTTTAGTTAAAGCAGACGCTGCTACTTTTACTTTAGTAATTTTATCTTTAGTAATTTGTTCTCTAGCAGCTATATCCATTTTTGCAACTGGAACTTCAATAGCACTAATTTTCTTATTAACTCTACTAGTATAAGAGAAAGCAAGAATAACTATACATATAATTCCAGCTATAATTGTTACAACAGTTTTATTTTGTAATGCTTTCATTCTTCTTCCCTCCTAATTACCACTTTCTAGATTACTTTCCATAGTGTCTATTTTTGATCCTTCTTGAATAATTAACTTATCATCTTTTGCATTTACATCAACAGCTTGATTTAAAATGTATTCTTTTAAATAAGTACAAACAACTCTTGTATTTTTTGTTACACCATTTGAATAGTTCGCATTTCTAGGAACTGGGAATATATCACTTCCTAATAAAACAGCTTTTCTTAATAATAAGTGTAAATCTTCAGGAACACTGAACATTAAATATCTAGGTGATTGTAATGCTCCGTTTGTTTCAAAGACATTTTTTCCGGCACTATCTAGAACTGCTAAAACTTTGATACTTTCAATGAATTTTTGAATCATTACAGCTCCGTCTTTATTACGACCTCTATAATATAAATCAATATAGTTTCCTGGGAAAATTGAATTTCCATATGTTTTATCTAAATCAACTTCTAATGCAATAACAGTATTTCCATTTGGAATGTCACCATAAACACTTCTTGGAAGTTCTTCCCAAGTTTTTACCATTCCTTTATAAAACATACCATTTGCTGGAATAACAGCATCATTAGATACATATTTACCTATTACATCTGATGTACTAGCATATGCAGACTCAATTACAGATCCAGGTATCTTTTTAACTGATATTAAATCATTTGTAATGTATGTTCTAGGTCCTATTTCATTAATTGCTACAACTACAGCTTTAGGACTAGTAGCATCTTCAATTCTTTTATTATATGCTCCATATAATAACAATAATGAACCTAAAATAGCAATTATTGTTATTGTATTTTTATTTGTTAAAAACCTTTTTACTCCTATTAATATACTCCTCATTTTTATTCCTCCTTAGAACTATCTATTCTATATAGTATTATAACACAAATCATTTTATTATTTCAATACAAAAAGAAATATAAAAGCATTGATTTTTCAATGCTTTTTACTATATACCATGTTCTACTTTCATTAATTTATTATTATAATATAATACTGATAATCCCGTAGATAAAAGAACTAACAATACTTTAAGCACATATTTAACAAAAAAATCCCATGCTTTATTAATAAATGATGGTTTATCTTCAACTGTTTCATTTTGATCTTTATCTTGAATAATTACATTATCATACGTTTCTTTAGTTTTCTCTATCATTTGTTTAGTTGCCTTTGTTGGTGTAAAACTAGAAGAACATAATGTTAGTTGTTCATATCCTTGACATATTGCAGTACCATAATATGGATTATAATATGGTAAAACTATATTAATATTACTTACTTGAGAATTACATCCATCTTTTCCATATACATAAATATCTAGTGTTTTTCCTTCAGATATTCCACTAATAGTGACTACATCATTTTCATCAGGTTCATATGTTAATTTATTAATTTTGAAATATAATCCACTTATTACATTATAAAACTTTAATGTGAAATTTCTTTCTCCCATACTATATTCATATTCATATGTAATACGATTAGCAAATTCTATATATTCAGTATGTTTATTATATTCACACTTCTCTGCCCTTAGAAATACAGGACATATTACTAGTAAAACTACTATTAACCACTTTTTCATTCTTCATCATCTCCTAATAATACTGCATGTACTACAAGTCTCTTATTATTACTTCCAGTACATGTTGATAATGTTAATATTTTATCTGAAGCATCTACTTTAGTACTTGTTTTAAAGCTACTTCTTCCTCTTATTAATTTAATAAACTTTTCTTTTTCTTTTTTAGTATCAAAATTAGTTTTTAAATAATCAGTTGTATAATCTACTTTATATGCTGAAAAGATTTTAAATCTTAATGTTCCTTTTTCAGTATCTAGTGTAATAATCATATTTTCTTCTTCTTTTCTCCAAGATGAAGAAAGTACTTTCTTTAATGTTCCAAACATAGTTCCATTTAACATACTATGTCCATATATTATATTATTATCATCTATTTCGCTAATATTATTTCTATAATCTAAATATATCCATCCCATACTAGTTGTTCTTTTATAGAAATCTTTTTTTAGATAATAACTATTATCTTTATGTTGTACTACTGGATAAGATATTTCAGTATTATTAACAACTAAATATCCAACAGTATCTTTATTTATCTTTTTAAGTTTAGCAAATGATCTATCAAAAGAATATTTACTCTTTGCTTCTTCTTTTGTCATATTAGATATTTCATCTTTCTCTTCTAGACCATCTACTATATATATTCCATCTCCATCATCTTCATAATCTTCAGGTATTGCATATGAATCATTTATCAAATCACTTGATAAATTACTAATACTCATTTTTTCAATATATTCATATGATTTTATTAACATTATACATACTACTGAAACATATATACATAAAATAGATATTAGTTTTAAATTATTAAATGTTAATTGTTTAAATAAATTATTCTTTAAGAACGATGATGAATATATAATTCTAAATTCACAGGTATAATCTTCTTTACATTTATCACTTATTCCCTTTAACCAAGTAAAGTTATTAACAATAAAGTTTCCTTTATCATAACCTTGATGTAAGAACACTACTACATTTCTAGATTCATCATTTTTAATTAATTCAATTATTGCGTCTATTAATTCTTTAGAGAATACGTATAAATGTATAGCTTTAAGTCTATAATTAATTTTTAAAAACTCTGTTATATCATCTATTAACTCTGCATAGTCTTCATTAATATTAACTGTTTTCTTATAATATAAAGAATCCTCAGTTAATACATTTTGTTGTGCCATGAATCTATTAGATATCTTCTTAACACTAAACATATTTACTTTTATACCCTTTTCAGTAAATTTAGTAACATATGTACTAGGCATAAAATAGCAATCTATATTCTTTAAAGATTTAGATGTTAGAAATAATTCATAGTCTTCAACATCAATTGTTGATAAGAAGTTTAGAATTAATGAAGATAGTTTTAATCCTTCAAATAACATAAAAGCATATTTAAATGTTATTAATCTACCTATTCTCATAGTAGACACATATAAATTATTAGTATTTACTTCAACTGTATTATATACACGTTTTTTATTGTTTTTATAGTATTTTAGAGTATAAAAAAGACAGCCTTTATAAAAACTATTCTTATTAACGAAATTCTTTTCATCTTCTTCAATAGTTCTATAATTAAAGACCAAAGTATTCTCTTCTAAAGATATAACAATATACTCTTTCAAATTAACTACCTTCCTATATTATATATTACCATATTACCACATTTTTAGGTTAAAAAGAACATCTACTTTACATTCAAAAGAAAAAGACATCTTTCGATGTCTTATCCACAAAGATTACTTTGACAGTTTGTATTATCTTCACAAGCTGGTATTGCCTTAATAGGTTTTCCTTCTTCATCTAGTATAGTTTGATTCTTATCATCCTTGGCATTTTCTCTTTCTCTACAGTATTCAGATTTATCATGTAAATAACCATCTGGTGTAGTTTCTAAAATACCAGTCATGAAAGTATTTAAATCTACATTAAAGTCTTCAGCATTTTCACTTACAGTAACGTCCCCAGAATTTGTTAAAACCCTAACGGTCGCTTTTGGAGGTATTTCATTAATATCATAAAACTCTAATGTATAATCTTTAGTACCTCCTATACTTTCAGCAAATCTTCTAATAAAAACTTCTACAAACTTTTCTTTAATCATTGCTACTTCGCCAGTAGATCTAAATGTTCCATAATCGATAGCGTCAATCATAGATGCTTGTAAGATTTCTCTTGTTAAGTAATAATCCTCTTCTTGTGTTGTTGTTATGTTTTGTACTAATACAATAATTGTAATTACTACTAAACCTAATGCTATTAACATATAGCCCCACATTGATTCTTTCATACTTTTCTATCTCCTCCTCTAATCTTTCTTATCTCTTAATTCATGCGTATATTCAGAAACACCCCTTACATATCCATATCCGTTCATTTTATCAGGCATATTATTTATAATTCCCAATTGACCTATTTCCTCTTCTCCAGTATCAATTGCTTCTAGGAATTTACTAGTTATACTATGGTATCTATTATCTGATACTGAACCATTAGGTTTCTCAGTATATGGATTAGTATACTTTCTAATTTTTTCATTATACTCTCTGATTTTCTTAATTGTGCTTTGAGTTAAAGTATAACTATATTCTAGGTGTTTATCATAATATTGCAATGTTCCATTTGCATCTACATATCTTTCGGTCTCATTAACGTATTTTTGAGCAGGTTCTGTAGCCCAGTTCTTTCCAACTGTTCTATCAATTGGGAAGAAATCTTTTAATTCTATATTTCTAAATATAACTTGTGGTGAATCATCAAGTGCATATTTACTAATAAAGTAACAAGTAAATGTTGTAGCACTATCATTATTAATTGTATCATAAAATTTATCTAAAGTCTTTGGTGAAGTTCCATTTCCTTTTCCGAAATTTCTATAATAAGTATTTGTTTCACCTGCATATGATTTATGCTCACAAGCATAATAATTTGATGCTGTTTTACTATTTTCAACAACAGCACATTCATTAGGTGTTACCGCTACTGGATATAATCCTTTATTTACAGGATTTTCATTAACACTTGTTCTATTTTTATTAACTTCCTCACGATAATTTGAACTTTCACCCATGTAATTCTTTTCATCCGTAACATCATATACATCTCCAGTGTATTCTTCAGCTTGGAATTTACTAACATTATAGAATCCAACCTTTGTAGAAACAGTGAAGTAAGCATAATCATTTATCGGAATATCTCTTTCCTTTTTTTCCTTTGTATTAGTATAGTAAAATACTTCATCAGTTTTTGATTCACCATCATATTCTATATTTACTGTTTTCTTTCTTGCATAAGGTAGTAAATATGAACCTTCTGTAATATCTAATGTATCAGTATTATCTCCATCACCTGGTTCTTTATAAAACTTTGTTGGTGTTAGATATGAGAAACAATCTGCACCTTTACAATACCTAACATTAGTTATTTGCGAAATTCTCGGATTGTTTTTGTCTTCTTTTGGATTTTTAGGGTTTAATTCTAGTGTGTATTTATATAGAATACTATCCCTTGCATCTCCAACTTCAGAAATAGAACCATTTTTTACAGCAGCAGAGTCTTTTGCATATTTAGCTCCACCATTATAAGTCATTCCTTCAAATCCAATACATGTATTTTTATCATCATTTAATTCACAATCTTCAAAACCAAAGTTTTCTGAATAATATTTTTTAATAACATTTTCATATATTGGTCCAACTGTATTATCTTTTGGCTGTGCAATTGGAATTTCAGAATATAAGTTACAGTTATATAAATCATAGATTAATTTTGTAAGAATTTCATTTCTTCTATTTTCTCTTCCTAATGGATTTCCTTTATTATTATCAAGAACATTATGATGATAATCTGATCTAAGGAGTACAGCATCATATAAACCTTTCCAAGATATCTTATCGCCTATTATTTCTCTAAACGTAGCAGCATCACTATCTTTTGTAAATCCATATCTTGATGCTATTTCAGAGAATTTTTTACCATTAGACAAATTATCATAATAAATTTCAGATACACAATCTCTTCGCATCTCAATAATGCTTGTTAAGAATTGTTTTGACTTATTCTTTCCTCTATATTCTTTTATATATTCATTATTTGAATCATTATTACTAAGACTATATCTATATTTACCATATTCTTCATTATGAAGACTTGTTCCAAATTCAATATCATATTTTAAATTTAGTCCAGCATATGTAACTGTTTTATCTGGCAAGTAATAATGAACTGAGTCACTACAATATATTCTACATATATCAGTATTAACACCAAAATAATCGCTATAATCATATGTTACTTTATCCATCGGAGAAGCATGTAATATACAGCTAAGTGAAGGATCGTGAATTGATGTTTCATATGATTTAACACCATCTGCTATAGAATATGACCCTTTAGATTTACGTCCTGTTCCTACTATAGAACTATACTGTGGATAATCGCATTCTTGTTTAGTTCTTCTTGTATGCATATCTTGACATTCCGCATTACAATTAACAGTTGCCTCAAGTATTGTTTCGGTGTCATCTGGTACATCTACAGGCTTAATTTTATCATATTCCTCAATTTTAAATAAGAATTGATTGTTAATGTCACCTTCAGGGTTTGGTGAATTACAAGAAACATATTTTTTTATTCCTTTAACAGATTGAGAACCTTTGTATTGAATTATTGCTTGTATTTTACTAATACTCATACTACAATCTGCATATATTTTAGTTTGAACTATACAAGTAGATTTTTGACAAGCAGTAACTTCACTAATTGTATTATCAACACGAGTAAACTTTGTATTGCAATTATAAACAACCATATTATTTTCATCTAATCTTCCAGTATCTATACATTCCCTATACCCTTCAGCAGTGTATTCAGTATATCCACCTGGATGATAAGCTCTAATTTCTTTTACTTTAACATTACAATAATTGCTTATAGTATCTGCTTGTTCTTGAGTAATAGTTTTATTCTTTACTAATTCATCTAGTTTTGAACAATCAATTCGCTTCGATTCTTCTGTTATTTCTTCACTATAATCTATATTAATAATTGTTTTTGATATTTTACAAGTACCATTCTCATCTAATTCTTCACAATATTCTTCTACTTCTTCTGGCATATCCATTTCAACATTTTTAATCTGAGATTGAGAAGATATTGAAATATTTACAGGGATAACAGATAACCCACCATATAATTTATTTAAGTGGTCTTTAAGATGTTTGTTACCATTTTTTGTATTAAAGAATAATGCTAATGCATATGACATCTCAGGCGTATTTTGACTACATATTACACCATCACCAGAACCTACATTAGGTTTGCCAGGATCTGGAACATCACACTTAATTCCTTTAAAAATTTGTTTTGCATCTTTTATTTCCACACTTGATAAAGTTTCATATTTACCAAGATCAATATCAGTAACATTATTTAATGACAACATCTTTTCTACTGTTTGTCTATAAACATTTATTGCAGTATTAGATGGTATTTTGGTACCTGGTTTAAGGTAAATCATTTCATAACAAGTTTTAAAAGCCGAAGCTGGATCCAAAGCGTCACTACCAGCTCCTAGACTACCATCAAGGTCAACAGTACAATCTGCTCCTGTATAAGTACCCAAACCAGTAGTATTATATCCACCTTGATTAGTATATGCTCCCCATAAACGAGTTGCTAATGCTATAACAGGTTCCGTAATTTCTGATTGAGTAGGATCCTCAGGAACTGTAAATTTATTATGATATTTAGCTTCTACTAAAATGTTGGCAAATCCGCAATCTACGGAAGAATTACTAGAAGCGCATTTATTTACATCTATTTCTACATCATTATAACTCGATCCTGCTGGGGATCCTGGATTAACACAAAATGCATCCGTTTGATTTATGTCATATGTATCAATAGTTGGTTCAACATACGAAGTTGTTGCTTCACAAGGATAACTTGGACACTTTAAATCAGAAGAACCTTGTTCACACTCTTCTAAAGTACATGATGCCCATCCTGCATCTACACAATCATCATGCATTTTTTTTGCTTTTATAGGGCATTCCGCTTCGTATGTAGCATCTCCTTCATCTGTTCCGTCAAACCTTCTTCCACCCCATGTTGTTGAGAATTCCTTTGAGCATTCTTTTCCAGCTTCATCACAACCAACATCATGACATAATTGACCATAATGAACGCAAACATTAGCAGTAGAACTACAACTATTCGTTTTTTCACATCCAGGATAATAATTTGATACTGTTCGAAGTTCATACTTCATACAACACTGCCCATCATCATGAACATCAGTTCCTGTAGACTTAACACTATGTGTACCTTCTTCAACATATCCATTTCCATCTTTAAGAGTTAAATCTTTTACTTTTCCATTCTCTATTGTTACATGAGAAGCTTTTTCTCCAGCCAATATTGCGCTTTCTAGATTTTCTGCTCCTGCATATTTATCTGTAAGTCCATCTAAATATGGGTTTGCATCTTGAAGAGAAGTATCATCTCTATTAATTGTCATTTCTTTTCTTGTTACACATCTTCTTAAATAGCCTTCAAAATGATCTCCGCCACAAGTTGATACAGACGCATAATATGGAACTCCTCCTGCATTTGATAAACCATCAAAGTGTCCGGATGCTACTGTACCCCATCCACCTCCACCCCATCCACAATGGTTAACACTTACTTTTGTTCCAGGGATAGTTGCGATTGTTCTTGTTGTTACAACTTTGATTGGACACTCTGTTGATTGAGCTCTAACATTTGTTATTAGTAATAAAAATAATATGATAAACAAGCCAGCTTTTTTCTTTCTCATAACATGTCTATCCTCTTCTCTATTTCTTAATTTTATAAATCTATTAATTCTTCTTCTATAATATATTGCAACAATTATTGCAGGAACTACTGCGCATAATACATATGCATAATATTTTAGAATTAAATCTTTCCATTTATTATTTTGCGGGTTAATACTTCTTTCATATTCAGCCATTGCTTTTCCAAATTGAGCATCATTCATATCTTTTGTTGCATCTGTAAATCTAGCACATAATTCATGTTCAGGATATTTTTCGCAATATGCTGTTTGTCTATACATATTAAATTGAGGAACTATATATGAAGTTGTTTTTAAAATCTCACCTTTACAACTACCAGATACTCCCTTTAATATTAATTTATATTCTTCTTCTTTAACACCATTATATCCGCCAACGGCATATTTAGCTATTGATTCATGATATTTCCAAATACCTTTTACTCCAGCACCATCATATGCTTCTAACTCAACAACTTTTTCTATTCCTTCACCTTTATACTCTTTTTCAGATAAATAGAAGAAATATGCATATTCAAACTCAGTATTATATTTATGCTTTTTTAAAAATTCAGCATCATAATCTTCTTTTTTAGAAGGCGCTAAAAACTTGATTTCTAGCTTTTCTACAAAATCATTTAATTCTTTGTCATTGCAAACTGCTTTTACATTCATAACAAATGGTAAAAAGCATAAAATACTTATTAATAATTTAAATACTTTTTTCATATTACACCCTGCCATATTTTCTAACATTATCTCAATATAATTTTAACATAAATTTTGTATAAAAAAAAGACTAATTATTTTTAATTAGTCTTTTTCTTCATCTCTTAAATCTTTAGTATACTCAGATACTCCTCTTTCTTGTCCAAATCTATTATTTGTTATTCCAAGAGCATTTGTGTTGTTATTAATATCAGATATAAATGAACTCTTACAATTTAACTTAAGTGTATCATCGCCTACACAAGATCCTTTAATAATAGTATTATCTGTATAAGTTTTTCCACCACCTGTTGTTCTATTATAATCTCTAATACGTTTAATAGCATCTTGAGTTAGAGTATAACTATATTCTAAGTGAGTTTCATAATACTTAGGAGCTCCATTACTATTAACATAGCTTTCTATTTCATCAATATAAGCTGTGGAATTTTCCCAGTTAGCACCTAATCTTCTAGTTCCATCACTTTGTACTGTTGGGAACAAATTACTAATGTCAACATTACGGAATAAAGCTTCTGTATGATTCTTTTTCTCAATAGGTACTGGTTCATAATCAGTTGGACATACATCAACTATTGATGCAATTGTTTCTTTAAATGAATTTGTTCCACTACCCATCTTTCTATAATATGTATTAACAACATTTATTCTATGAGCAATATTACATTTACCATCATTACATTCAACCTTAGCGTCTGTTGATACAGGATATAAATATTTATCTAAAGTTAAATAATCATCATCATATGCAGATGGTTTAAGTTCAGTAACATCTTTTACATTACCTGTATATGGTTCAACTTGGAATCTACTATCATTATAGAAACCTACACCGTTTGTAATATTAAAGTATGCATAATCATTTGTTGGTATATTAACATCTACTTCTCTTCTATTCTCATTATAGAATTTAACTTTTGTAGTTTGATTTTTAGTACTTGCAGGCATTGCATATTCATCCTCATCTTTATTATATGCAAAGCATTGAGCTCCACTACAATAACTTACTGGAGAAACATTTTTACCATCTTTATTATGATCTGTTATTACATAATTCATTTTTATTTGGCCAAAGTCTGAAGCTAGTCTATTCTTAGTTCCTATGTAATAAGCACCACCATCATATTTGATATCAGCATAAGCTACATCATTGTTTGTATCATCTAGTTTTACACCAAAGTTATAACCATACTTATCACCATTAAATCCATAAGAATTATCTTTATTATACATTTCAATTATTCTATTATATACATTTCCAATTTTATTTTCTTTTGGACGATAAACTGGAGATGCTATTGAAGAATATAAATTACAGTTGTATAAATCATATAATACTTGATTTAAGTGGCCAGCTGCTAAACCATATTTTCTTAGAGAAGCATATAATTCTTTAATATTATTTGGATTAGAAGCTAAACCATGATAGATTTGAGTCCAATCAACACCATCTTCAAATTTATTATTATAGAAGATCTTAGATACGCAATCTCTCTTCATTAATACTACACTTGATAATGATTTATCAGTTTTATTATTTCCAAATAATTTGTATTCAATATCTAATTTAAATGATAATCCTGAATAAATATCTACTTTATTTGCTAGATAGAATTCTGCACTATCACTACAATAAATCTTACAGAAATTACTATTAACACCAAAGAATTCACTATAATCATAAGATTTTCTAACTACTGAACTTTGCATGTTAACAATACATCTTAATGATGGATCTTTTACTGTAACAGTTCCATATCCACCTGCTTCAGTAGCACATTCTTTAGTCTTTCTAATAGAATAATCATCACATCCACCAGCATCATAACAATAGAAATCTATACTTAAAGTCTTAACTGGATCCTTTTGCGTTGGAACAGTTTCTTGCCATGTCTTATCTGGTTTTTCATCATCATCGTAAGACCACATTATTTGATAATCTCCAGAACCACAAGCTAAGTATTTTTTAACACTATATCTTGTTCCTGATTCTGTATATTTAATTGTTGTATAAATAGTTTCATATCTTTCTTCTTCAGTTTTTACTTCATCACAAATTGCAAAGTAAACTGTTGGAGAGAAACAACTATTCTTTTGACAATATGTAAAATCAAAATTCTTTTCTGCATCCTTTAATAACAAGAAATCTTTTTGATTTATATAACCATCACCATTAAAGTCTTCTACTTTTTGAAGAGTAGATAGTTCAATCATAGTACCATCTGGTTTAACACCAATTACATGAGTAATTTGGTTATTACAATATGCTAATACTTTTTCTTCATTTAATGATAATGTTTCACCTTTTTTAGCTTTTTCTTTTATATCAGAACATTCTATTCTTTCACCAATTGTTACTTCTTCTAAATATTTAACTTCTACTACACTATATTCATCAATAACTTCACTTGATACAGTAGCTGAAGTTGGTTCTGTTGTTCTATCACCATACATATTTGCTAAGTGATTTTGCATATCCTCATTACCAAAATAAGTATTAAAGAATAATGCAAATGCTTTAACATATGTATCTCTTAACCCATGACATACAACGCCTAATTTTCCATCATAACATCCTATATTTTTAAAGTAATTATTTTTAATTAATCCTTCAACGCTATGATCTACTCCCTCTCTAGAAAGAGCTTGGAAGTACAAATTCCATACATGTTCTAAGGTAGAATCATAAACATTTGGATTTCCTTTAGGATAAACCGCAAAATCATAACAATCATAACCGTGAACATTTGCTAAACCTACTTTATGGAATCCACTATATTGTAAGTCAGAAGCCCACATTCTTAATGCCATATTTCTTGTTTCATAATCTATTTTATCTCCCGGATTATGATTACTATAATATTCCGCTTCAATTAAAATATTTGCAAATCCACAATCTGGAGTACTATTACTTGATTTACATTTTGTAGGATCAAAATCTTGTGTTTGATAATTAAATTTAACTCCAGCTGGGAAAGGATTACTTGGGTTAACACAGTAAGCACTATCTCCATCTACAGAGAAAGAAGCATTACACCATCCCTCAACTACTTGCTCAACTGGTCTACATTGATATATTGGACATCTTGCAAAATAGTGTACTACTGGTGTATCTCCCGTACATCCACTATAACCTGAAGCACATTCTGAACAACCTGCAGGAGTTGGTATATCACCACTTACATCTTGCTGTGTTTCTGACTCACAATGACCTGGCTCATAGTGTGTAGAACAACAAGAATCATAATCCTCTTCACCATATGTTCCACAAGAATCACACACTTCATACATAAAATCATGGTATGTTACAGCATCAATTTGACCAGGGCCACCATTTGCTTTAATACGACACATTGGCACTTGGATTTCACTAGCGCTCTTTCCATCAGCACTTTCAACAGAAACTGTAGTTAACTCTTCACCAGCATCAACTGCACTTTGAAATGTAGTTCCGCCACCAATACTTGTCTTTTTACCAGTGTCTTCCCAATCACACATTATCAATCTCGTTGCCCATCCAGCACTAGTAATTGCACCTTCATTTATAGTTACATCTCCACATTTACCACCAGCATTAACTCTAACAGTTAATAATAGTAGGACTAGTAGGAATAAATATTTTTTATTTTTTCTTCTAACTTCTGTTCTATTTCTCATTTTCTTATACTTTTTAATCCTTGTATTATAATATATTGATACTCCAATAACTGGAATAATTATACATAATAAGTATATTTTTGCTTTAAGAATGAAATCCCATAATTTATTTAAAAAACCATATTTAGAATTTTGTTGTTTATCATATTCAGCCATTATAGTATTAAATTCATCTAGTGTCATATTCTCTGTTTCATATGTAAATACTTGGCATAATTTATGTTCTTTGTATTTATCACAATATCCCATTTTATAAAATTCATTGAATGGTGGTACTGTGTATTTTAAAGTAGTAATTAATTTTCCATTACAAGTACCTTTAGATGTACCATAAACATTTATTGTATATGTTTCTTCAACTAATCCGTTATACAATCCTGCTCCATATAATTTTATTTCTTCAAATTCTTCTGCAGGAATAACATTTTCTAATTGATCAGTTACTGTAAATGTAACATCATCTCTTTGTTTAGACAATGATAAGAAATATGCATATTTATACTTATTCATATCAAGATGATCGTAATCTTCATAATGAAATACAGTAAATACTGGTTTCAAATCATTTGCCCAGTTTATATACTCCTTATCTAAACATTCTTCTGCTTTAACACTAAAACTTAAAGTGAATAAAGCTAATAAAAATACTAAAAACTTTTTCATATGACACCTACTATCTATAATATATAATAACATAAAATATACAAATTATGAAGAATAATTTGTATCCATTTTAGAAATTGTTTCATATTTATTAAACAGTTTTTCTAAAACCGTATAATCTATCATTTTAAATTCACTATTAACTGCTTCTATAGCTTCCCCATTTTTAATATAAACCATCATAGGAGCATCACTTATATCTCCTTTAATATTAGGAAACTTCTCTTTTAATTTAGATATATATTTATTATTATCTTTTAAATCAGTAACATTTAAATATAATACTTTATCTGTATATTCATTTTTTACTATTTCTCTATATAATCTTCTTTCCATACTCTTTATTTCTGGAACACCATTATATCCTACATAAATAACTATATCATTTGATTCAGATGTTACAAAATCTATATCATCTATGTTAATAGTACTAACTAAACTATTTTCACTTTCAAAAATACTTTTATCTACATTACCTCTATTGTTTAAATAAATAATTCTTACATATAGAGATAATAAAATAACTAGTATAGATACCATTAATACAATTATATAATTTTTCTTTGGAGTAATCTTCTCTTTTTTCATATATCCTCCTATAAAATAATTTTAACATACTAAATATACTTTTTCAAATAATTGAATAAAAAAATAATTTATAATATAATAACTTTGAGGTACTTAAAATGCATGAAGTTTTTAATGATATATTAGTTTATATAAAAGATAAAAGAATTAAAAATAGTTTAATAACTATGTTAGATAGATTACCAGATTATTTCTATGAAGTTCCAGCTTCATCTACAGGTAAATATCATCCTAGTTTTTCTTTAGGTGAAGGTGGTTTAGTTAGACATACTAAAGCCGCTGTTAGAATAGCTAAAGAATTATTAGATAATCCATCTTTAAATAATTTTAATCAAAATGAAAAAGATTTAATTATATTTGCTTTAACTCTTCATGATGGATTAAAAAGTGGTCAAGTAAAAAGTGAATATACTTTATTTGAACATCCATTATTAATAAGTAAATTTATTAAAGAAAATAAGGATGATTTAGAATTAACTGATGATGAAATAGATTTAGTATGTAGATGTGTTGAAACTCATATGGGACCTTGGACAAAAAATTATAAAGGAGAAGAAGTATTATCTCCACCAGAAGATAAATATCAAAGATTTGTACATATGTGTGATTATTTAGCTAGTAGAAAATTTTTAGATATTAAATTTAAAGATAATAAAATAGAGGATGATTAATCATCCTCTTTTTTCATGAATTCTTCAACTATTTTATATTCGTCTTCTTCCTGCATTATTTCCTTAACTTTTTCAATATTATAGAATGCTTTAATGTATTCATAATATACTTTATCATTTTGTTTTAATTCTTCAATTTCATTATATAACTCTTCCATAATATCTACCCCTCTTTAATTTCTACAACAGGAATATTCTTTTCCTTTGCAATACCTAATAATTCATCAGTAACTTCTCCTACAACTATTAAGAAATTAACTTCTAGATTAGTTTGATTTTTATTATCTTTATTCATTCTAATAATTGTTCTATCATCAACAATAGAAAATCTTAGTGAACCATTTTTAATTAATTTATTATATCCGTAACAATTCTTATCTAATTTAGATACATTTATACACATATAATGTATTCCATCATCTCTATCTGAACATAATACTTTAAAATCTTGACCTATTACTTGATAAATAGTTACTCCTTCTAAAGTATATTTATTAACAACTTCTGGTCTATCAACACCTAACATTTCTATATCTTTAATAGTTACTATTTGAGAATTAATTATTTCTAATCTATATTTCTTAATCTTATTAAAGAAGTTTGCTATTGCTACTGTATTTCTATTATTTTTATTAGTTATTATATTTTCTATATATGCAAGTATTATAGTTAAATCATCTGTACTAAATAATAATTTCATCATAGCAAATAATGCTAATTCTGCTTCATTAAATAGTTTCTTTCCACTTGCGTTAGCATCTTCCAAACTACCTACATCATATATATCTAATAATTCTTTGATATTTGATACATCTAACCAACCAAAATTACCATTTTGATCATATCCTTTATTAAATAAGAAATTAGCAAGTACATTTTTATATACATTTATATCTTTAACAGCACTTATATTTTCAACAAATTTCTTTATTATTAATAAATCATAACTTAACAATTGACTTCTTTTAGTAATATTAGCTGTATTCTTAAATGATGATAATAATATTAATAAATTATCTTGCTCTTCTTTACTTAATTGAACACCATCAACACTTGCTAATATTTCATAAAAACTACCAAAGTTTTCAATACATCTATATAAAGTTTCTTTATTTGGAGAATATATTCTAGATACTAAGTTAAAGTATTTTTCAAAATACTTTCTAGCTGTATTAGATTTAGCTAATAATAATAAACTAGACATATTAACAAAATTAAATTTATCAAATTCAAATAATAGTTTTTTATCAATAAAATTTAATCTTGGATCATATATTTCTAAAGTATTTATATCATAAATATCTTTTTTATTTTCAATCTCTACTCCATATGCTGTACTAATCATTTCATTTAATAAATTATATGTTGCAGGTCTAGCCTCTTTCTTATCACTTGTTTTATATAAAAGAGACATACCTACAAATAAAGTTATTTTTTGTGGATTATTCTTCTCAATTATTTGTTTATTAAATAAAACTTTAAATAATTCAAATATACAATTATAATCTTTTGAATAATCATATTTATTTATATTATTAATATACTCAACATATATTTTATTAATCATTCTATAATACATCTCATATATTTTTTCACCATAATAGAACTCAAATAATTTTAAACATCTTGCATTAGCAGACATTGTTTCTTTTTCTTTGATTTCTAAATCAGTGTCATCATTATATATAGGTATTATATATGGTAAACAATAATTAACATCTATATTAATAAGAGCAGACATTTGATTTAAACTTAAGCTTTGTATTAATCTAATTGCTCTTTTTGTATATTGATAACTCATATTATTACTAGAATTATCATATCTATATAATTTACCTTTAGCAGTTAAAACACATTTATTAATAAATATATCTACTACTTCTTTCATAGATTTATTTTCTACATTATCTAGTATTCCATATATTATTTCTTGTGTTTTATCAGTATCATTTTTTAAAGCAGGCATATTAACATATTTTATTAATTCTATGTCATACTTTAATAATTCTATTAAAGTCTTTTCATCTAAATAATTAATCATAAATGGATATTTATGTACATATTCTTTTTGTACATCAATATTCATTGTATATAATAAACTAATATCTTCTTGAATCTTTTCAATTTGTTTTTCAATAAAGTTATCTCTTGCTTCACCATTTATATATTTATTAAATATTTCATCATCAGCATGTTTGTTTTGCACTTCTTGAGGAGCATATTTGATAAATATAGGATTAACTTCTAATATATATTCCCATTGTTTATCTACTAATTTATCTTTTATTAAATTAATTGCTTTTTCAGATTCTTTAATATCTGATTCAGATAATATTTTAATTACTCTTCTTAAATCATCCATATATAATTTAGCAATATCTTCTGGTTGCTTAAAATATAACTTAATATATGTTTTCATTTCTTCAGGATCAAAATTAACTACATTAGCATTCATAAAGAACTTATTTTCTTTTAACCAACCTGAAACAATCTTCTTTTTAACTTCATCACTTGCATAGTTAAACATAGAAAGATTACTATTAATTCTACTTATTTGAAATTTAACAGGTAATATATGGATTAATTCAGGGTATTTAAAAAAGATATGGCTTAAAACAATTTCATTATTTCTTAATTCTTTATTATCTAGATATGCATGTTCTACATATTTTAGACTTTTTTTATCAAGACTTTTAATGAAACTATTTGCTTTTCTTTGTATTTGTCTACTTTGCATTTGTTTAAATATGTTTGCCATAAATACCCTCTTACTCCTATTCTAAAGTAATTATAGCATATAAGTTAAAAAAGTGATACAAAAAAAGAGTATTACTACTCTTTTTATTTCAAAATTATTTACTATATTAGAATTGGTAATTCTTAATAGCTTGTGTAATACTATTTGAAACATTATTTAGTGTTTCTTTGTATTTTCCTGAATTTGCTAGGAATGTATCAAATGCTTCTGTTGCTTGATCTCTTCCTGTTCCGCTTGTCCAGTTATCCATGATTTGTCCATAGTATTTTTTTACATCTCCTATGAATCCATCCATTGCATCGTTTGCAGCATCTACTTTTGCTTTTCCTTGATTTGCTTCTTCAGTAATTGATACTGTGTCTCTTGTATCGCTGTAATCTTCTGTTTTTGCTCTTTCTTCACAGTTTAATACTCCTAGTTCTTCTAATCCTGCTCCGTTTGCATTTTGAATGTTTCTATAGTTTGATGCTATTTTACTTGAATCTACTGCTAGGCTTCCTAATGCATTTCTTATTTCTACCATTCCATTATGTACTACTACTAGGTTTTGGATTTGTACTCCTGCATCTTTTCCTTCCCAGCATCCTTTTAGATTATCGATTCCTGCTTTAATATTTGTAATAATAGTGTCTGCACTTGTATTTGCTCCTCCTGTTACTACATTATTAAATAATCCTACTGCATCATCATATAGACTTTGTACGCTATTTACTTTATGATTCATTTTCTATCCTCCTACTTTTAAAAAATATCATAAGTACGTATACTTGTATACCTTATATATCTATCTTACATTATATATTTTTCAAAATCAATATGTTTTGTGTTTCTTTTTACAGTTGATTAACAAACATTTAACGCTTATTTTTTAGTTAAATATTTATGATTAGCAGCTATTGTTTTAATACCAACTTTATAACTAAATGCTATTGTGGCTAAATCTTTGTTAACGGATACCACTACTCCATCACCAAATATACTATGAGTTACCTTATCTCCAGCTTTTAACCCAGTGCTTGTTTCATTGTACATATTTCCAATAGTTTTATGTTCAACTTTATCTTCTTTTGGAAGAGTACTTTCTTTATGAATATAATCATCATCTATTTCTTTGATAAATCTACTTTCAAATGCAAGACCTTTATTACCAAATAAAGTTCTCATTTTTGTACTAAGTAAATATAATTTCTTTTTAGCACGAGTTATACCAACATACATTAGTCTTCTTTCTTCTTCAAGTTCACTTGGATTTTCAAAACTTCTATTATGAGGGAATATACCTTCTTCTAATCCAACTATAAATACTACTTTAAATTCTAATCCTTTTGCTGAATGAAGTGTCATAATGCTTACTTTGTCAGTATCATCTTTATATTGACCTCTATCACTTACTAACATAACACTTTCTAAGAAAGTGGCTAAATCATATATACCATTTTCTTCAAAAGATATTGCAACACTCTTAAATTCATTTAGGTTTTCAACTTTGGCAGCACTTTCTAAAGATTTATCATTTTCATAATATGCTCTTAAACCACTTTTAACAAGAACATCTTCTATTAATTCAGATAAACTTAAATCTTTAGAGTCTTCTATTAATTCCAATATTAACTTTTTAAATTCTAATTCTTTTCCACTTTCAATAGCATCAAACATAGATGTACCTTTATCAGTTGCTATTTCCATTAAATTAGATACTGTTTTAGTTCCTATACCTCTTTTAGGTTCATTTATTACTCTTTCTAAACTAATTGAATCACTTGGATTATATATTAAATTCAAGTATGCTATTAAATCTTTAATTTCTTTTCTACTATAGAAATAATAACTACCTATAATATTATATGGAATATTTTCTCTTAAAAAAGCATCTTCAATTGTTCTACTTTGAGCATTTGTTCTATATAAAACAGCAAAATCTTCATATGAATACCCTAAAGATACTAAATCTTTAATTTTATTTACTACATAATTTGCTTCTTTTATTTCGTCTTCTACTCTAATATATTCAATTTTTTCTCCATCATCAGCATTAGTCCATAATTTTAATTTTTTACCTTCAGTATTATGACTAATAACAGAATTAGCAGCATTAAGAATCATACCAGTGCTTCTATAGTTTTCTTCAAGTAAAACTACTTTTGCATCTTTGTAATCTTTTTCAAAATTAAGTATATTTCTATAATCTGCATTTCTCCATGAATAAATTGATTGATTAGCATCGCCTACTACAAAAATATTATGATATTTTTGAGCAAGTAATTTACACATTTCATATTGAATACTATTAGTATCTTGATATTCATCAACTAATATATATTCGAATCTTTCTTGATATCTTTCTAATACTTCTGGAAACTTTTTAAATAATTCAACAGGTTTTAATAATAAATCATCAAAATCAACAGAATTATTATCTTTTAAAAGATTCATATATTTTTCATATACTAATCCTATTATTCTATCATCTTCTCTTAAAAATAATCTTTGATATTCACCTGGAGTAACTCCATCATTTTTTGAAGAACTTATTCTATTAATAATATGTTTTAAATCATAGTCTCTTGGATCTAAATCCATATCTTTAATTATTCTTTTGATAAGTGATTTAACATCATCTGTATCAAGTATTGTTATATTTGATGAATAATTAAGTAAATTATAATTTTCTCTTAAAATTCTTAAACCAAAAGAGTGAAATGTCCCAATAAAAATAGAATCAGATATACCACCTAATTTTGCTTCTACTCTCATTCTCATTTCTTTAGCGGCTTTATTTGTAAAAGTTATTGCTAATATATTATAAGGGCTAACCCCATCATCTATTAATTTAATTATTCTTTCAGTTAATACTCTTGTTTTTCCAGAACCTGCTCCTGCTAAAACAAGACATGGTCCTTTTTTATGATTTACTGCTTCTGTTTGTTTATCATTTAATGTCATATTTACCTCACTTTAAATATTTTAACATAATATTATTTTTTTATTAAGGTTAAATATTTATTTTCATCTTTGTTATTTAAATCTACTTCTGCTGTTCTATATTTTTCAACATCAAAATAATAGCAAATGTTATGTGCTAACCATTCCCTTCTCATTGATGTTAAACTTCTATTCCAATTACTTGGATACTCTCTTTCATATTCAAGTAATACATTTAATATTCTATTCATCTCAACAGGATTATTTATTTCATATGAATTACATATTTTAAGATTAGGATCTATTCCGTTTCTCTGATCTATAACATATATATCATTAGTACTATCATCTCTAATACTTTCAATTATTTTATCATTACAAATATATATTTTTCCGTTTCTATAAAATGCATAAGGAGATTCACTATTATATTCATAGTTACTATTATATGTGACTCTATTATCTTTATAACATGAAGAAAAATAGCAGCCAAATAAAACTACATAACTTGATATTAAAGCACAAATTCTTCTTCTCATTTCTTTATTCATGTGCTTTATAATAACATAAATTTATATACAAATAAATAATTAACTATGCTGTTGGGTGAGATTCTTCTGCTGATGGACCTGTTTGCTGTTGTGATGGTACTGAATTTCCATTAAAACTTGATGTGCTTTCATTAGATTCACTTGCTGTTGGACTCACCGGTTCATTTTCTTTAACAATCTGAATTACATTAGAATTAATTTGATTGTTTATTATTTCTTGTCTTTTTTCACTTTCTATTTTTTCTATTGTTTCTTGATTTTCTGTATTAAAACCATTTAATTTCTTCTTTAATATTAATAATCTTACTATTTTAAATATATCATATCCTAGTATTAATAGAGATGGTATTAATATAGCAATAATCCATCCTTTTTTAGATGCTAAATAATATTGTATTTTTCCTAATTTTGGTATTTTAAATAATACTTTTCCTATTATATTTTCTGGTACTACTTTTTCCTCATCAGCAACGCTATTAGCATCACCTTTTACTCTATAATTAATCTTTCCATCTGGCATAGATATTATTTCCACTATTCTATGAGTTATAGGTGTATTACCAAAGAATGTATTTGTAGAATAAAAAGTTATAATATCACCTTTTTTTAATTTTTTAACATTTGTTTTTTTAACAAAAACAACATCATAAACATTAATATTAGGTACCATACTTGGACTAATAATTGTATATAATGCAAAAGGTGGATTTTCATTTCTTTTTTTAGCTATTTGTCCACAAATTACATATAAAATTAAAAAAGCAGCTATTATCATCAATATGGTAATGAATGCATATGAAAGAATATTAGTTACTTTTTTAACTGTTTTTTTAAATTTTATGCTTTTATCTTCTTCCATTGTATCACCTATTCATTACTAGAAAGAATCTTAACTTTTGCTATAAATATCTTATCTTTTAAATAATCTTTTTCTTGATTGTTACTTTTAATTTTAAATGTCATTTTGCATAAATGACTAGTATTAGGTGTAATAACACCTTGCCCTATTTCTTTATTAGCAACAGGTACTACACCATCAGTTATATTAACTAATTTATTTGTATTATCAGATGCTTCAGTTAAGCACTCCAAATTATAGATGAAGTTTTCATCTACTGCTTTTGTTAAAGGAGTAATAATTTCAAAACCAAGTTTATAGTTTCCTATCTCATCAGCACTATCATTTCTAATAGAAAATGAATGTGTGTATTCTTGATCATATTTAAGATTTTCTAAATTTATTTTACTACCTTTATCATATTCAACTAATAAATTAATAGTTTTAATTGTTACATTCGCATCATCGTCAGCTATTACTTTTTTATAATATGCATATGCAGTTCCACAAAACATAGCTATTACTGCAATTAAAATAAAAATATATAAAAATACAGTAAATTTTTTATTCATTTTATAGACCTCCATATCATATTTATAATAGCAAATTAAGATTTTGTTTACAATAAAGGTCAAAAAAAAAGTGAATTACTTCACTTTATATTTACATTATTTTGTTATACTTACTAGACTAGCAGAAATATAGCCACTAAATTCTTTACCTAAAACACTGCTTTGATCTTCATCTAAATTTTTTAAAGATAAAGTATATGTATAAGTATGTGTTTCATATCCAACTAATGAACCACTTCCAAGAACAGCACTTTCTTCTGGAACAGGTTGTTCTTTTAATGAAACTAATGTTCCACCATTAGTTGCCCCTTCTCCACTTATACTATTAACAAATGCTCCATTAGCATTTGGTGTTAATGTGTTTTTAGTAACATTTAATTTTATTTCATAATTAACTGTTTCTGTTGCAGATGGATCAGTTTGAGCTATAGTAAATGTTTTAGTTTTATCAGTGCCTGGGAAAATATTAGTAGCATCTATTTCGGCACCATCTTCAAATGTAATTGAACTTAGTGATGCAGTTGTAACTACAATATTTTTAGTATCTTCATTTCCACTAAGAGAAATATTAAACCATGCAAATGTAGCACCAACTATTGCTACCAATAGAGTTGCTATTGCTATAACTGATAAAAATATAGTTTGACCTTTAGCTTCTTCCATATCATCCACCTATAATAATAATACCAATAATACTACTAAAATTCAAGTATTTAACTATTTTGTTATAGTAATTACAGGTCTTACTTGTTTTTTATTTGTTGGTTTTTCTAAAATAAATACATTTCCTTTTTCTTCAACTGTTGAAGCAACATTTTTACCATATGCATTTAATATCCAATAATTTCCAACAAAATCTTTCATATCTTCAATATTGTTATATATATCATTATATTCTTCATAAGTAATTACTCTTATAAGAGAAGAAGAATATTTTTCACATTCATATTTAGATTTTTCTATATCTTCTTTTAAATATCCACCACAACCTTTGTCTTCATCGCAGCCAGTATCTTCATATACATCACATATTAACTTAGGTACTAATTTAGATCTTGTATCATCAGATAGTTCATTAATAAATTCATTGTTTAAATAATTTTTTACTATTGAAAGACTCCATTTATAAGGATTATCCATATGACTTGTATAGAAACATGTTTTAGTAACACTAGTAGAACACATAGCATATCTATCTATTAAAGCTTCTGCTAACATTAATGTTGTAGAATCAGATCTACTATTTAAAACTAACCATTTTTTATTATCTAGTGTTACTTTAGATCCTTTACAATAGAATATTTCAGGATCATATTCTTCTCCATTTGAATCTAAACACTCAACATTAAAATCATATACTTCACTTAAATTGCCATTATCATCTTTGAACCATATATAATTCATACCACTATTATATGATGATATAACTACATTCTTTCCTTCACTCTTTTCCCAAGAACCACCAAAATCATCATTATTTGATATTTTATATGATAAATTTTCAATTTCTGATACAAATGAAACTATATCATTATTTTTAACTATTTCAACTTTGATATCTTTTTCACTAGGACATTTACTCTCTACACTTACATGTCCCATTTTATTTTTATAAATACATTGCTTTTTATAATTAATTTTAAAACTAACATTACCATATTTATCTTTGTTAATATTTCCATTTCCACTAAAGAAATATTTATCTGATGTAACAGAACCACTACTTGTATATACTAAACCATCTTTAAAATCATAATCTCCTGAATCTAAAGTTTCAATGTAACTTAATAATTCCCTTCCATTATTTAATAATTTAGTATTTTCTTTTCTAAACATAAAATATACTAATACAAAACACATTAGTAAAACAAAAATTACAAAAACAATTATATACTTCTTTACTTTTCCCATAATACTTATATTATAAAATAAATAATAAAAAAATAAAAGTGTTTATGATATAATCATACTAGGTGATAATATGATAGATTTTGTAAAAGACTTTTATAATTCTTTTATACATGATCATAGAAAATTTTGGTTATTTGTTTTAATACTTATTATTTTATTTTTCTTAGGGCAAGCAACTTTAAATAATAATCCTAATGTAAATAAAAATAATAAACAATATGTTAATAGTATATATATGTCTGATGGTAGAATATATAATAATTATTTAAATCAAAGAGAAAAAGATATGTATGATTTTATAATGTCTAGAATAAAAAAGAATAAAAGAGTTACTAAAAAACCTCTTAAAGAATATGGATGTTCTTCTCATCAAGAATGTTATAGTTTGATGAGCATAGCTACTGATGCTATATGGATAGATCATCCAGAATTATTATCTTTTGCATCATTTGATTATTCTTATGATCCAAGATCAAGCTTATTAACTTTTAGAATTAGAAAATCATTCAAATTGCCTCTTATGGATAAAATTGGTGAAATGATAATTAACTATAAAATTAAAAAAATTCAAAGAGCAACTAAAGATATGACTGATAAAGAAAAGATTATTTATGTATATAATTGGATTGGTGATAATGCTACATATGATAGAATATTTACTCTTGATAGTAAAAATCAAACTATATATAATGTATTTATAAATCACAATGCAGTATGTGCTGGATTTGCTAAAACTGCACAAGTTATATTTCAAGCAATAGGTATTAATTCTTATTCAATAGAAGGTACGACTTCAGATCTACATATGTGGAATATAGTTGAAGTAGATGGTGAATATTATTATTTTGATTCAACATATGCTGCTGCTATTAAAAGAGATCATCCAATGTATTATGATGGTTTAATTCAATCAAAAATGGAAGATCATAAAGCAACTCATCCTGAAAGATATCCTACTCTTTCAACTAGGGATTTATTTACAGATGGTGAATTAAAATAAAAAGATGTATTAAATACATCTTTTTTTATTATTCTTTAACTTCTATTCTGTTAAATAAGATTTCAGCTTCATTTAATGTAATATCAGTTTCTAAATTACCAAATTCTAAAGTATCAAACTCAATGTTTTTAGTATTTAGCATTTTAAATATTCTATCACATGTTCCTGGAATAAATGCTCTTAATAGTATAGTACTAATTCTAATACTTTCAAGTAAATTATAAAGTACTGTTTTTAGTCTATCAGTATTTGCTTCATCTTTAGCAAGTATCCATGGTGTAGTATCATCTATATATTTATTACTTCTCTTTAATAATTCAAATATATCTTCTAAAGCTTCATTAGCTTTTAATGCATTCATTTTAGTATCAACTAAGTTTGGTAACATTTTAGCATAACTAATTAATGCATCATCAACACTTTCTTTTACACCTGGGTTTTCTACTTTAGAATCAAAATATTTCTTACTCATCGCAATAGTTCTATTAACTAAATTACCTAAAGTATTTACTAAATCTGCATTAGTTCTAGCAATTAATGCTTCTTCTGAGAAAGAACCATCATTTCCAAAAGGAACTTCTCTTAATAAGAAATATCTAACAGCATCAACACCATATGATGCGATATAATCTCTTGGATCTTTATAGTTTCCTAATGATTTTGATATTTTACCACCATCAATTATTAACCATCCATGACCAAAAACTTGTTTTGGAAGTTCAACTCCTAAGCTCATTAACATACATGGCCAAATAATAGTATGGAATCTTACTATTTCTTTTCCTACTAAATGTAAATCTGCTGGCCAATATTTCTTGTATAACTCAGCATTTTCATCTGGATATCCTAATGAAGTGATATAGTTAGATAATGCATCTACCCAAACATATACTACATGTCCTGGATCAAAATCAACAGGAATTCCCCATGTAAATGATGTTCTAGAGACACATAAATCTTCTAATCCTGGTTTAATAAAATTATTTAACATCTCATTTTTACGAGTTAAAGGTAATATGAAATCAGGATGATCTTCATAATATTTAACTAACTTGTCTTGATAAGCAGATAATTTGAAGAAATATGCTTCTTCTGATACTTCATGAACATCTCTATGACAATCAGGACATTTTCCATTTTCATCTAATTGAGATTCAGTCCAGAAAGATTCACAAGGTGTACAATATAAACCTTTATATTCTCCTTTATAGATATCTCCCTTATCATACATTTTCTTAAATATCTTTTGTACTGCTTTTACATGTTGTTCATCTGTAGTTCTAATAAAATAATCATAACTGATTTGAAGACTTTTCCATAAATCTTTAGCATTATCAATTATTGGATTAATATATTCCATTGGAGTAAGCCCATTTGATTCAGCAATCTTTTCAATTTTTTGACCATGTTCATCTGTTCCTGTTTGGAAGAACACATCATATCCAGCTAATCTCTTATATCTTGCTAATGCATCTGCTATAACAGTTGTATAACAATGACCTATATGAAATTCAGCACTTGGATAATAAATTGGTGTAGTAATATAAAATTTTTTATTTTCCATTTTTATGACCTCCTTATAAAAAATAAAAAAGTCACAAATCAAGGACGAAATAATTCCGCGGTACCACCTTAATTCATGACTTACATGCACTTTAATCTTTAACGCAGAAATACGATTTGACTCCAGAACCATTCGGGAAATACTTTGTTATTTACTTTCACCACAGCGTAAACTCTCTACGAACTCTATATTTCTTTCTTTCCTTCTCAATCAATTACAATAGATTTTAACACAAAAATTTTAAAAAATCTAGTGTTTTATGGTATTGATTTGATTTTTTGAAAATGGTATTATTACTATAGGTGATAATATGAGTAAAAAGAATAAGAAGAATAAAAATTTGAATCAAAATAATAACACTCAAAATAATAAAAAAGTAAATATAAATACTGATAAGAAAAAAACAAATAATAATCAAGAAAAAAATAAGGATAAAAATGTAGATACAGTATTTAAAGATGGTATTCCAAGTAATTTATGGGATAAAGCTTTTGTAAAAGGATATGATAATTACAAACCTAAAGAGAAAAAGAGTAAAAAGCAAAAAAAGAAAGAAGAAAGAATTGATCATTGGTTTAAAAATGGTATACCTAGTTATTTCTGGGATAAAGTATTCACAAATGGATATGAAGAATATAAATTAAGTGGTGGTAAAGATAATAAAGAAACTTATATTAATCAAACAGAAGTACCTCTTATGACAACATTTTCTTTCATACTAATATACTTTATTCCAATTGTACTATTTGTATATTCTAAAAATACTATATTAGTATTATGTTCATTTATAATTGGTATGTCTTTACTAATACTATCAATGATTATTAATAAAAAGAATTCTTTTACAGCTAAATTATTTAAATTTACTGTAATATTTGCATTAGTATTTGTACTTCTATATTTCTTTGGAGCACCTTTGTTAGATAAGATAAAATAAAAAAGAGTTTTAATGAAGTGAACCCCAAATAGTTCACAAGAAAAAAAGAGAGTTTTAAAGGAAGTAAAATAAATTACTTCCTATTTTTTGACTTTAGTCTAGTTGTGTTGTAGAATAATATCCAATCTTCTACAAGTTT